>SDBS01008066.1_pt1 | contig 10198 bp, 6 predicted proteins | sample 2277091 | NCBI WGS metagenome assembly SDBS01 (sample SAMN10404972, study PRJNA504765) | marine sediment metagenome | isolation source: marine sediment core GS10_PC15, 163 cmbsf | place: Arctic Ocean: Southern Knipovich Ridge | collected 2010 | reverse complement strand
AAAAGGTGACAGGCGCCTTTTGCCGGATCACCGGCTGTCGGTATGTTATTTCCTGAGAGTTGCCTAAAACATCAGCATCCCGAATCCTCACCAAAAGGAGATGCTGATGCGACGAAGCCGTCATCACAACCGCGCCGTTCAACTCGACCTGTTTCAGCCGCCGCCGGCAACACTTCGGTGGAAAACTCTGCCGGGGGAGGTTCGTCAACAGGTTCTGCCGATGGTCGTGCGGCTGCTCAAGGAACATCACGTCGGCCATCCGGCAGCGGCCGTGCTGGCTTTCTGCGTTGCGTTGGCGGCGTACAACCAACTGACGGTGGTCAAAGCGGCCTTACGTGCGGTCCATGGCGAAGAAACGGTGGACGCGCACGTGTCGAGTTACTATCTGGCCGGCGAAATCGCCGGCACATGGCAAGGCTTGGCGATCGCCGTAGAGGACCCAATCTGGAGTCACCGCTTTGCCGATGCAACAGCATCGCAGATGGCTCGCTTCCTGCTCCGTGCCGCGAAACTCGTCGACCTCTCCACCTTTCAGAAACACCCACGCGGCCCCAAGAAGCCGCCACCCAAGAAAACCAGCGGAAAGAAACGGAAACACGTATCTATCGCCCGAATTCTAGCCAAACGCAAACCTGCCGCGTGCTAGCTTCAAAGAGATGGTTTCACGCACCCTACAAAGCTGCGTCTTCCCCACTTCTTTTTCCCCTATTCTTTTTCCCCTTTTCCCGTCTTTCCCATTCTCACCCCGGCGACCATCTAACATATCATCGGCCCACAGCCTTGGCCATGGAATGCTTGGAGGATCGGCGATTGTTGTCGGCCACCGCGTTCAGTATCCTGCCGTATGTCCAGGATCCGACGGGCACGTCGCGCATTTCTGCAAAGCACCGAACGTTTTCAGCGAGCACCCCTCGGATGGTGAGAGAAACGGTTGTTTGCCCCCACCTCCGAGGGAGCTCTGAAATTGTTTTCACCGCATGAGGGAAAATTGCTTGACGCGTGGCCATCGCAGGGGGTAGAATCCGCGAATAGGTACTCCGGGCCGCTGTTTTGTCGGCGGTGGACAATTTGGGAACCTTGTTTTGGAGGGCGTGTATCATGAGACATTGTGTGCGTTTTCTGGTTGTTGGACTGGCGTGCGTGCTGGTCCCGGTTGTGGCCGTCGCCGATCCGGGTGATCTGCTGCGGATCTTCGAGAACCCGAACCCGGGTTTTAGTGACTATTTCGGGGCCTCGATGGCCGTTTCGGGGGACAAGGTGCTGATCGGGGCGCCCTACGCATTTGGCGAAACCGGTGAGGTTCGCGAAGGGGCAGCCTACCTGTTCGACGGCAATACGGGTGAGCTGTTGCGAACCTTCTTGAGCCCTGAACCGTCCGGAACACCCCAGCATTTCGGCTCCTCTGTGGCGACTGTGGGCGAGAACTTCCTCATCGGAGGCCCAACTGGCACAACGGTGGATCCGGTTTCCGCTGCCTATTTGTTCGATGGTTCCACGGGAGAGTTGCTGCAGACTTTTCGGGACCCAGTTACCTCGGGGCCCATCTTCGATTATTTCGGCTCACCAGTAACGGTTCTCGGAGAGAATATCTTGGTCGGTGATTCGTCGGAATCCGCATCCGACTATCGTGCCGGCGCGGTCTACCTTTTCGACGCCTTGAGCGGGGAATTGCAGCGGACGTTCTCGAACCCGCATCCCGATCAGGAACTGCTGTTCGGCCATGCCGTGGCCGCCGTGGGGTCCAACGTGTTGGTGGGAACGCCGGGCGACGATCCGATCGGCGGCGCTGGCCGCGCCTACTTGTTTGACGGCTCCTCGGGTGAATTGCTCCTGACCCTGAATGATGGGACATACGATCCGGACACGGGAGAAGGTTGGAGCTACGACGGGGATCACTTCGGCCGAACGGTAGCCGCCTACGGAGATGATTTTCTTGTTGCCGGACACTCTTACTCGGACTCGGAACGCGCAGGGGTCTTTTTGTTCGATGGAACCAGCGGTGAGATACTCAACCGTTTCATGTATCCCGGGTTCGATGAATCCGATGGTTTCGGGCTCTCGATCACGGTGGTGGGTGATGATGTGTTGGTGGGTGCGGCCGGCTCCGGAAGCGGCAAGGGAGGATACCTGTTCGATGGCGGGACGGGCGACCTGCTTTTGACCATACCTGACCCGGGCGTCGGCACCTTCTTCGGGACCGCCTTCGGGGCTCCCGTCGCATCATTCGGCCGTGATATCCTCATAGCAGCACAAGGTGACGACAGCGCCGGACAGGATTTCGGGCGAGTGTATTTGTTTCAAGGCGTGCCTGAACCGTCCACTTTCGCCCTGTTAGCCATGGGTGCCGCAGTCGGTTTGATTGCCACGTGGCGCAGCCGTAGAAGGGCTGCACGACGCCAGATGGGATAAGTTAGAGTTTGCGATTCTTGACATGGATGTGGCGCGGTTGTTGCGCCTCGATATCTTGCACCGAAACGGTGAGCCCTTCACTTTCAAAGGAGGCCAGTCGATGTTCGCCAGATTCTTCAAACAGTTCCGTGATCACGCACACGTGCGCAAAGTGGCCCATCAGAATCGGAGTTCTCATTTGCGGCGGCTACGACTCGGCGTAGAGACGCTGGAGGACCGCCGCTTGCTCACGGCCGGTCCCTTCAAAATAGTAATGCTTCCCGACACACAGTTTTACTCGGACGATAACTACCCACAGTTTGATTGGATCTTCGGCGAGCAGACGCAATGGGTAGCCGACCAGATAAACGTAGAGGAGGAGAACATCGTTTTCCTCACGCATGTCGGCGATCTTGTTCAGAATGGAGGCGACACAGACGAGTGGGGGATTGCTGATCCGGCGATGGGCATACTTGACAGTGACGTTTCCTCGCTACCTTACGGTGCTTCGCCCGGCAACCACGATTACGACGTGACGTCAGGGTGGTATCCGCACGGGAATTTCTCTGAATTCGTCAATTACTTCGGTCCCACCCGTTACGCGAATTACGAGCAGCGATGGGGCGCAAACACGTACGGTTACTCCGCCGCGCCGGAAATCGATGGACTGAATCACTTCCAGATCTTTACCGGCGACGGCCAGCAGTACCTCAACATCTCGCTGGAATGGCAAGCCCGACAGGAGTCGATCAACTGGGCCCAGGCGGTCATCGATGCGCATCCCGACCTGCCGGTGATCATCTCGACCCATGAATACCTTGGCACAGGGAACCCGGCGGCCCACAGGATCTCAGCCCCCGCCGGCGGGGCAGAGCGAGTCTACCACGACGGTCAGCAAATCTTCGACGAGTTGGTGTACTCCAACCCGCAAGTCTTTATGGTATTGTCCGGGCACGTCACGGGTGCCGGTCGATTGACATCCTCCAATGCGGCCGGCCAAGGCGTCTACGAAATGCTAGCGGATTACCAGAATTCGCAAGACGGCGGCAACGGCTACTTGCGCATTATGGAGTTCGATCCCAGTGTCACGGTGGACTCGATTCAGGTCACCACCTATTCGCCCAGTGTGGACGCGTCCTTGACAGACGGTGCCAACCAGTTCGGCCTGGACGTGGATTTTGCCGATCGTTTCAGTTTCGCGCCCACGGCGCGGCTTTATGCGCCGGTGGACAATGATGTGCAGGACCAGGACCACACGGTCAACAGCGTGAAGGTCGATTCGCCCCAGGCGGAGTTTCAGATCCAACTCTACGGCCACTCGGACGGGATCGACGACAACACAGTCGACGCCGATGTGCTGAGCATCGAGCGGGACAGCGTGCTCATGGATCCCTCGACTTACAGCTTCACCTACAACACTACCGATGACCGCATCACGTTGCGTAGGAACGACAATCAGTTGTTCGATTTCGGAACCTATGAGATCACGGTCAGCCTTACTGGGGACAAGATCAAGGACTCCGGCGACCCCACCGCTCGCGAAATGCCGCAGACCGTGTTCACGGTTGAGGTCTTCTCGCCCGGAAGCGATGAGTATTCGTCCAAGCTGGTTCCTGAGCACTCGACCTGGCGGTATCTCGATGACGGATCGAATCAGGGTACCGCGTGGAGAGAAAGCAACTTCGTTGACAGCAGTTGGGATCTGGGGCCCGCCGAACTCGGCTACGGAGATAACGCCGAGGGCACGGTGGTCAGCTACGGCCCCAGCGCGACCGACAAATACGTCACCACCTATTTCCGCCACGACTTCGAAGTGCCCAACCCGACGGCCATTGAGGCTCTCGAACTTAAACTGCGCCGAGACGACGCCGCGGTGATCTATCTTAACGGCTACGAGATTGAGCGAAGCAACATTACCGGCACCGTTGATTATCTGACGTCGGCGGACGTTGCCGTCGGGGGCGGCGGCGAACTGATCGCCGACGCCGTGACTCTGGATGCCGCGGACCTTTCGCGCCTCGTTGAGGGAACCAATACCCTGGCGGTCGAGATACACCAATACATCAACCCGAGTACACAGACCGTCACCAGCAGCGACATCAGCTTCGATCTGGAACTGGCGGCGACCTACACCATCCCCACGCTGTTTGACGCCGGTTCCGGCATCCTCTCGGTCTTCGGCAGCCCTGGCGCAGACGAGATCAGCCTGGCCGCCGATGCGCAGGACTACGTGACGATCGATACGGGCAACGGCCCCGTGAGGATCGTACCGAACGTCGCGGCCGGCGACGTGGTGGAGATTCGCGTCTACGGCTACGCCGGCGACGACACGATCGACCTCTCGGGCGTGGATACCGACTTCACTTCCCTGGCCGCCTCCGGCGCCATCCGCATCGAGGCAGCCGAGGGCAACGACACGATCATCGGCAGCGACGACTTCGGCGTTACCTACGTCTTCAACGGGGACAACCTGGGAACCGATGCCATCAATCCGGACCAGGACGGCTCGAACCTGGAAAGCGGCGACATCCTCCAGGTCGCCGCTGGCAGCGTCGCCACTTTCGCGAATGACCTCACCATCGACAGTGGGGCGACCTACGCGCCGCAACTGGATGTAAACCGTGACCCGGAACCGGAGACTTTGATTGCGGGACGGGTCGACGTGGCGGGAACCGCGAACCTCGACGGCACGCTCTTGCCGCAGCGCTGTCGGCATCAAGACGGCGACGATCCGCTCGATCCTAAGGATTCGCCGCCCCTGCTTTCCCACTCGGAGGAACGATACGTCTACGGCGGGTACACGGTGCAGGTCATCAATGCACAAACCATTACCGGCACGTTCGCCACCGCCCCGCTTCCGCATGACCTCGACGACCACCTGGGCCACGGCGTATTCCTGACCGATATATTCAGCGGCACGGACGGGCACAGCGAGGCCGTAAAGTACGACGACGACATCGTACATCTCGATCTGTTCCAGGCCGCGCCCGGCGACACGGACGGGAACCGAAAGGTCGAAGGGGCCGACGTCCTAAGATTCCTAGGCGCCGGCAAGTTCGACGACCCCGACTTCGCCGAATGGTGGGAGGGAGATTTCGACGGCAACCATCGGTTCAGCAATGACGATATCTTGCTCATGCAGGCGGAGTCGCTATTCGGTGACGGGACCTATTGGACTGGCGCTGATGCCGGTGCTGATCAGGGCGGGGAAAGCGCTCCGATGGTCGGATCGACGGTGGGGTTGATCCTCACGCCGCAGGGGCTGATGATCGATACGCATGGCGCGGCGATCAATGGCTATGTGATCGAGTCGGAACTGGGGATCTTTACCGGCAAACGAGCCAAGAACCTGGGTATGTTTCGCGAGGATACCGATGGGCGGATCAGCGGGTCGTTCGACTACGTGCTCGACGGAAAGCATGTGCTGGGTAAGGTGATCGGCAACGAGTTCGCCGCGGTCGATCTGGGCACGGACCTGACGCTCCGCTACACGATCGAAGGCCAGACGGGCATCTACACGGCCACGATCGCCACCACGGCCTCGGCCGAAACGCTGATCTGGCTGGCCGACTATGACGCCGACGACGAGTCGACCTTCTCGCACGGCATCGACCCGGCCGCCGCCAACCTGCTGCTGGCTACGCTGTAGCGGGCGACGGGTGCCAACTTGCAGCCGGTCAGTTATGCGGTTGTTCCGGTGACCGAGGCGGTCAATGCGGTGTTGGTCGATCTGTTTCAGGCTGCGCCGGGTGATACGGATGGGAATCGGAAGGTTGAAGGGTGGGATATTCTCAATATCCTCCAGGCCGGGCTGTTTGGCGACGGCGTAACGTCCGAGGCCGTTTGGGGAAAATGGGGATTTTGACGGCGACGGCAAAGTGGCCGGCTACGACATCCTGATGCTCTTGCAGACCGGATTGTTTGGCGACGGGACGTATCAGGGAGTGCTTTGTGAGACGCCCGTCAAGAGTGCGTCGGTCAAGACCGACTGGATCGGGCAGTTCGAGGCCGTCCGCCACGGCAAGCCGCCGCGGCATAGTCGGCCGCAGCGGGCGGTGGATGAATTGTTGGCGGGAAGCAGTAGTTGGTGGTTAGTGGATAGTGGGCAGTAAGCAGTGACGGAAGTTGACGCAGTGGCACACCTTACACTAACCACTAACCACCAACCACTATCCACTGCTCACCATCCACTAACCCGAGGAGCGAACTATGTTGCGGTATCCGGCGGTCGGACTGGTTTTTGTCATTCTTTACTTCGGCGGGATCTGTGCGTCAGGCTGGTCGGCTGCGTTGGCGGAGGAGAACGGCAAGCCGCCGGTGGTCGCTCGTTTGCTTTCGGCCGAGAAGATCTGGGGCCATGCGCCGCACAACGCGTTTACCGATCTGATCCGTTTTCGGAATCGGTTCTACTGTGCGTTTCGAGAGGGAAAGGCCCATGCGGGTGATCGTGGGAAGATCCGCGTGCTGCTCTCGCAACACGGGCGCGAGTGGAAGTCGACCGGGCTGCTGGGCATGGAGGACTATGACCTGCGGGATGCACATCTTTCGATCACGCCTGAGGGCCGATTGATGCTGCTTGGCGGGGTTCGGCAGAAGCGTGGCGATCAGTGGTTCTCCGGCTCGTTTGCCTGTTTCTCGAAAGATGGGCAGACATGGACCACCCCGAGAATCGTCGTCGAGCCGGGGCGATGGCTGTGGCAGGTGACTTGGCACGAAGGCAAGGCGTACGGCGTAACCTATGCCACGCCCAAGGGCCGTCCCTTCAGTTCCTTGCTGGTCAGCCGAGACGGCATCCAGTATGACGACCTGGCGCCGCAGCTACTCGGCGAAGGCGGTTGGCCGACGGAAGCTACGTTGCGGTTTGACGACGACGGCGTCTGCTATTGTCTGCATCGCCGCGACGGGCAGGGGAACACCGCCTACTTCGGCAAGGCCAAGCCGCCCTATAAGCAGTGGCAATGGACCGATCTGGGCAGGCGATTGGGTGGCCCTAATTTCATCAAGATCCCCGGCGGTCAGTGGCTCGCCGCGGGCCGGCTTTACGACGGGGCCCAGCGAACCGAACTGTTGCACCTTGACGTCAAGCAGGGTACGATGACGCCTATTCTTCGCTTGCCCAGCGGCGGTGATACGAGTTATCCCGGGCTGGTTTGGCACGACGGTGTCCTTTGGATGAGCTACTATTCCAGCCACGAAGATCGAACGAGCATTTACTTGGCGAAAATCGCAATTGAACATGAAGGAGACACAAAATGACCCATGACAGCAAGCATCCCTCGCGTCGGGAGTTTTTGAAGAGTTCCGCGGCGGCGGCCGGCGGTATTGCGTTGGCTGGCGGGCTGAGCCTTGCCCGCAGTGCCCATGCGGCCGGCGACGAGACGATCAAGGTGGCCCTGATCGGTTGCGGCGGACGTGGGGCCGGGGCCGCGGCCCAATGTCTCGACGCCGACGCGAACGTCAAGCTGGTGGCCGTGGCCGACGCGTTCGAGGATCAGGCCCGACGTTCGCTGGGGCACTTGAATAAGGACTACAGCGACAAGGTCGACGTGGCCGAGGACCGGATCTTCTCCGGCATGAACGCCTATCAACAGGCGATCGACAGCGGCGTGGATCTGGTGCTGCTGGCCACTCCGCCCGCGTTTCGCCCGATGCAATATGCGGCCGCCGTGAAGGCCGGCAAGCATGTGTTCATGGAGAAACCGTGCTGCACCGACGCCCCCGGCTTCCGCAGCCTGATGGAGACCAACAAGCTGGCCGAAACGAAAGACTTGAAGGTCGTTGTCGGCATGCAGCGGCGGCATCAACCCAATTATGTCGAAACCATCAAGCGGATCCACGACGGGGCCATCGGCGAGTTGAAATACCTTAGGGCCCACTGGAACGATAGCGGCATCTGGGTCCGGCCGCGGAAGCCCGAGTGGACCGAAATGGAATACCAGATCCGCAACTGGAACGTTTTCACGTGGCTCTCCGGCGACCACATCGTCGAGCAGCACGTGCATAACCTCGACATCGTCAACTGGGCCAAGGGCGATCATCCGGTCGAAGCCAACGGCATGGGCGGTCGCCAAGTTCGCAAGGGCGAGAACAACGGCCATATTTTCGACCACCACGCGGTCGAATACACCTACGCCGACGGCACCAGAATGCAGAGCCAGTGTCGACAGATGGCCGGCTGCTGGACCAGTCTGGCCGAACATGCCTGCGGTACGAAAGGCTACGCCGACTGTGCGGGCCACATCAGCGGCGAGAACGAGTGGCACTACGATGGCCCAAACGTCAACGGCTGGGCCAATGAGCACGTCGATCTGATTCGGGCCATCCGCCAAGGCGAGAAGTTGCACGACGGATGGCACGGCGCCACCAGCACCATGACCGGTATCCTCGGTCGCATGGCCACTTACTCCGGCCAAGTCGTCCGTTGGGACGACGCGGTGGCCAAGGGTCCCAGCGAAATGCCGAAAGAGTTTGCCCTCGATGCCGATCCGCCCGTGATGCCCGACGACGACGGCAACTACGAAAGCTCCGTCGCGATCCCGGGGATCTATAAGCCCTATTGAGTCAAAGTGTGAACGGCGCCTAGCGTACGTAGGGTGGGTCGAGGTACGAAGACCCACGCGTAGAATGACGAAGCACGAATGACAAATGACGAATTGGAGAACGATATCTTAGCCATTCGTCATTCGGATTTCGTCATTTGGATTTCCCCGCGTGTGTCTCGCATATCGAGCCGCCTTGCGGCTTGGGTTCTGATGCTGTCTTGCCTCTTCGTCGCGACCGTTGTTGCAGAGGCGGAAGAAGCCGGTGAGACATCGGGCACGAAGGTCAACGTGGTTGGTTGGTACGTCTGGCGAGCGAACGAACGGTTGCCGCATGAGAGGATCCGATTCGAAGATCTTACGCACTTCGTCTACAATCCTGAGTTCGATCTGCTCTGCTCGGCCGACGGGCACTTGAAGGATACGCATGCGATCGACGAGGATCTGGACGCGCTGGTCGAGGTGGCACATCGACATCGCGTCAAGGTACAGATCATGCTGGCCGATTGTCCGGCCGAGTTTGCGGCAATGATGTCGAAGCGATCCAGCCGCAAGACCTTCATTGCGGAGGTGCTGGCCTACGTTCGGCAGCACAAGCTCGACGGCGTAGAGTACGACTGGGAAGGAATGCCCGGCGAGGGGCCCAACGCCCAGCAGGTTCAAGACTACACGGACCTGTTGATCGAGACGAAGCGGGCGTTTGCCGGCGAGCGGCTGTTGGTTACGTTCGACGGTGCGGTATGGAAGCCCTGTTTCATTACGCCGAAGGCAATTCCCGCGGTGGACTTCGTCAACATCATGTCCTATCAAGGGATGGACGAAGCCCGTGAGGCGTTGAAGATGTGGGAGGATTTCGGTTTTCCCAGAGGGCGGATCTACCTGGGCGTGGGGTTTTACGGCGATTTTGCCGATGTTCAGACCGTTCGGGCAAAAGCCAAGCACGTCTTGGAGCACGGCTACGGCGGCCTGTTCTGTTTCCACCTGAACCTCGACACAGACGCATCGCTACTGAAGGCCGTCAGCAAAGCATTGGGCCGGGACGATTCGCCGTAAAAGGGCCTTGGCGAGGCGTTACGGGTTGCCGTGGAGCGGCCGGGCGCCGATAATCCGAAGTGTGGTTCGGCTTACGACCGGTGTCGGAGCCTTGGAATGTGGCGCAAGACTATGACATACAAGGGTTTACACCCACCAGCCCCGGTAGCTCAGAGGATAGAGCAATTGATTCCTAATCAATAGGTCGCCCGTTCGAGTCGGGCCCGGGGTGCTTCTAA
>SDBS01008065.1_pt1 | contig 10199 bp, 11 predicted proteins | sample 2277091 | NCBI WGS metagenome assembly SDBS01 (sample SAMN10404972, study PRJNA504765) | marine sediment metagenome | isolation source: marine sediment core GS10_PC15, 163 cmbsf | place: Arctic Ocean: Southern Knipovich Ridge | collected 2010 | reverse complement strand
CCTGGGGCTAAATTTTTCTTGCGCTCATTTGGTAGATTGCCAATGCCCGCCCTATTCTGTTCATTGGCGTTAACATTAAACATTAAGACCTGACAGTCTTTTGGCAAGTTCGCGCTCATCCCATAAGGAAAAACAATCTCACAATCAGCTTCTTTACCAAAGTAAGTGACCTGTTGAATATTGAATTGGCCGGTATCGTCGAGGGTTCCACCCGTTATTGTGGACCGCTTAACCAAATTCCGCATTTTAGAAAAAAGCTTCTCCAGCATCATCTTGAGTTTCCTTAGCTGCCACTGTCGCTTGCGGTGTTGGTATATAGCTATCGCGTTGAACCAAATTTAACGTTGTTTCTTGCCCTACCGATAAATCAAATGTAAATACTACCGCTTCTATAAGCATATTCGCGTTGATACTAGCAAATTCATCATTAATACTAATGATCTGGTTTACATCCCATAAGTTACTTTCAAAGTCTCTAAAACCATCCAATGTAGCACTGTAAATCCGTTGGCCTGCCTGTTTAAAATTTATCTCCCAGTCTAGGCGCTTTTGTAAATCTTCAACGCTACTAGCATTTTCAGACTGAAATACAAAACGCCGTGAATTTCGTTGGTCTGGTATTGGTCTTGTTGCTGTCTTGTTTGTAGTTTCTTGTGCGCTTTGGATCACATCTTTTGCAGCTACAGTATTATCCTGACTGTAAATAACGTACTCGCCAAACGCTTGGGATGAATCAAAACTACTAGTACTCGATAGAACGTTATTAGTTTCATTATTAGGTGGGAATCGATTAACTATCATAGTTGGGTTTAATCCAGCACTTAAACCGCCTGTGTTACCTATTGGTGAATGATCTAGGACTATATTACCCTGTGGTGTAGATCTTACTAATACAGTTTGTTTCCTTGCTAATGATTCTATAAATTCCCATGCACCCTCCCCAATTGATGCAGATAACAAATCAACACCCTCTTTGAAAGGTTCCAAAGGCGGGTCTGTTTGATCTATTACAGTAATATTAGTTAAATTTATTTGTTTTAATACTTCCTCAATAATTGTTTTCAGTAGTGATCCTGGTAATTTATCTTTAAACTCTAAAGTCGAATCAACAAAATCACCTAATCTATCCCGACCGCTTACTGTTATTTGATGGTTTTCTGAACTATAGCTAACGTCGATAACCTCAATAAATCCGGTTAAAATTGTTTCACCATCAATTTTTATTTCAACAGCATCCTGAACCTTAAAAGGAAGCGGTAGCCCCTCTGTTTGTGCGGCTTCAAAATCAAAAATTCTGGTCAATCGTGTTAGCGCAATCTCAACTCTGGCAGATAAAAAATTCTCAAAGTTTTTATTATTGACAAATATTTGTAAGCTCATTGTGACAAAACCTGTATTTCACCCTTTAAAAAGGTCACATTAGGTTCGTTATTCAACTGGATTAATTCCTGCCCTCTAGTGCTGTCTTGATAATATTGGTAGGCAATCACCGTTGCCGGTAGCGTGTTGGTTCTGGCCTCCACAACTTGGCTCACAGTTAATCGTTGGCCGTTAAAAAAGGTCTGTGTGTCTGTACGGGTATCGGTGATTGATTGTAGTGTCTCGTCGTCTAGTCCTGTAGAAATTACAGTTACACCATCAGGTGGATTGATAATAAATTGATATTGATCTTCTAAGGCTTGTTCCGCTGCATTAAGACTCTGCACATTGCCAAACTGAGTGCTGGCTGAACTTTCGTAACTTATTGCCAAGGCTAGGGTATTTGTTGCTGCGTTTAAAATTTGATTGTTATTTGCCCTTTCTTGTAGTCCTGCGGTTGTTTCAATTATTTCCAAGTCATCAGAGCCAAAGTTAAATAACTGTGCTGTTGCTTGTGTCTGGTCTAATGGATTACTGAATAGATTCCCAAACAGTATAAATATATTATCGATGGCAGTTGCTAATGCTTCTGGAGCAACAGTTAATGAATTAATATTTCGCTTGATCTCGCTAATCAATGCATTAAATTCGTTTATTTTAGTAGTAGCTGGTTGTAAAAATCGTGAGGCTTTATCAAGAGCATCATTAATCTGTAAAATTTTAGCCTTAGCTGCATTAAAATTGCCGATAAAACTGGTGGTGACATTGTAGTCATCTTTTATCAGATTAGATGTGTTTTTAAAAACATCATCTTTTCTATTAGATATGGATGATATTACGCTTTGTGCTGGAACGGGTAAGCCAGTGCTATTACTAACAGCAAATTCAATACTAAACGTTGCAACACCTAAATTAGCCTCACTTTGGCTTAAAGAATAACTACGGCATACCACATTATTGATTGACCCGAAAAATGGATGGACTAATACACCAGATTCACCCTCTTCAAGTTTAATTAATAAATCATTCCTTTCAACAATGTAATTATCACCAGTAATAACGGCATTAATGCTAAATGATCTCGGCCTAAGTCCTAAATCCTCTATATTTTGCAAATCACGATTTGGAAATTCGTGTAAAACATCTTTGCGCCCGCCTGTTGTTGTCGTTGCTGACGTAAGAAAAGATACACCTCTGTAGCTTGCTGGAAATAAATCAGTTAATTGTAATGGCTTCATATGGCCCCCACTGTATTCTCACCCCTAGCAAGGCTCATTCTTTTTGATTTACCAATAACTTTCGCTTGATCGGCTTTGTCACCTGTTAATTCAAGAATAATTTTTTCTACTGTATCTACTGAACGTTTTTGCAAATCTTGAAATAATAATGGGGGTTTAGCTTGCGCGGTAGCTGGTAATGGAGCTGCACCTGTCATCCTATCTCTTAATCCATTACCAATGTTTGGTGTTAATTCACTTATTACGGAAGGTGAAACCGATACAACTGGTGCAGGTATTACCTGCGTGGTTGGTTTACCACCACCAAAAAAATTAGCTATATTTTCACCTATTGAACCGCTAAAGATATCTTTTACTAATTTTAATGGTGCGGTTATAAATTCTTGAATTTTATCGCCTATTGAACTTATTGCACCCACAAAAAAGTTTGATATTGATTCTCCCATTTCACTAAAGATATTCGAAAAAAAGCTACCAATCGCACTAAAAAAAGATTTTATACCTTCAAAAACTGCGATCATTGATCGCTTAGCAAGGTCAAAATTAAAGATTAATATACCAATAGCAGCTATTAGAGCGGCAACTAACACCACTGGCGCACCTATAAATGCAGCGATAGCAGATAATCCAGCTATAATAGCGGGACCAATAAAGGCAGCTATACCAGCTAATGCAGAAAAAATAGGGGCTAATAATGCGGCAAAGGCAAATTTAAGAATGATAGCAGCTACAGCAAGCTTGGCTAATCCTATAATTAACGGACCAAGCAAAAATGCACCTAGCGTTAAAAATGCTAAAAATTTAGTTAGCTTAGGGTTCTCTTTGGCGAATGCTTTTATTTGTTCTGGTAGCTTAGTTAATCGTTTTATTAGACCTTCCAGACCTCCCTTAATGCCGAATATTTCAACTCCCATATCGCCTATAGCTTGTAGTGTTAAATTAAGATTATCTTTTAGTGTTGAGAATAAACCGGCTAAAGTACCCGATTGTTTTTTTGTTTGCTCGAAAAATATACCACCCTCTGAGGTCATAGTTTTAAATGCTTTTACCAGTTTGGGAAATGATATTTTTGATTGGGATGCTAGATCAAATATTGCAGTCTTACTAACATTTAGTTCCTTAGCTAATACAGAAATTATTGGAATTCCTTTATCTGATAACTGTAATATCTCTTCTGTCATCAATTTCCCTTTTGCTTTTGCTTTTCCAAATATGCTAGCAATTTCTAAAAGGGTTGAACCTGAACCACTAGCTACATCACCCAAAGCCCTTAACGTTGGTATCATTTGCTTTTGTGTGACTTCAAATGCTAGTAAAGTTTTTGTAGCATCTCCCACACCTTGTAACTGAAATGGAGTTGTAGCGGTAAATTTAGTAATATCCTCTGTTAACGATTTAGCTCTATCCACACTGCCTAACATACTCTCGAAAGAGACTTGCAAAGTTTCCATGTTTGCCGATTGTTTTAATGCTAACGCCCCAATTATTCCAATCGGTAAACCTATATTAGTTGTCACTCCCTTACCAAAATCGCTCATATTTCTAGCGACTTGATTAAGATCTCTCCTTGATCGACTAGCAAATCTACTAACAACCCGAGACATCGTTCTAAATGATGCTCTCATTCTTGACTGTAGGGTATTTAAAGCAGGTAGTATTCTATTAAATGATCGGGGTACACGCCTTGCACTTTGACCAATATTATCAATTGATTGGCTGACTCTTCGGCCAACTGTTGAAAATCTATCGCGAGCGTTAAAAACGTAGCTTATATTAAAATTACCTGCCATGTTTCCCTCGCTCCATTTTTCGCTGCTCTTCTTTGCTGAGTCTTTCCGCTTCTTTATAAAGAAACTGAACTTCAAAAAAAGGCAAATTTTCTAAATACTCTAAACTTATGCCCCCCTCAAAAAACCGTATTATATTAATGTAAAACCGTGTTAATTGTTTTCGTTCATAAGCGAGGCAACTATAAAATTTGCGATATATTCCCCTATTATGTTCTCTAAATCATCGTGCCCCATTTCTTCAATCATAGGGCTAGTCATATCCTTAACGCCTTCAATTTTTGCAGCTCCACTTTTTAATAATGCTATGCCGCTAAGTAAAACCTTGTGCATATCAGCATCGCTTGAATACAGTAGGCTAATAATATCCTGGCCTTTTATTTCCTGGGTTTGGTCTTTGTCTTCGGTCCCGTCCGATTTGATACTGTTTGCAGCTCTAAAAAAAGCTTGTTTTAAAAATACGCATTCCTTCATTTGCTTTTTTGTTGGGGAGTATAGAATAATAAACTTACCGAATATTTCCTCTCCCTCGTATGAGTAATGTATGTGTTTTTTAAGCTGAAAAGTAATCTCTTCGGGGATATCCATAAGCACCTATTTATATTGCTGGTTCTGAATTAAATTCTAATTCGATGGTGGTATCAGTACCTAGTGCCACCTCGTAATCAGTGAGTAACGCTGCTCTGTTGAACGTGCGGCGTAATGTCTGCCCGTCCGTAGTCGTGCCAGTCAACACTACAGTGTTATTATTCAAATCCTTTTTAACAATCCGAAAAAAATTGATATCACTGGGAGATGGAAAAAACTCGAATTTGACCATCCCGAAATTAGTTTCAACATTATTAGAATAAACTTGAGTTACTTGACCGCCACCAGTGCTGGCCGCTCTAACGGTTTGCTCTCCCGCTCCTTCCTTATAAACCACGGAGTTTGGGACTATGTTGATTGGCGAATCATTTACGACAATTGAGGGATCTGCTAAGACATCCATGCCTTTTATCTCCGTTTATTATCCAGTTGTATCGAATTGGATTTGTATAGTGGCTCTTATTTCTCGTAGCTGCGTAACAATCAAGACTTCCATTATTATTGTTACTAGGCCGGTAGATAGATCAAGAGTAACGATTAAATTGTCATTGTAGAAAACAAGTGAAGCTTCACCTGCCTGGGTAAGTACAAAATCCTGTCCAGATAGCTCTACATACAATTGAGTGGAAAATGCCTCTATTATTTCTTTGTTTGCCATGTCGCGGCCTGCTATCAACGCGCCTTGTGTCAAACGTGATTGCGCGAATCGTGCACGATAATTGTTAACATAAAACTCTCGTATCTGTGATGAAGTATCAACGAAATTCAAGAATTTAAAGGTCTGGTCTGGATTTCCGGCTGTGTCTGTTTTGTAAGTTGTAACTTGCTCGTCTGAAATAATTAAATTGGCTGGTCTATTGTTGCCAAGTCGTGAAGCTCCCGCCGTTTTTAGTTGCTCGGCTTGTGTATCGGTCCAACCTAAACCTGTACGAATGGTAGGTAATAATGTAAATGGCGTATTAAAATAGGGTTTGCTAGCTAATGCAGCACCCCCAAAACTATCTAAGGCACCGTTTCTACTAATGACAAATTGCGACACATTAGCGCCATCGGTTAACCTTAACGCTCGAATAGCCACGAATTGAACCGCTGTCATTATGGGTATTTCTTGAATTGACGGTCCCGTTAATGTGGTTTCCGCTTCTGTCTGGTCTGAGAAAATAACAAGGCTTTGCGAGTTTTCAGCATTAGCTAGGGCTAGTTCTGTTGTCAACGTTCCTACGCTTGCAGTAAACCCAACACCGTCCAAAACATTATTCGAGACATTAAACCGTGGATCTAAAAAGCCGGTTAGCTCGGTCAAGGCATCTTGATAGGGCCAAATAATGGCTTGGTAACGTGTATCACCAACAACATCAAAAACGCCGGTTAACGTTGGATCTGTAGCGCCACTCGTAAAGGCTGTGAGTGCTACGGTTACCCCTGCTACTTCACCCTCAATACTTAGGCCAAAATTATTACCATAGGTGCCTAAATTGATGGCTGTCATAGTGACAACACCTACAGCATTAACTGCATCAACTGGGGTATTGGCACCTGCATTTACAAGAGCTTCAAGAGTTGCACCTATTGCTGTGGCTGCATCACCGGATGTAATAGCAACTTCAAACGAGTAATTAGTTGCACTAGCAATATTAACGGTTATGGTTCCGCTTTCTGTGGCTGAACCTGTAAAAGTAACTATCCCCTCTGCCGCTGTCCCTGCTGCGTCGTCCAATCCAATGGCATCAAGGCGAACTTCTTTATTAATCGCCTTAAAATTACGGACCATTTCAGCGACCATTGAGTCAGAACCAAACAAGGTATTTTCTGATAGGTCGTTTTGAATATTTTCTGTGAGAGCGCCACTAACGGCAGTTCCTGCGCTAGTTTGTTGCCCGACTAGCAGAACTTTCTGCGCGGTATTAGCCACAAGTAAATTTGCAGATATTAGATTAGCTGTGACTTCTGGCTGCTGTACAGGCATAGGGTGGCCCTCCGTGGCCGTAAAATTCCCTTCCTTGGGAAAGTCTTACTCTTTATTTTCCAAAGCCATTTTTTTAGGCTTAACTTTCTTTTTGCCTTCTACTTCTTTGGACTCTGGATAATTAGTTTTAATAGTATGCTTTTCGTGTAAAATTTCAACACATTGATCGATTTTAGAATCTTTAAAAATTCTACGCCAAAAAGGATCGAAAGGCGTTCCGTCCTGATCTGTTGGTATTGTAACAAGTGAACCTACCGGCGCATTATTAATTTTTTTATTAATCTTAACTCTTACACTGTTTTTACTCATTATAACGGCACCTCATCCAGATCGATTGTTGCGGTCAATGGTTCAACGCCCACGTTATCCGGTGTCATGGTTAAATCGATATCTCTAAACGCCACATCAAACGGACGCCCTATTGAATCCTCAAATAACACTTGTGCCAGCATTTCAAACGCGAACTCATGAATATAAAATGCGGTATTGTAGAACTGGAAAGAGTGACCTAATGCAGTAACCAACCACTTTTGATTAGCAAAAAAACCGCTTGAGAATTTAGCCCCCAAAAGTGATTGATATAAAAAACCCGTTACATCCTCCATTAGATCGCGGGCCTGCCTTGCTGCAAGCTCTGTATCTGCTGGTGAGACTACAAAAACACTAAAACCTTGAATTAACTTTTGATTGCGGAATGTCTCGCCAACATGCGCGGCTGTCGCATCATTTAATATGTTGCGGTCCTTGGAAGCTGCTACATCAGCCAGCACAACAAATGCCCATAAATCAGTAGGGGGGCGCTCCGTGTATAGGGCAATAATTCGATCCGCTGAGACTACGCCCGTTACTCTAATACCAGCATGTAAAATAGGTGCTCCACCCGCTGGGCTGGGTACTGTGCTATCAACGGCATACGTGAACGTAGTTGCGCCGGTTACTGTAACGACTTTAAGGCCGTTATAGCCAAATTTAACGATATCTAGTGCAATGGGTGTGCCTGTTGCGGTAGTCGCGCCAGAATCGACGGTTAGAAGCTCAAAATTGCGTCTGTTGGTAACTCTGGTTAATTTAAACGTGCTATTAAATTCTGACTCTGCCGCCCCTTCAATGGTTACAAATTGATCATCATCAACTCGCGGGTTTAAAGTCAAATCATGGTCTATGGATGTTTCAACAAAAAGGGTGATAGTGGTTCGGGTCAGTGTGGCGATAGGTGCCTCGGTTACTGCCCCAACAATTGTAGGCGCATCACCTGTAGTTAAACCGTGATCTGTCGCAGTTGTCGCTGTCGCAAGTCCTGCCACCTGAGATAATGCTGTAATCGTAAAAATATTACTAAAAAGATCTGTATTTTTAGGTAGCTCGGTATATAGCTGTGTGATTACTTCCTCTGCTTTCACAAAAAACAATCCTTTTTTTTTAGGCTTAACTTGTTGTTGGGTTAAACTGTCTAAACAGCTCCCGTTGGATCTCATCTGCAAAATAATTATATGTATTACGCTCTAATTTATTCACTGTATTGGTTAGTCCTGGGCGGGGTCTCATTTTTCTGGTTCCAAGCTCTAAAAACTTTGAATAAAACGCGCCACCTGTCGAGCCAAATTCCATTTGTGTACCTGTAACCACGTAGTCAATACCGCTAGCCATTAACCCTGTCATGTTTGCCGGTGTTTGTCCTGGGGCGCTAGATTGGTGCCTACGCCTACGCCCTCTTATTCTCACATTGTAAATTACACCAGTTTTATCCTTTTTCCGCATATCACGGACCATCGTTATTTGATGGTCCCTGCCTATGTTATCCCATGCTCTTCGTAACGCTCTCCTGGGCAAATCACCCGCACCAATACTTAACCCTCGTTCGGGGTTTCCTGGTCTACCGTTTATTAATAGTCTTACATTGCCTCTAGGCACTCGCCGCCGCCTTGGTATCAATACCGCGATTGGTACACCGTAATTTAAGAAAAGTATTTCTTTCGTCTAAATTTTCAACCTTCAAAATATCCAGCCTTTGCCCGTTTTGTAGTCTTAGCCAACTTTCAACAGTGATGGAACTATCAAACCGGACATAAACAAAATGAGTAACGTCTATAGCCTGATTAACTTCATTAAAAAACTCAACCCCCGCCACTGTTTCGATACTTGCCCAAATTGATACCGCATTGCTGAATACCTCCGTTGCATCCACACCAACAAAGGGCGCGGTTAATGCTCTATCTTCAAGAATGACTCTATCTCTTAAATCGCCTATGCAAACTTGGCGTTTTTTCTTGCGTATTTTGGAGCATACGGGCATTAGTCTGCCCTCTTCATAAATATTGTGGTGTTTTGAGCAACAAAATCAACTGTAAAATTTTCAGCACGAATTTTAAAATCGATGGTATCATTTTGGTCAAGACTGACCATTGTCATAATTGTACGCTCTGAATTTCTGCCTACATCTACAGTAATTAATGATTGTCCATCCAGCGCCGTTGTGCCGTTTTTAAACACTTTCAAAGTATATTCTCTACCTGTCCCTCCTATCGGTGCTCCATTGACTGACCACCACACAGCATAAACTCTCGTCGCTGATCCTGTTCTCGTTATTGTGTTGCCTGAAACAGATAGCCCTCCAAGTGTATTAAGAGAATTTGCAGCCAAAGAAATAGTTAAATCTTCAAAATCTACCAAATTATTAATGATGGTTGCTGTGGTATTATCTTCTTCAAAAAAGTGTTCGGTTTGTAATGCAGGATCATCTGTCCTGGGAATAAGCCATTGTGTACCATCCCAATATTGAATTTTAGCGGTAGTGTTATTGAAAATTAGGCCGCCTTCATCGATATTAGCATCTAAAAAACTGTTTCTTTCTGAGGTTGATAATGATTGAAAGTCGCGGTCTATCGTGTTCGCTTTTCCCTGTCCATCGTGGTTTTGCACCACTAAATCTAGTGCTGTTTCATCATTGATAGATTCACCGCGAACCTCTAGAACATCACCGTCCAAATTGACGCCTCTAAAATCATCAATTGTTGCGCTTTCACCTATTTCTCGCGACATGCTGACAGGTTCACAAATTCCAGCCGTAATGTCTGCCGATACGCTATATGTTTTTAGTATGCTAATAGCCATTATTCGGCCACCTTTAAAATTGTAAGGGTTCTTTCGTGCATTGTCCTAGTTCCGGTTCCGTCTGCACTCCGAGACACATCGTTACCCCCGCAACGGTATATCCTTGACCTTTTAAGATAAGGGATGCCACGGAAGAATCAACACCCCCGC
>SDBS01007723.1_pt1 | contig 10199 bp, 14 predicted proteins | sample 2277091 | NCBI WGS metagenome assembly SDBS01 (sample SAMN10404972, study PRJNA504765) | marine sediment metagenome | isolation source: marine sediment core GS10_PC15, 163 cmbsf | place: Arctic Ocean: Southern Knipovich Ridge | collected 2010 | reverse complement strand
TATACTGCGGCTGCTTCATTATGTCATTATACGCCTCCATCACGGCTATATCGCCATCCTGCTCTACCCACGTACCCTCTAGCTTCGCATACATCTCCTGGCACAACTCCAGCACCTCATCGCTGGTATTCTCGCGGGGAGTCACCCCCGCTTGCTGGAAATCCTCCGACCGTTGCATTCTACCTACCCCAGATTGCATCCACTCGTTGAAATGCAGAAAGCGTGCTGCCTTATCCCACCACATCAGCTTAGGTATGTATAGATCGCCCTTCCGTAAATTAGTAGTCCATTCCAGAATGGGGTAATTGGCAACAGCAACCGGCACGCCAAAGACCGTCGCTACTTGTGTTAAGCCGCACCCCGCTCCTAAGAAGAACCGCGCTGTGGCTGTCAGGTAAATATCACCAAAGTCTGAGCGATGCTTGGTAGCGTAATCAATCACACCATAGTCGCTAGTATCTGGCAACGGCTCTGCCACTACCGCACCCATTCTGATAGCATATCCCCCTTGCTGCGCCAACCACTGCGCCGCTGGCAGGTATCTCCCAATATGGCAGTCACGGAAGTCGTGGTACTGCCAGCCTTCCCTGCTCATATAATCATGTGCCTGCGCTAGATATTCTGGATCACGGCTGTGAAAGCAGACATGCCACGGCCTATCTGTAATACTCATCTCCTTTCTCAGGAATAGACCACTGACTCGTTCTTTATCTGTAAAGGCCAGGAACACCTCGCCACCATCATGCTTGTGTAGCGGCTCGTCAATGTCTCTATACCAATGGGCACTATCCCACACGGCAGAATTGACTATCACTGGATTGCGCAGCATTTTTACCAGCACTTTGTTCTTAACAGCGGAACACCAATACCGCCCCTGCATCTTCATTAGCTGTATGTTAGCAGGATCGGGCGTGATGGCTATCACCGCCGGCGGATTAGGCTTACGAGCTTGTTTTAGCATGAATATGTGGTTGTTATAAGCCTGATGGCCTATGCGGTGGGACATGGTGTCTACAATCACTATAGGCTTGATGGCATTTATGGCCTCCAGCAGCAGCCTTATGGCAAAATGGCCGGGGAATATCCACGCTTGCTTGAAGCCGTAAGAGTCCCAGTATTCCCGCACTATTGCCAGCAGCTTTGACACGTAGTAGTTGCACCGCCCCAGCCGGGTTGCAATGTCGCCTTTGTCGCGCACCGAGGTGAAGTAGCGGATCTCACCATCAAAGTCAGCGAGCTTCTGGATGTCTATCAAGTCCCCGTCATCCATCATTATGACATCTATCTTCTGATACCTCGTTATCCGCAAAGCCTCTTTGGGCGTCCTGCATAGCAATATGGTATCATTATAATTATTTTCGTTTAGGTGGCTCTTTGTAGCGCAAGCCGTCAGTCGTCGTCTACTTACTATCAGTATTTTCATCTTCATTTCTCTCCCAATAATAATTTTCGCAGTCTTCGGTGATATTATCCAGTGCCACCCTGTATAGTGGAACAACGTACTTCCTCACAGCTTGTATAATGTCCTTCTTTCGAGTTGATTTTATTAAATATGCACCTGGTGTGGCATAAGACTTCCGTGGCATAAAGTTATCAGCAGACCAAATCCAGTATCTTTTTCCCTTACATAAAAAGCAATTGACCGGAACATTCATTTCATTTGCATTTTCTAGCGGCATAATACCGTCATCAATATATCGCTTTTGATCTTCTTCACTCATCATTCCTTCCCTTCCCAATGCACGCACCCGAATCGCGGGCCGCACTTTATCCATGAACCTTCGCCATATGTTGATTCACTTGCCAATGAATCTGACTTAAAATCATCCCGCTCCCAGTCAAGATCAATGCTTATATCACAAGCACTACTGATCCAATATAGGCAATTCTCACACACCTCCTCAACCAAGCCCAATAGCTCCAATGCTTTCTCTTGGGTAATCTCATCGCCGTATCGGGATTGCCATGATTCGTTATCAACACTCTTTACATACCGTATTACCGCTGCCCGCAGTTGCTTATTCATCACTTACCCTCCATTCACCAGCCCATAATACAAGGCGACATCCAGGATACGCAGAATTTGCCGCCTATCACGAGCATGTGAACGCGCTATAACGCTCACTGACTGTTTGTCATACCGCCACAGACGCAGCTTTAATAACACTCGCTGCATACTGGTATAACTGTATTCGACGCAGCGGGGCTTGTTGCTATTTACCACTATAGGCGGATTCAGCAGCCACATTAGCTCGCTGGGATCACGGGGATCAAGTATTTCACATTGCATTACTCCTCCTCGGTATGCTTGAAAACCTCTTGACGCAGGCTCCGCATATATATCCACGCTGACCGCCACCAACTCGTTTTGGTAACATACAGCTTTTTCCTCATTATGCGCATCTTCACTACGAAATACAGCAACAGAAATAGCTTGTTAGGCCGCCAATACATGAGACGATTGACAATGCAATTACGCAGGCGCGGCAACACTACCGCAACCGGCCCCAATGTAGTCAAGTTAAGATGCTGCCGCTTTTCGTCATCAGTAAAGCAAGTCAATGGCGAGCGGTGGTGATAGCCTGAGTGCATGGCGGCGTAATCAGGCTGGTAATATCCACGTTGTTCACAGTAGTCGCCTAACCACGTTCCCGGATAGGGACTGAATATCAAGCACTCTATCCAATCTACGCGGCTTGCTATCGCTAAATCTATGGACTCTATATCATGTTTGATGCCAGTATCCGGGATGCCCATAATTATGTTTGTGAAAGTCTTTATGCCATACTTCGTGGCTAAATGGTGCGCCTCTATGATGGCCTCATTGCTCATGTGCCTATTGAGCTTCTCTTTACGCACAATATCATTCCCGGCCTCTATAGACATGCTTATCGTTCTGCATCCAGCTTCTGCAAACAACCGCATCAGATCGTCAGTCACTAAGTCGGCGCGAGTGAAGGCGAAGAACGGCAGGCCGATATGCCGGCGGTATTTCTCCACGAACTCTTCAGCCCATTCGTCTACTTGCCACATGAGCATGTCATCGTAGAACTTGACGGTACTAAGCGGCCATCTAGCCTTGATGCGCAGCAGGTCATCAATGACGTAATCCACTGAATGCCTGCGTAGTAGAGTACCTTTGCCCTTGTAAAGGTCTTTCATGCGTGCATTGAAGCAATAGTGGCATCTGAAAGGGCAATAACGGCCAACCATATACATCTTCATGGGCGTTTGACCCAGCGGTGTATTGTCATATACCAACTCCCATAGCGGCGGCGGCAGGTCATCCAGATTGTCCACCAGCGGGCGTATGTTAGACTCTGGTTGGCCTCTGGTGACTATGTTGGGGATATTGCCAACGGTTTGCATGTCGCCAGTATTCGTAGCCCTGCGTGTGTAGCCTTGTTTGTGATCGGCTATTTCATCCAACACATCCACCATAGCACCTTCACCCTCGCCAACACACAGGCAATCATACTGAGTCTCATGGATCATCTCTGGATAGAAAGTAGGATGGACGCCGCCAGCTATACAGAATGTATTTGGATAATACGTTTTGATGTCCTCAATAGCCCGGTTGAAGTGTTTGGCCTCCCCCGTCAGTGTACTGACTGCCAGCACGTCCGGCTGTATGGCTGCTACTGCATCCAACACAGGCTGCGAGTTTAACTCACACAAATATACCTCATGCCCGGCTTGCTTGACTACCGCCGCCATCTGGCATAAACCGTAGGGAGCCATGAACGATTCCATCTTGTATAGGAATAAGACTTTCATTCCAAGTCCTCCCCGAAAGGCGTGGCAAGAATAGCATCCCGCAAATCCTCCATAGCTTTTTGTATTTTATTCCCATGAAATGTTGGATCAGCAAAGAAAGTATCAACTACTTTTATTCCATATCGCATCATATCAGGCGCAGCCACTATCAAGTCGGCTAAATCATTAGGAACAGTGCATAGCAGATCACTGTCATTTATCACGTTGCTCATATCATCAATCGGTTTTCCATATCTTTTCACAACCCATTTTTGAAATTTTGGCTTGTCAATCTTCACTTCCGCTACCTCATCCGCCGTTTTATTCAAGTCTGCAACCATCTTCGCAGCAGCAGCCAAGTTCGGTGCTCTAATGGATACCGGCTTATCAATGTCAGATGAAATTATAGCTCTTGACCCATCTCTGCTGTCATCTATCGTTATGTGTATTTGACGCATGTTGACCTCCTATTTCCCTATCCACTCTCTCAGCTTTGCAGCTATCTGGTCGGCAGCAAGCCCCTGTGAGCGCATCAGGCAGTCCCGGTCGCCATATATGCGGATAAAGGTATCAGGCATCCCGAAGCGGCGGAATTGCGGGTGGTTGCCATCGGATTCAGCAATCAATTCCGCAACTAGTGATCCCAAGCCGCCTATTATGGAATGTTCTTCGATGGTTGCCATATAAGACTCAAAGCCGTAGTTGATTGCTAACACAGCCGCTCTTGTGATCGGCTTTAGCTGGAATATATCTAAAACAACGGTTGTGATTTTCGGTGCTAAAATATCCGCTACTTCTAATGCCGTCTTTACCATCACACCTGTTGATACCAATACCAAATCAGCGTACTGTGCAACCTTAGCTTCAGCAAATCCATAACCGAGGTCTCTGCCCCCGTCCTCATAAGCCGTCTTGTCCGAGTACCTACTCAGGCTTATATACACCGGCGTCTTTAGGCGATATGCCTCCTGTGCCAACATCCGCGTGGTATACTCATCACATGGGCTGTATATGGTCATATTGGGCAATGCCCGCATGACTGCAAACCTTGACTCGCTGTGGTGGGTAGAGCCTAAAGGCCAGTAGTCGAATCCCGCTCCTATGCCTATCAGCTTGACGTTGCGGTTATCAATGCAGACATCATCCCTGATCTGCTCATAAGGCCGCAAGTTTACAAACGGATCAATGGCGTAGCAGTATACTGCAAAGCCTTCAGCAGCCAATCCAGACGCCATGCCAATCATGTTCTGCTCCGCTATGCCTACATTCAGGCAGCGGGATCCGCCAAACTCTTCACGAATGGCATCCATCACCTTGAATCCGGTATCTGAGATTAGTACCATTATGTCATCGTGTTCTTTCATTAAGCGATACATTTCATCCCAAAAAGCTTCTCTCATTATTCACGCTCCTTTTCTGGTGTCATTTGGTAAAGAATTTAACATACAATGATGATTCCAAGTCAGATTGCGATATATAGATAATTGCCTTATCTATATATTTACTTTGCATTATCTCCCCGTTCGTCAATCTTTCAACCCGTGCTTTCATTTTATTAGTAATATTAAAAAGAGGGTATGGGGGAAGCGTAAACATAGTTAAATCAAATTGTAGCCGAATCGTATTGTTCTTAGTTTCATCATTTACTAGAAAATCAACCTTTGACACAGGCAACATACCGATATTCACAGAATCCCCGAATGAGCAGGCATACATGACTATCATTTCGGGATAACTTTTGCCGCTTATAGAACCTGACCCAGAGCCTAAGAACATAGAAATCCTGCCAGATAATTCCCCTTTTTGTACCATGCTGCCAGATAGTTTTATCAAAGGACGTTTACCAAGCATTTGTCTGTTTGCCACAACCGCGAGAGCATTGCGCCTTAATATTTCCATGTCATCATTAGTTTTAAGATTAACATAATCAATCCCCTCTTCTGCATCATATCCGACTTTATTTTGCTTGACATGAACAGGGACAAAAGTCTCTGGCTCAATTAAAATATCCAAGGCCCGGGGATTTACATTCTTGACAGATATAGCATTTTCTTTGCTCGGATCAGAGGAATCACATCCAACACCTATTGCTATGACAAAAAGAACTACACTTGCTATAAGAATTCCATATTTCATTCTTCACGCTCCTTTTCTTTCTGTTTGTTGTTTTAATAATATAGAGGACTTCGCCACACTATATGACGACACCTAGGGCACCAGCAACCGATCCGATCTGTATATATTCGCCTTCCTCTAGAGCTATTTATTCTCAAACGGCGTACTGGGAAACCACAACACCACTTAAACAATATTATCCTACCTATTCGATCCTTTTTGTGTGGAATATACGCCCTTCTCTGATCCCATCCAAACCTTGCTAGTTTGGCTTTCTTCATTCTTCACGCTCCTTTCTGGTTTCAATCTTCAGTATAGTACATCAGCACATCGTCTTCGCGTATGACATGAATGTCTAATCCTTCACCCCAATCCGAGGCGGTGGGAGTCGGAGCATATTTGCCATAGTAGACAGTATCTCCTATCTTGACCGTAAGCGGTAGGCGACCTGCATTAGTTACCACGCCATTTCCGATAGCAATCACAACCCCTTTAATTGTTTCAGGGTCAGGATGTTTGGCCTTATCCGGCTTCACAAGTATTCTATCATTCAGTACCTTGAATTCCATTCCTAGCCTCCTCACGCCCAACTAGGCGGGTCATCATAAAGCGCATCAATAAACCACTGCTTCTCTTCTGGCGTCGTTGGTATGCGATAGTGCCAGATCGGAATTCCGCATATTTCCGGGACTCCCTGCCCTTTTACTGTATGTGCAATTATAGCAAGCGGTATCCCCCGTCTTGGTATCTGGGTATATTTTAACGTGCCATCAATGCCTACTGTTATTATCAAATTGAATCTGTGGCCATCGCAGGGCAAAACTGTCCATCCGAATGACTCAAACTTTTTGTCCAGCGGCATCGATCCAACTACATCCCGCGTGTGATCAATAGCTTGCTGGCCGTTGTTATCCACAATCACAATCAGGTTATCCAGTCCCAGATGATACGCCTGATCTACAGCCTCCCAATTGCTGCCCTCCTGCAACTCACCATCACCAACCAAACAATACACCTTCCAGTCCTCGCCGCGCATCTTTGCCGCCTGTGCCATACCGGCTGCTATCGGCAGCCCATGCCCCAGCGATCCTGTGTAGCACTCCACGCCCGGCACATTTGATTCGCTATGCCCACCTAAGCGACTGCCTTCCTGACAGTGGGTAAGCGTTTCAGCTATGGGGAAGTAGCCTTTGTCCGCTAAAATAGCATACAGGGCAGCACAGGCCTGCCCCTTTGACAGTATGAACCTGTCCCTGAGCGCCCAATCTGGCTCTGAAGGCCGTATGTTCAGTATACCGCCGTAGTATAGAGCCACCAATATCTCTGTGCATGAGAACGCCGGTGCTATGTGCCCTAAGCCTGCCGCTACCGTCATGTTGACTGTTTGCTGCCGTACCCAGCGTGCTTTCGCTTTCATTTCGTCAATTGTCATTTTTAGCCTCCTTCGTTGGTCTATTTTTTACCAATATAACCTCATCATCAATATTGATCGTTATTTCCGTAGCCTGGCGCAATCTTTCATTTGCATCATCCTCGGCGTCATTTGTATTCAGGCCTGCGTAGCGATAGTGATTAGCACCGTGCCTATCTGCCCATGAACCATCTTCTGGGTCTACCACCCGGCGGCGATCTTCGCAACAGAATTTAGGATGTGAAAAATCCCCTTTATCACCCCTCTCAAACTCCAGCCAGAAGCCCTTGTCAAAAGAATGTCTTGCTATGGCGTAATCATACCACCAGCCGCCCTGTCCATAGAAGCTCCCCAATATCAGATCATTGGGCTTGATTGTTCTTCCGTGTCTATCTAACATGGTTCACCTCCGTCAATTACCTAACTACATCCCCACCATTCCGATCCATATGTACTATAGTCATCATCATTTCCATACTTTTTTGAGGTTGTAGTAGGTGTATATGTATATGGGATTAGACTATCAAAAGCACCGCTAACCCATACCCATAAGCCCATGAAAATAAAAACTCCAAAGAACGCCCAGGCTGTAATTAAAGCAGCCAAGATTCCTCCCAGTTCTCCATTATCAGTGCAAATAGCATAAATAATACCAACTATGTGTAATACAAAAAGACCACACGCCGCTAAAGACACAACTAAGGCCAAAATCAGATTTATAATCTTAAAAACTTTAAGCATCTTTCAGTCCCTCCTATGAAGTTCCTTCATTCTATCAACGTTCCGCATATAAACGCCTTCACGCGGTATCAGGCCGGACTCATAAGCCTCGTATACATCCTGAACAGCGTGGTTGATACTAAATAAAATTCACATGCCCGCCAGGATGTTTTAGTTCCCACAGATATTTATTCACTTTATCCATACGACAACCGCGCCGGCACTCTGATAAATCCATTGACTCCATCATTTCTATAACCGCCCTACGTTGGTCACTGTGCCAAACTTCGGAGAACGAACTATCGAATACATTCCCATATAGGAACTGCACGTCACCAACATGGTCGATACAAGCCCATAGGTTGCCAGTTTCATCCAGGTATGCCCAGAAATGCCCCGATAGACAAGCGCCATAAGCCCTCTCTTTCTGCAAATCGGCCATCGTGTTACTCCTGAAAATAACCGAAAAACTATCTGTGCTAAGATCCATTAACTCCGCTTCCAGTTCATCCAGACCTTCATACTCTACTCCCGTATACTCGGTCTCAGGACACATGCCATGCTGTGTATATGGCTTAATGACCAGATAGTCTACACCAATATCTCTGACCTTTCCCGCCAGCAAAAGCGCCTCATGCCTATTATCTGGCAGGAGAATCATCTGTGTGCCGATAGTTACGTGCCTATCATATCTCGTTCTCCATTGACAGGATAATGCTAAATTCCTCAACACGCGCTCAAAGTCGTCATCATGCGTGCAGTGTATTTTTGAGTGCGTTTTGGGAGTCCCGGCATCTATGCTGAATTTGACCCATTTCAGATAGCGCAGAATTTTATACGCAGAGAACAAACTACCGTTAGTCGCAGCCGCCACATCCAACCCCTGAGAAAATGCTGTGTTTATCAAACACTCAATATCCTCATGTAGGAATGGCTCCCCAGCGCCAGCAAAAAGCACACTCCTTATCACACATCTCCCCATCTCAGAAATAGCCTTTTCCCCTGCGATCCGTGGAATATCGACTTCTTCATGCCCACGATATTGGAATCCGCAAAACTTACACCGATGATTACAGGCACTCGTTGGCGACACCTCCACATATATGGGATAAACCAATTCACCTGACAGCCATTGATGAACACGGCCAGGATGATATATAAATTTATGACTGTCTATCCTGTAGCTATCTTTCATTTTTCTACTCGCCTCCTTCGCATAACTCGGCCTCAACCAATCTTCGCGTGGCATTTGAAATACCTATTGTTCTATGAGTGAAATCCCATCCACTAATGATTTTCATACCTTTGCCTCGACCTTGTACCCGCGCAGCTCCTAGCCAATCACATATCATCTCCTGTGTGCTCCTGCTATCCATGTCAAATGCTTCCACAGCACCATCATCCAGATGCAATACCCACCACTGACAATGATGTCTATTCCTTTTCTGATGCAAGAGCCGCGCAAATTTGACATCATGATCACCCGGATCTTCCAATATATCGTCTTTATTTTTGCCATAGAAATATCTAGCATACGGAATAAATTCTGATGGCAAGAATTTAGATAGATCATGACATAGACCACGAACCAGTAACCCGCGCTTTAGGCATTCCAATAATACAAACCATTTATGGCGAATAATCCTACCAAAATACCAAACATATTTCCGCATATAAAAAAGCCTTTCTTATCATCCTCGCTTCGTATCTTAGTAGCTTCGGGACTAACGCCGCTCCAACGTATCCACCTCCGCCTGTTACTAACACATTCGCCATTTATTCAATCTCCTTTGTGGCATCTGCCACCTCATTATCATATTCATTCGGCGGCTCATCCAGATGCTCATCCTCTTCGTCCAGAAAACGGCGCACTGAATACTCTGGCTCCCAGCCACCATCCTCGTATTCCTTGAACCCAATACAGCCATCTCTGGCGTATAAATCCATTCTATAAGCCTTTTCCGCAGCGTGGGCTTCGACGATCCTCCCCGTGCGGGAGCGGCAAGCTTGGCTAATCTGGTCTATGCTCATTTGATGCTGCTTTATTACATGTAACACCCGCGCGTCTGGCGGCTTGCCTTTTTCAGGCGGCGATCCGACCGGGTGCGACAAATCGGCATTACATTCATCAATACAGGCCTGGCACACATGGGCAGATTTAATTACCTCATTCTGGATTCGTGTGACGCCCTCAGTT
>SDBS01008064.1_pt1 | contig 10200 bp, 5 predicted proteins | sample 2277091 | NCBI WGS metagenome assembly SDBS01 (sample SAMN10404972, study PRJNA504765) | marine sediment metagenome | isolation source: marine sediment core GS10_PC15, 163 cmbsf | place: Arctic Ocean: Southern Knipovich Ridge | collected 2010 | reverse complement strand
ACTAATAAAGGCTCTGTAAGTTTAGCTGTAGGTACAATTGCTGCTGAAGGACTCATACGTTCGTCTAAAAACAGTGAATCTCTTACTCCGTCGAACGCCACCTACAAGAAATCGTCTACAGCGGGAAGCGCAAGCATACAGCCTCTGCCGATTAGAGACGCTCTACTTCATGTTCAGTTCATTCGTCGTCGGTTGCAAGAGTTGACTTTTACTTTTGATAAGGATGGGTTCCAGTCGTTTGATATGACTGAGCTTGCAGAGAATCTGACGAGAACAGGAATTGTAGACATAGCTTATCAGCAACAGCCGATAGAAACAATATGGGTTGTCCTTACTGACGGCGTTTTACTTGGATTTACATATGAGAGAAGTGCAGACGTTCTAGGATGGCACAGGCACGTACTGGGAGGGACTGACGTTGATGTCAACAGTATACGAGTGATTCCATCTGAAGATTTAGACAGAGATGAATTGTGGCTTGTAGTTACAAGAACAATTTCAGGATTGACGACTACAGCTAGAAGTTATGTTGAACGCATGGATCGATTCTATGAGGACGACATTATCCAGGAGCATGCGTATCATCAAGATTGCGGGACTATATACAGGACTACGGAGATAGTCGTTAGTGGTGCTACTCAGGCCGATCCAATTGTCATTACGACAGCAACAAACCACGGACGCAGTAACGGAGACAATGCTTATATTCGTGACATTACAGGTATGACAGAACTGAATGGAAATACATACGAGTTAGCAAATGTGACTGCTACAACGGCAGAACTAAAAGACACCGCCACCTCTGTCGATGTGGACGGAACAGAATTTACTGCATACGTTTCAGGCGGAACCCTTCAAGAATCCGTAGGAACATTTCGGGCATTGGATTATCTTGAAGGCGAGATAGTTGAAGTTTATGTAGACGGTAGAACGCATGCAAACAAAACTGTGGCTGGCGGACTGATTACACTAGATGATTCTCGAACAGGAGCAAATGTGAGCATTGGACTGCCTCACGAATGGACATTTAAATCACATCGCGTTGAGTCAGGTTCGGTTTTAGGTACGGCTCAGGGGAAAATAAAACAATTTTCGCAAGTTGTCTTTAGGCTATTGAGTACACTTGGCTTTCAGTATGGAGAAATCGATGGTCAGTTAGACGAAGAACCGTTTGACTACGGAACGGATATCGATAGTATGACTCCATTATTCACAGGTGATAAACAGGTAGACTGGCCAATTGGTTTTGAAAAGGCAGGCAGAATAGAAGCGAAAGGAACAGGCCCATTCCCAGCACAAATACAATCGATTATGCCACAAGTAAAAGTAGCCGAAAAGCCGAGGTAGTTCAACTCGAAGAGTGGCATGTCGCGCGAATACTGTCTAGGCTACAAGGCAATCAGACTTGGGGCGTGTCGTATATGAATCTTGAGACCTATGCTTCTGACTTGATTTCTGCTGGCCCATCGTTTGCTATGGTCTGCGACAGAGATGTCTGGGGATGTGCTGGAGTATGGGAGCTTGAACCTCACAGGGCAACTGCATGGGCCTTGGTACACGAGGAGATAGGTACGAGATTCTTTCAGTTTCATAAGGCAGTTCTATCGTTTCTCGATGGATGCAAATATCAGCGCGTCGAAATGGCTACAGATGATGGATTCGGCCAGGCAGAACGATGGGCTAAGATGCTGGGGTTTAAGTGGGAAGGCTGTATGCAAAAGTATTTCCCAGATGGATCACTCGGGAACCTGTACGCGAGGGTTAAGTAATGGCTTCGATAGCGATAGTGGCTGCTGTAGTTGGCGCTGCTGGTACGGCTATATCGTCTATTGCCCAAGCGAATGCCCTTCGTGGTCAGGCTCGTGCCAGGCAGGTTGAGGGCGATCAGGAATTACTATCGCAAAAACGGCAGTTACGTCAAGAATTGGGCCTCAGCGCGGTAGAAGTAGGCGCTTCAGGGTTATTTGGAGGTTCGTTCGCAAACGTATTCGAGTCCCAGGCTATTCTTGATGCTGATTTTCTTGGTCAAATCAAGCAGCGAACAGATTTTGACGTTGCTAATCTTAAGAGCCAGTCACGGCTTACGTTAATTACAGGTTTGATCGGAGCAGGTACTCAAGTTGCTGGCGGTGTAGGGCAATTTAAGAGTATTAAGGCTCAAGAAGAATTTTTGAATAATCAAAGAACTTCATTACTGAGAGCTAATCCTAATTCCAGAGTAGTCCCTGGAGGTAATATATTCGGGCGTAGAGGCGGCACCTCTCCCGCCAGATTACGTAGAACGGCGACATTCATCTAATGCCTAGTATAAGAGTAAGACCTACCCCTCAAGGATTTGGCCGTGTAGCGCCCGGTGGTGGCGCTGCAATCGGTGCTGCCTTGCAAGGTGTAGGGCAGGTAGCGGGTGAGTTCGCAGAATTACAGACCAATCGTGAGTTGCTTGATATTAGGACTCAAGTACAGGCGGATGCGTTAGAAGCACAGCAAGTCGAGAAACTGGAGCGGTCTGAGGCTATGACTCAGATCATATCCAAGCAGATCGCACGTAATGAAGCATCTGAACTTATACTATCCGACGCTGGAACGAACAAGAATTACGACAATGTTCAGAAGGATATGGATGCCTTCGAGGAGGACTTCAACCAGAATTTATTTGAGGGAAGATCTCAGCAGTTTCAAGATATATTCCTATCTGCTGATCAGAGCCGCCGTCTCGGGAACATAAACAAGACGGGCACGGCGATTGAGGCTGGAAGACTCAGGATTATGGTTAATAATTTCCAGGCATCATCGAGGGATATTATAGACACTGTAACTGTTAACACACCGCCTTCACAGATTCGCGAGGACTACGAGGATTTGAGACAGTTTGCAGCAAGCCTTGGAGTTCACCAGGAGTTAATTGAGCAGGTTGTCGGGAGGGATGAACGTTCTGCGATGGAGAGACGTGTTCGGTCTGCTCCATTAGTGCAAGGTCTTGCGTTGTTGTCTGATCAGGATGTTGCTAGTGCGTTCACAAGGAAACAGCTTCAGACATTACGAAGTGACTTGAATTTCAGAAAGAATGCGTTTGTGACGAATCGAAGATTTGTGAATGAAGCGTTCACCAGGACAACCAACATAAATGCCTTGGATGCGTTTAATTTAGGGGCCTCTCAGACAGACATAAACAGAATGATTGAGAGCGCAGATGAGATATCGCCTACGGCTAAAAAAGACATGCTGGATTTTACGGAGTCTCTGTTTTTAGCGAAACGGGCCGGGCCTCAAGAAATAGAGCCTGAAGATATAAAAGCAAATGAAGCCTTTATGGAAAACCGAATGGACAGACATATCGAAAATTATAATTCCCTTCTAGAGAGGGAAGGTTTGAGCGGCGATCAGGAAAGGGCTGGGATACTGGAAATCAACGATCTCGCAATCTCCGTTCTGGCTGAGGCCACCAAGCTAAATGTAGAAGGAAAGCTGTCCAGTGACAGTCTGATTGATCTTACATTCGACATGGCTCCTATTAACGAGGGCCTGTTTGTACTCGAATCCCAAGAACTCCAGGGCTTTATTTCTGAGGTCATGGAAGGCCTCAGGCACATCAGGGAAAATGGATTCGGCCCTAGACAAGAGAGAATTCCTAGTGCAATTATTTCTGATGAGTTGCGCAAGATGACAGAAGGCAGTGGTAGGTATGGCGGTCTTTCTGTTGAACATCGGGCCGTGATGAGAGCTTTAGTAATAAATGAGACTGTCCGTGCAGAAGGGTTCAAGAGTCCTATCCCAATTGAAGAGGCCCAAGAGTTTGCTGACGGAATTCTCACGCGCGCCGGTGATAGATTCGTGTCCAGCGAGTTTGGTCTTATTGGAGAGTCATCAGAACAGGTCAAAGGGCTTATATTCAACAGCGGTTCACCGGCGACAGAACCAAGGCAGCAGCCGTTAATTTCAGGTATCGCTGATTCTATTCGCCAGAGCCTTGATCTAGGGCGTTCAGTGGAAGAGATTGAAGAATTCATGCGAGGACAACCAGGATTTACTCAGGAAGCATTTGACCGGGCCTTGGCTACTTTAGACAGGTTTATTTCTGAAGCTCCCGCGTTACCAGAGAGATAGATAATGCCGCACGTAGCAGGACATAAAGAATTTGCTCCGGTAGATTTTCTCGCTGAAGAAGAGCCGAGAGCATTTGCTCCGGTAGACTTCGACGTGGGTCAAGGCCGCACACAACAGAAATTCGTGCCCGAAAATAACTCCCTTGTTACCATGCCTGAAACGTCATCTGCGTCATTTAATTCTAGAGAATCCAAGGAATTTATTGAAGGGCAGGAGGGTTTTTTTGGCAACACGCCTATATTTGAGTTACTTGGCGCTCCAGGCGGTTTAGTTGACGCTGAAGACATAAAGAAATTTCCTGGAGGCCTCATTGAGGCATTTGGGGGTGTCATTACTGGAGGTCTTCGTGAAGAAGTAATTTTAAGAGGCGAGAAGCGCCTTCCAACACTCGCAAATATAGAAGCCACTGCCTCTGAAATACAGCCGCTTATAATAGACGCTGCAACCGACCTATCTAGGCGTGACTTTAGATCTGGTGTAAGCAAATTATTTGAAGCATTAGGTAGGGCGAGGCAAATACTTCCAGTGGAAACTTTGCCTGATATTCTCACGTTGCCATTCGATCTTGTTAAGAACTTAGCTGTTCAAAAAAATCCTGAAGTAGCCCAACGATTCAATGATAAGATGCTAGAGCTTCAGAGGGCAAACGAAGATTTCCTAATTCGTAATGGACTCATGTTCGGGCCAGATGACGAGCCTACTATAGTCGGAAACTTGCTATCTCAGACAGGTCTCACAGCAGCGGCAATCGGTGGTGCGATACTTCTTAAAAGTCCTTCTGTGCCTGCTGTGGTTTTTGGTGCATCTCAACAGGTATCAGGCTTTCAAGAGGCTATTGAGGCAGGGAAAGACCCGTTTACAGCCTCCACTATAGGTGATGTTCAAGGCATAATTGAAGGTGGACTAACCTTCGGAGAAATAGGTCAGCTTACCAAAATAATCGACTCGAAGTCAGTATCAATTGTAAAGAAAATAGTAGCCGGTATGGTGGCAGAGGGCATTGAGGAAGGAACTACAGAGGCTCTTGTCGCAAGCGTTCAGAATATAACCGGTGTCACAGACATGACGTTTGATGAAGCGTTGAATACAGTGTTTCAGGCCGTGTTCTACGGTTCCATTGCAGGCGGTGGTGTGACGGGTTCAATATCTACAGTTCAACGCATGCTTGGTGGCGATACTATCAATCAAGAGGACATTGAGAAGATCGCTCGTGTGATGGACGACACAGCCAGTGACACAGCGGTAGAGGTTACTGAGCAGGCCATAGATGATGCTAACACAGAGCTTGAGATTGGCCGTGATGTAGCATCTGGACAGCCTGTGACAAAGGCTGCAAAAACTACAGGTGAACAGCAGAAACGTGTTATAGAAATTATCCAGGCATTCAATGAAGGTGAAGCCGTTGATACCCAAGCCCTTCTGGATGACATAAACCCTGAAGCCAGAATTCAACGCCAAAAACAATTGTTAGAAGAGGGCCGCAGACAACGTGCCCGAACATTCACCAAGCGAGGCGTCAAGGAGGCCGTAGGACAGATTCAAGCAGAGATACAGATAGCCGAGCAGCAGGGGAACGAGGAAGAAGCAACACGGCTGTCTGAGGAGCTAGACCGTATACATCAGTTATCGTTCACGGACGAGAATGTCCGTGCAGCCCTTGATGAACTTCAGGCTGAAGGAGTACCCATTCTTGGTAGTAAGGTATTCGAGGCGGCAATAGAGGACATAGACAACCTACTGAGGGATCTACGTGCGGGTGTGCGCGTGGGTCGTGCGTTGCAAACTGAAGAGTCTAAGGTGTTACAGGGATCTTTGAACAAGACCATAGACGATCTTGCCAGGAAGCCCAAGGGTGCAGAGGCCATCATCGACCCCAAGACTGCCAGTAGGTTGAAGAACAAGGTTAAAAATGCTACCACTGTCAAGAATGCAGAAAGTTTACGCAAGGATATTCTATCACAGGCCCGTAAGGCTGCATTTACGAAATTCAAGAAGGAACGCCGGGCGTCTATTGACAATATAATCATAAAGAATACGAGGCCTAAGCCTAAGAAGGGCAAACTTGATCCAGACTTTCAAAACAGCCTGGATTCCATGAATGATATGCGTAAGGGTAGGGACAAGGCAGGTGGTGATGAGTCTGCTGTAGACGATTTCAACATAGAACAATCTCGTCGCATAGAATCCGATATGGAACGTGGTATTCCCACAGAGGCAACGATCCTACAAGTCCGATACCTCGATATTTTGAATGAAAAGTCTAAGGTTACCCCGCAGGTGCTTGCGAAGTTTGAGGATGACTTGAATGCGTTCATTGCCACTGGCAAAGGGATAGCTACGGTTGCTGAGGCGAGAGACCAAGAAATTTTGGATGCAACTAAAGAACAAGCATTCTCAAATGAGGTTAAGGATGCGAGGGCTGACATAGAAAGTAGTTTTATTCTTGCATGGGATCAGGTGTTTAGCTGGGCAGCAAAAACTTATGAGACAGTCGTAAGAGCCTTGCAATTAAAAGGTACTGTGTTCGATTTGTTTGAAGCTGAGATTAGCTTTAGAGATGAATTGAATCAAAGAGGGAGAGAAATCAATGTTCTTATGAATGAAGTCTCTGGGGATAACGGGAAAGCCTATCGTGCAGAATTAAAGGACAGAAAAACTAATGTGATCGATGTTCCACGAGAGGATCATACGGCTGAACTTGGAGGCGGACAATCTAAGAGATTGAAGATGACAAGAGGGGAGCTTATTTACTCTTGGATGCTACTTCAAGAGGAATCCATTAAGAAGCAGATGACAGATCCCGAAGGCAAAATGGCCTGGACTGATAAATTGCTTGAGATTATTGATGATCGCATGACGGATCAAGATGTTGCTTTTGCTAGAGGATTATTCGAGATATATGAACAAAGCTATGAGAGGTTTAATGCAGTATATAGAAGAGTCTATAACAGGGACTTGCCTCGTGTTGAGTTCTATTCTCATATTTCTAGGGAGGGTAAAGACGGGCAGGATGCATCAGCCCATAATGAGACCATGTTCATAAATATGATTGCTACTGAAGGTAAAGGTGGATCTGAAATATTTCCAAGCGAGCCGTCAGAAGCAAAAAAACGTGTTAAAGACGCCTCTTCTGAGATTAAAATTGGTAATGTGCTAGACGTGTTCAATAAGTACAACTATGATGTTGAGCATTTCATATCTCATGCAGAACAGTTACGCCTTATGGATACACTCTTGCGAGATACTGAGTTTTCTAATCATCTTAAAGAGATACTTACTCCTGGTGGGTTTAAGAACTTCATTGAACATATAAAAATTTCTGCTAGGACAAATGCAAGGGCACGCACAGCGGACAGCCTTATCAGTGCTGTCTTTGAGAAATTTCGTAGTAATGTATTTAAGGCTACCTTGGGTGCGAACATTAAGATTGGTGTTGGACAGACGGCAACCGTGATGGCTTGGGCTCCTGGAATGCCAAAGGGCGACTTCGCTTCTGGCGTTCAAGACTATTCTTTAAGGCCGGGAAAAGCTAATGAAGTATTGAATGATCATCCTACGTTTAGAGACAGGGTTCTTAATTTTGATCCTGACATAGAGCAAGCAGGTGTTGTGGAAGGAATCTTTGATTACCTACTCTTACCTATTAGAAAGGGAGACGGTTATGCCGTTCGTGCAGGTGCATGGGCGAGGTACAGGTGGTTGACTGAAAAGGAAGGCGTATCCAAAGAGGACGCATTGAAAGATGTTGCTGAATTTGCAGAAAGGTCTCAGCAGTCAACGCTACCAAGTCAGAGAACACTGGCTCAAAAGAGTGAGAATCCTTTCGTGAGAACGATGATTATGTTCAAGAGTTCTCCTATAGCGATGTTCAATGTGTCCATGCAATCGATAACTGAATATCGTCAAGCGGATAAGTCCACCAAGGCGAAGAAAGATTCAGCTAGGAAAAAACTAATCGAGACTCTTGCTACGCAAAATGTAATTATTCCAGCGTTTTACTCTCTAGCAACCGGAAGGCCATTAACGTCTACAGTCCTAATTGGTAGCGCGGCAGGCGTCCCTATAATTTCGGATATGCTTGAAGTCATAATTGGAGTAGTAGCTAATCTGTTCAGGGAAGAAGATGAGCAGATATTCACCGCTGGACCTTTAGCTGAAATACCAATATCTGAGGCCATTGAAGACATAAACAGAGCGATTGCTAGTGCAGTCAGAGAAGGCGCTACTATGGAGACATTCTTCGATTCGTCAGTTTCAATTACAGAGTCATTCACTGGCCTGCCTGTAGGGAATGTGCTTGATATGGCTGAAGGTGCTATGGACTTGTTCGATACTGATGATCCAATAGACGCTATTCTTCGAGTGGGAGGGTACAAGGAACAGGCCCGTGAACGCACAATCGAACGTCTTGAGCTACTAACCGGTGGAGAATCCGCCCGAGATTCTGGTAGAGTACTTACGCAGGGAGCGTTCTGAATATGAGTGTAACCACAGAGACAAACAGACTCGCATTCGTAGGCGACGGTGTTGATAACAGCCCGTATGCGATTTCATTTCCGTTGAGGGACGATGATTCCGTTGAGGTGATATATGTTACAGACTCGACCGGAGCGGAAGTTGTTAAGACTAAGACGACAGATTACACCATAGCTATAGCTGATGATTCCCAGTCGGCTACACTCACTTTAGTTACGACAGCACCCGCTTCTGGCGAAACGATGGTGATTCGTCGTAACGATCCAGCTACACGTCTCTCCAGTTACAGTAACTTCGACGGTCAACCTGCCGGTACGATGAATTCTGATTTTGATTTAGGTGCGTTGGCTGACCAGACATTACAAGAGCAACTTGACAGGGCTATCCTGGTAGCTAAGGGACATCCGAATGCTGATCTTCCACTTACTCCAATCAACATGATTGGTGGTGCAGGAAAAAGGCTTCAAGTCAATGCAGGAGAAACCGACTGGGAACTTAGTGGAGGAAGCGCCATTGACGGATCTGGTACTGCCGGTAAGATTGCTAAATGGAGTGATTCTGACACACTTACAGATTCTATCATCACTGAGTCGGGGGCAGCGATTACGGTAACTGGTACTTTGGCCGTGACAAGCACGCTCACTGTTAATTCCGATGCGGATGGCACAACGATTCTTGGTCGAGCGAAAATCGGTTCGGGTGCTGGCGATACGGCGGTCTTTTCTCATTTCGATAGAACCGCCACCCCGGCAATTTTACAATCAGCGACCGGGCCTACTATTCTCGATTGTGAAGCATCTCAAGGTGTAATTATGAAAGCCGGTGGGGTGACTGTAGTCACTTTCGTTAATACACCGGCAACTACGTTTGTGGGCGGGGTAAGTGGGATTACCACACTTGCTATTAATGGAGCATTCAGTGGAGCTACGACTTTATCTACATCGGGCCTTGCCACTCTTGCTTCTGTATCTGTAACTGCTAATCTCGATGCCGCAACAATTGGAGGTGGCACTCCTGGTACGGGAGCACTTACAACGCTTTCAACCTCCGGTCTAGCAACCCTAGCAAGCGCCGCAGTAACCGCAAACCTGGACGCCGCGACGATTGGCGGCGGCACTCCGGGCACGGGCGCATTCACAACACTCACAGCGTCAAGTAACACCACTCTCAGCGGAAACCTTGCTGTCAACGGTGGGGACATTACTTCGACAGTTGCTAATTTTGATATACGTACTTCTCCAGCAGCGGGTGCAGCTACTATCCTTATTGAGGCAAATCCACTCGCTACCGATGAGGCTTCACAGATTCGTTTTGGTCGAAATAGCGATGTTGGAACAGCCGCCGCATCAATGGTTTGGTTTGCGTGTGACGGATCTTCAACTCAAACCGCCGTACTCAATATGAAAACGGGCGCACTACAATTGGATAGCCTGGCGGGGAGTGGTTCACGAACTGTTGTGGCTGACGCAGCCGGTAATATGACAGCACCATAATTTAAGGAGAACAGCAATGCCAGCAGATGTACAAGCAACAGCGATACACTTAGCCTATCAACGCCTAACAGAGGCGCTTAATCCTATCGGAGAATTGAGCGGGACTATCGTTCGGCCTATATCGAAG
>SDBS01008063.1_pt1 | contig 10200 bp, 11 predicted proteins | sample 2277091 | NCBI WGS metagenome assembly SDBS01 (sample SAMN10404972, study PRJNA504765) | marine sediment metagenome | isolation source: marine sediment core GS10_PC15, 163 cmbsf | place: Arctic Ocean: Southern Knipovich Ridge | collected 2010 | reverse complement strand
CCCGGTAGTTCAATCAAGAAACTCGACGATGATGAACTGGCACAGTTGAATGCTAAATTCGGTTCAACTCTCAAGAAACTGAGTGGTGGCCCGAAGGTTGCAAAAGCTGGTAAGACAACTACAGTTACAGCGACTGCTGCAAAAAGAGGTAGACCTAAAAAAACTACTACAGCACCACCGCCTCCTGCTGCACCGACAGAGGAAGAGGCTACTAATGAGGCTTCAAAGGAAGTGCCGGAAGTTCCGGTCGAGGAAGCTATTGAGGAATTTAAGAAGGAAAATAAGGTTCCTCCGCCTCCAGCAGCAAAGGCCACTGCTCCTCCTGCTCCGCCGAGTGTTGCTAAGAACGCTGCACCTGCGAAGACCATGACTTACGAAGAAGCATGGACAGCATGTTACGGTAAGAAAGCGAAGACTGTTGACGATGTCACTATTACAGCAGCTTTCACTGCTGCCATGCACCGCCAAGCTCCTGGTAAAACAGAGGAGGAAATCTCAGGTGAAGCCTGGGCTTTGATTACTGAAGCTGTTATTGGTGAATGTGGTTGATTACAGATTGAATAGTGCTTGGGGTCAGCGGAGTCTGGCGACTACGGTCCACCGTTCCGTTGAACCCCAGGTTTTATTTTTCTGAAGGGGATGATATGTCAGGGAAGAAAATTTCATTTGACATTATATTTCAAACTTATCAGCAGAATGTCTACCCCGCGATGTTGGAGTACCTGGCAGAAGACCTCGGCGTATCAACTAACTCTCTAACAGCCATTGGTGTTGGCTATGAATTTACTGGGCCTTCATGGGTATTCCCCGAACGTGATGACAAAGGTGAAATCATAGGACTTGTTCGCCGATTTGATACTGGCAAAAAATGTACAGTTACTGATTCAAAACGAGGTTTAACTTATGCAATCAACACTGACTATGGAAAAGAAAACAGCCGCTATACTCCAGGTCGTCACAATTGGGTTCGTTGTTCAGCAGCCCTATCCTGCCCCATTTGTGGTAGGAAGAAATGGTGCATGGTTTCATCCGAGGACATCGACAACCCGCCTGCGGTATTATGCGGTACTGAAGAAGGATCAGTAGGCCCATGTGGTGAAAGCACTTTCTTACATATACTACGACCAGAAGGAAACAAGACCAAACATTGTGAGACTGTGCTTTCAAATACTGAGTTGCCGATTCTTATAGTTGAAGGTCAAACAGATGTGGCCGCAGCATTGGACCTGGGATTTGAAGCTATCGGTAGACCATCAGCACAGGGCGGACTAAAACTACTATCAAAAATGCCGCTACATAATCATGCCGTTATAGTAATTGGTGAAAATGATTCAGGTATCGGCAAAACAGGAATGGAGGCAGCTTACCGTACTCTAAGAAAACTCACCACAAACATAATAGAAATACTCCCGCCTGACGGCATCAAAGATTTACGTACCTGGGTACACAGTGGATTGACAAAAGAATTACTGCTCGACAAAGTAAACGCTGCTCCAATGGCCCCGGCTTGTGAAGTATTTGAAGATGACGTGGCACATACTATAGCAAAAGTGTGGATGGAAAAAGAATTACTTGAAGATGGTTTTCCTAACATACGTCTTTACAAAGGTCAATGGTTACACTACAGCGATGGGCATTATCAAAAGGAAGCATCTGAATTACTACGTGGTAGGCTATATAAATTTCTCGACGGCAAACAATATCAGAGAGAAGACATCAATGGGGAAGTAACCATAGTCCCTTACAAACCTTCGCGGGCTAAGATCAGTGACATATTTGATGCCCTTAATCAATGGTGTCCGATAACGAAAGACCCCCCTGTTTGGCTTGATGGTGAAGATCATCCTGATCCTGTAAACCTCATACCATTTCAAAATGGTGTACTTAATTTTACAGACTACATGAACGGGAAGATTGTATTGACGCCACCCACACCCGCCCTATTCAGCATGAATGTGATCCCCTACGAGTTTGATGAATCCGCAGAATCGGCAGAATGGATTAGCTTTCTCAATGACATATTCAACAAAGACCAAAGCAGAATAAATTTACTTGCTGAGTGGATGGGGTACAACTGTGTTCCTGATATGTCATACGAAAAGATGATGATCTATACGGGGCGTCCAAGATCGGGTAAGTCAACGGTACTGGAAGCCATGCGTCACATGCTCGGTTATGGTCAGTGTTGTGAGTCAAGTTTCCATTCCTTGTGTGGACCATTTGGATTGCAGCCATTAGAAGGCACACTGGCTGCTCTTATAGGTGACGCTAAAACTCCAAAGGAACGTGAATCTGATTCTGCATTAGAGAAATTATTGCAGATCGTGGGCGGCGACCCGGTTACTATTAACCGCAAGGGGATCACTCAGATACCCATCGTTCAATTAAAGTGCCGATTTACTATGGCGATGAACGAGCTACCAGCATTTGCTGACCATGCTAATGCTCTGGAACCACGATTGAATTTATTACACTTTGAAAATTCTTACGTCGGTCGAGAAGATCGGATGCTGAAGTATCGGCTGAACAAAGAGGCTGACCGGGGAAAGTTAATAAACTTTGCTCTCCGTGGATTGAAGAGGCTGCGTGAGAATCAGAAGTTTACGTTGCCGAAAAGTTCATTCCAGTTGCAGAATCAATTCAGAGTTATATCAAACCCCATCTATGAATTTGGGGCTGAGTGCTGTGAGTTTGCTACTACTATAGTGGAACGGGTATCGGTAGATTACAGAACTGTTAAGACTGAATTGTATGAAGTATGGCGTATGTGGTGTAAAGCTAACGGAAGATCGGCTGGTATTAAGCCTTTATTTTATAGCCGATTCCTGGCGAGCTATCCTGATTTAGTTGCTGACAGGAAACGTGTTGAAGTAGGGTCACGTCATGGAGACAATCAAAGGTATGTTGTGCAAGGACTGCGTATAACTAATGAGGCAAAATTAACTTATTTAGGAGAATGAATTATGAATTGGAAACTGTGGTTATCAACAATTATTCTTGCTATAATTTTTATCTTTATAGCATTAAACAGCGGCTGCTCACTTTTCCAAACATCACCTGCTGACAAAATAGCATCACTGCCTGAGACGCCACAGCAGCAGCTATTTCAAACTTTGGCAAAGACCAATTGGCTGTTTACTTTATCAGTCGTTGGAGTCGGGGCTGGGTTTTTTGCCTTTCTCAATGGTAGTTCAAAAGGACTTCAGTTTATGGCGGCATGTTTCGTGGTCATCAGTCTCATCATAGGATTGACCCGATACTCTGCCTGGATAGCTGCTATAGCAATGATTGGCACAGTGTGTCTTATGATATATAGTGTACTGGTAAAGGGTAAGGCTTTGCGAGAGGTAGTACAAGGTGTACAAAATATCCGATCTATTGCAGGTGATCGTCCTAATGAAGATGATACACTCTATGCTTTGTCCTCTGTACAATCCAAAACCACCGAAGCCATCGTCAAGGCAGTGAAGGGTAAGCTATGAGATACCACATTAAAAATGACAAAGGTGATGTAGTTGCGTCCTTCGTAAATGAATGCGACCGAGATTATTGTCAGGATGCTTTAAGCGACGTGTTTGATGACTGTGAATTTTTTGCTTACAGTGATGAAGAAGAATAAATTGTTATGATCCACTTTAATAAAAACGAACTACTGAATTGGCTGGACAACAATGCCCCTTCCAGATCGGTACAAAGGGCATTGAAGTCTGGCTACCCGATTACCATTCTCGGTGGATTTAATCCGTTACCTAACAGTAACAGTCCTGGGTGGATTGTGCTTGTTGAAAGTAAATCACGTGAGTATTACATCGCCGTAGCTGTGGATATGTTTCGTGGCCCCAGATCTTATTTGATTGACTATATTGACTGGGCCTCATACACTGGTGGTACTCACCCATTATATAAAGGTGACATACCTGAACATGCAGAAGAACATAAACAATTAGGGACAGTCGAAAGAGTAGGGGAATATGAATGGGGAACTGTTAATAAATAAGCCGCCAAAAGATTCTAACAGTTATATAATTGAAATGAACTATCTATGGTTTTTGTTAATGTGTGATATGGAGAATGAAGAAAATGGGTGAGACAAAGTTGATACCACTATCAGCAGTACCCAGTTTAATCGCAGACCTTACCGGGGTATGGCGACATCGAGCTACAGTTTACAGGTGGGCTAAGAAAGGTTGCCGATCCCTTGATGCGAGGATGGTGAAGTTGAAAACTGAGAAGAAGATGGGTCAGTTGTTTACAACCAGAGAAGATGTCATGGAATTTATCCAGGAGGTAGGATGAACTTTTATTCAATAACAGCATTTGTAGTCGGACTTACTATGACTTTAATTAGTATAATACTTCTGTTTTTTAAAGGACGTACAAAATGAATCGGAGAAATTTTCTAAAGAGACTCGCGGCTGTTGCTGTTGGTGCGGTGGTTGTGCCGACGATAGCGAAGCAACTTGAGGCGGGGCGGGGTGACAGGCATAAGCATATAGTGTGCGGTGTAACAGTTGAGCAAGCTATGGAGCTTGTGAAGATGACCCTGGATGATATGCCCCAATCAGCCTTTGAAAGCGTATGGGAATTCGATGAAAAATTTGGGAGGCATTATGCTAACAACGCAAAAAACAATCTGTGTCATACGACACAACACTAACAAACTGCCGATTTTAGATTACCTGGATCGTAGAGCTTTCATTGCTTTGTCTTTAAGCGGTGGGGTGATACTGTGGATTTACCGGGGCATGTCTATGTTAATACCGGCAGCAAGGATCGCTAACATGGCTACTATGATAGAAGACGCTGGTAAGATGCCACACAAAAAATCCATACCGCCGAAGGATGAGTTTACTACAAACGACGCGATAGTGTTACCACAAAAAATATCTGATGCTTTACTTGGTGATGATAAGTAATACCATCGCCACAAATAGTGAGCCGATTATTCCAAGTCCTGCAAAGAACAGCTTCTTGTGGTGGGCGATGTGCCCAGTCAGCAGTAGCTTAATCCACTTGACATCGGTTGATAATTCCACCAGTAAATCTCTGTCAGTTTTCTCAGCCATGTTGTTACCTCTCTATAGATTCTCTTCCTTCATCTTTACCACCAGGCCACCCATAATTTGTAAGCGACCAATCAGAATATACTAATCGGCGAAGGTCTTCGGTCTCTCCAGTCCAAAGATCATACACACCCTGTCCTGTTCTGATAGCTTGATTAGGTACTCTGCCAGTTAAACCACCCACTGTTTTCAAAGCTGGGATCGCCGCTTGTTTTGGTTCGCCTTTTAGTATTGCTTGTACCGTCTTACTAAAATTGGTGGGGAGTATATCTTCTACAGAAGTCTTGCCGCCGCCGAAGCCGAGCATAGCGTCAGTAATTAAACGACCTGCAAGCATAAGTGGCCCAAGACTGTAGACTACAGAATCAAATAATACATCGCCCCAGTCATCAGGAAGCCCACCGCGAGATATGGCTCCGAACATCATAGACGGTAGAATATGAGAAAACAAAACTCTATACATTACCATTTTATTACTTATCTTGCCGTGTTTACGCATACCATAAATATCATGTGCCCAAAAATTCCAGTTATTATTTACTTGGTTTTGGAATGTAGATATTAACCGAGCTACTGTTCCGCCAGTAAACAAGTCAGGTAAATGTTCAACATCGCCCATAGGCTGTGTACGTGCTACCATTTTGTTGGAAAAGGCAACTGCCGCTTCCTCGGACTCATCTAAATCAAATTGTTTTTGCACTGATTCACTATTAAGGGCGGAGTCATAAAATGAGTTCCATGCTATAGTAACCGTTCTTCTATCGGCCCATTTTTGCCAGGCAAGAGCTTTTTCAGAAAATTCTTTCTTGCCAGTAAGCACTCGTGCTGCTTGAGCTTGATGTTTTACATTAGCCAGTTCTCGCTCAAAACTTCTGGTCTTTATAACATCAGATTTTTCTAACATGCGGCGTTCAAGCATATTATAAAATCTTGGATCAGCAGCTTCGGCCATGTATTTTATAGAGTAGGCTAATACAGTTGGATGAGAAGCGACAGCATTAAAGCCCGAAATAAACTGTCTGGCAACGGAAGGTAAGTTACCAGAAAGAGCATATAATACTCCTTTCGTCCGTGACCATAACATAGCTTTAGCCATGATATTTGTTGTATGTTCAATAGCATGACCTTTAATACTATTTCTTAGCCATCTATCAAGAAGTCCAATTCCATGTCCCGCTGTAACATCATTCAAAGCCTGTCGAAATTCTTTGGTGTTCAAAATCTTTCCCACACTTTTTGCAACAGGGGCCATGTGAATAAATTGTTCAATGCGTGTTAGGTGATTCAAATATACACTAAAAGAATCAAGATCAATCGGCCTGTTTGCACCCTTCTGTCTTGCCTTTACTTCACCCGGTTCTATTTTACGCGAAGGTCTTTGCGGTTTATCTTCAAGTAATGTTAGAAAATCTTCTCGCTGTAAATCAGTGACATCAATTATACGCATTGGAAAATAATTATCTTGTGGCTCTAAGTTACGATTAAGCCCAAGTTTTGCTGCCCCATCAGCACGTTCAAAATTGGCTTCAAGATCACGTAAAATCCAGTTGCCAATTTCCTTTTCTTGCGAAGACATAGCTTCAACAATTTGTATGATAGCCATATCAGGATTAGCATACGCTGAGAGATTTCCTTCTCGTAAATGTATCAAGCTGTTTTCATTTTTCATAGCAAGATACGCGCCTATACGTTCTGCCGCTGACAATCTTATTTCTGGATTACCTTCGGCAGCTTCGGCTATTAAAGTCTTGCCACCAGTAATATACTTAGCCCACAGAGAATCACCTACTAATTTACGGATCGCACGTTTGCTCATCTTACGAGCTTTTCTACCGGCTACTTCATCCTCTGCCTTAATCATGTCTGAGGCTTCAGCTATGCCTTCATCAGTTTGTAGTTCTGGAGTCATTATATCTACAAGAGCTTCGCGGAATCGGGCCACTCTTTCATTATGACTTGTGCGGCTATTTACTAATTGTGTTTGTGTAACTTTCCAAATGGAATTATAAATCGGCCCTTCGGTGAAACCATCCAATGCTTCCAGTAGACGTTCGATTCGTTTACTTTGATATAGGAATTGATTTAATACACGGCCAGGAGTTTGCAGTATGCGTTTCCAAGTAGCAGGTTTTATTCCTGACATCTCTACTACAGCTTTCTGTGTGCTGTTACGCTTTATAGATTCGGCCAATTCTTTTCCGGTTGATGTAGACAAACCCAGTTCTTTAGCCTGGGCTACAAAATAGTCTTCAACCTTTTTAACTTCGGCAACACTCATGCCTTTGAGAGATTTCTGGCCGATGAGATCAAATTGAATCTGTTGCCGATCTTTTTTCTTCAGCCCCAAAAGTCTCGCCAAGCTGTGTACTTTTATCGTGGCAAAGTTCCTGGTCTGTTCATCAGTCGCTGGTAATGTAGAATCAACACGAGTTTTGCCCCTATAGACTTCTGTAGAGGGCTGGGCGATTATTGGAGATACCTGTTCTTTTGGCCTAAATTCACTTTGTACCCCTAATCCAATTACATTATTAGCTGTAAGCATATCTTGTGATTTTAGCTTTGTCAATTCTGCGGCTTCTGTTGGTGTTAATGCCCGCCCTGTATTTGTTATAAAAATTCTTTCTGTGGCCAACTGAGCTTCTGGGCCAGGTGGCAATTGTGATCTATCATGTATGGCTCCCGTATCGAACATTTTTCCTGTCTTAATATCCCTGAACCCCGCAGAAATAATTTCTTCCCCTTTAATTTCTGTTGGAGGGGGTTCAAGTTCAGCTATCGCCGCCCTTGCCCCTTTATACTCACCATTTAATAAAGCAGTAGCAGCAGCTTCGTCACCTTCCATCATAGCTTCAAACAAAACTTCATACGCAGGCAGATTCCTTTCAGCATTTTGTTCATCGGTAGTCAGTTCTTGTATTTGTTGTGCCGCATCTTCATCACCTTCTTGCACTTTTTTAAGTAGATCATCATATTCTTTCTGTTGCTCTTCAGTAAGCGGCCCACCCATTGTCATTTCTTGAATTTCTTTAGCGGCAAGTTCATCACCTTGTTGTACCAGTTCAATTAATTCATCATATCTTGCAGCCTGTCGTTTATTAGATTCATCAAGTAATGCTTCCTGCCCGGTTATAACCGTCTCCGCCGCATCTATTTGAGCAGCCGGGGAAGCTGCCGGTATCATTGCACGATCTTCAGTATACCATTTATAATGCTGCTTTTGATTTTCTAATACTCCAAAAACCTCTGCATTAGTTTCGCCGTAAGCAAATGGGTTTTTGAAATCCTGCCACTCTTTGAAAGACATGACTTTTTTAACTTCAACATCAACTGGCCCCGAATCAAATTTGCCGTCGTTAATGTCTGCGACAGTCTGATCGAACGCTTTGTTCACTTCAACTTTTTCATCATCGGACAAACTACTCTCATTCGCCCGATTCCTAAGAGCTTCCACACGCCTAATTTTTTCAGAATTAGGTACGATACTAACAGTCTTACCCTTACTAAGCATTATGCCACCACCAGCAAATGCCCCACCCATTACAGTTTCCAGAGGTCCACCTACTGCCGCTGCTTGCATAACGCCTTCTGTAAGTATCTGAGATCGGTCAGTGAATACCCAGTTCCATAGATTTTCATTGAATTTCTGTGACCCTTCCTCTACTGTACCTCGGACGTAAAGTTTAGTACCTTCCCAAAGTATACGCTTTCCACCTTCTTTTACAATTTTGCCGATACCCTGAGCAAGTCCTATTTTCTTACCAAAAGTCCATTGCTCAATAGCGGCTTCTCCATAGCCAGTAAGAGTAGCTTGCATGAATGCTGGAAAAGGATCGGTTCCTTTCTTCCTGGCAGTTTGATAAGTGTTGCCGACAATCGGCTGTGCCATTACAGCGATGCCACCAACGGGGCCAGCTACTACTGTACCTATCGCAGCCTCAGCCATAAGAGGAATTGCCTCAACAATACCCTGTAACATTTTTTCAGGGTGCGAAACAACGTCCCAGGTGGTAGCAAGGAAACCGGCGTCTTCTTCCAGTTGCATAGCTTCTTCTGGATGCTCTTCATAATACTGGTCAGCTTTTTCAATGGTAGAAGTAGACCATTCTTTTAGGGCTTTCTTTTCAGTAGACGACATTTTAAGATCGCCCATAAACATCGGCGAAGGCATGAGGTCTAACTCAACTTCAGCCTGCATCATTCCAGCAAGCCCAGTCTTTGCCTGGATACCGGCCCGTTTCCAGCCATGTCTCACAGCTTCCCATAAAGTTTTGGTAGGATCATCAGGTGCAGTCCCAGCTAATGACATTGTTGGACGGTCTTCCATCCTGGTAATGTCAAAGAATTTTGATTTCTTTTGAGAATAATATCGCCCGTCAGCTTGTCTAACAACCTCATAGCCAGCTTTCTTTTCTCCAGCCACTGTCTTCGACCACGTTTCATGCCCCCTACCTTTAAGAAGCAATCCGGTAGTTGGTTCTCGACTTTGCCAATGACCAGTAGCATCAGGTTTAATACCATATTGTTCAGCAGTAGCGTAGTCGTAGCCGCTTCCTTCAGGATCAAATTTTGCAGCCATTTGATCGAATATGTCTTGTTGCTGTTTTTGTCCCCCGGCCATCTGGTCAAATATATCTGCCATTACTGAGTGTACCCCCGTTCCTTAGCCAATCGGCGAGCTTCAGCAGGATTGTTATTTGTCTCCTGCAACAATGACCTAACTATGTCTTCAGTCAATGCTTTCTTTTTAGGAAGACTTGCCGCGATACTACTTTGTATCGGGTTGCCAGCTTCTCTTGGTCCAAGAGGAGTGCCACGAATTGCCGCCCCATACCCACGAGTAAGTGGACCTTTACCTCTTGCTGCTAATACAGCTTTAGATTCTGGATTCCATTTCATTTTCTTATCGGCTACCCAGGCATCCCATTCATTATCAACCTGCCTTTGCTGGCTGGCTGTCATAGCATCATACCCTATGTTTACTCTCCAGGTATTATACTGTTTCAATAATGACTTTTGAGTATGTATATCTCTTGCTAATCTGTCGATGCCGAATAGTTTTCTTGTTGGCTTACCAGTTGTAGCAAAATCTTTTATGAGAACCTGATGTGCTTCCAATTGTCTTGGTGAAAATGGAACA
>SDBS01008062.1_pt1 | contig 10201 bp, 10 predicted proteins | sample 2277091 | NCBI WGS metagenome assembly SDBS01 (sample SAMN10404972, study PRJNA504765) | marine sediment metagenome | isolation source: marine sediment core GS10_PC15, 163 cmbsf | place: Arctic Ocean: Southern Knipovich Ridge | collected 2010 | reverse complement strand
GGCCTCCATTGCTGCTGTGCCAGAAGCCGTTAACACGCCAACCGAACCGCTTGTTTGGAAAACATATGGAAGGTTGTTAAGTATTTCATGAGTAAACTGTGAAAACTCCTCTGTTCTGTTGTAAGGAGGTTGCTCGGCGCCAATAGCACGAATATGATTTTCTATAGGAACGGGTCCTGGCGTAAATAAATTTTTTAGTTTCCTCATTACACTTCTCCAAACATCCCGTATTTTTAATGGAACGCCTTTTTTTCGTCCAATATCTTCAGAAAAAAAGGAACTATAAGATGATCCACTTACTGGTGATATAGGATATTACAAAATAAATATTCTACTTATTATCTGTTTTTTTGTTGAGATATTTTTGGCTTTTCACCCAAGCATCGATTTCTTCATGGTCAAAACGCCATTGGTTTCCAATTTTAGATGCTGGGATTTCGGCATTTTGTGCCATTTGATAGAGTTTTGCCCGACTAAATTTCAAATACGTAGCTAATTCATCAACTGTCAGCCATTTATCAGTTTTCATGGTTGCCTCAGAAAAAAATATTAATAGATAATAAACACTAGCAACAGATAGTAATAGATATTCACTTATAAGTCTAGAAATAAAAATTAATTGTAGGAGCAAACTAGAAAGCGGGGTCAGTACCTGACCCCGTTTGTGTGTTGTGGAGCATCACTTAAAAGCTAATTTCTTATTCTGCATTGACACTGTAATTGTAGCTCCTGGTGCGAATTTGCCGGATAAAATATCTTGAGCCAGTGGATTCTCCAAATTCTGTTGAATGGCACGTTTTAAGGGTCTGGCGCCATAGACTGGATCATAGCCAACTTTAGTTAGAAAATCTAAAGCGTCTTTGCTAACTTTCAAAGTCAACTCGCGTTCTACTAAGCGTTTTTGTAAACGTTTAATTTGAATAGCGGCAATCTGGCGGATTTGCTTTTCATCTAGAGCATGAAATACTACAGTTTCATCAATACGATTAATAAACTCAGGACGGAAATGTTTGTCGACAACTTCCATAACTGCGGCTTTAATATCTTGATAACTTTCATCATGCAGATCGCGAATCATGTCTGAACCTAAGTTTGATGTCATGATGATAACAGCATTACGAAAATCGACAGTGCGACCTTGACCATCTGTTAAACGACCATCATCTAATACTTGTAATAAAATATTGAATACATCGTGATGAGCTTTTTCAACTTCGTCTAATAAAATAACTGAATAAGGTCGACGACGAATAGCTTCGGTCAAATAACCGCCTTCTTCATAACCAACATATCCCGGAGGTGCACCGATTAATCTGGCAACTGAATGTTTCTCCATGAATTCTGACATGTCGATGCGGACCATGGCTTCTTCGGTATCAAATAAATACTGAGCCAGGGCTTTACATAATTCAGTTTTACCAACACCTGTTGGTCCCAAAAATAAGAATGAACCAATAGGTCTGTGCGGATCAGCCAAGCCGGCACGCGAGCGGCGAATTGCATCAGAAACTGCTTTTATGGCTTCATCTTGGCCAATAACGCGTTTATGCAAGGCTTCTTCCATGTGTAATAATTTTTCTTTTTCACCCTCGAGCATTTTGCTGACTGGGATATGAGTCCAGCTAGAAACTATTTCAGCGATTTCTTCGGCAGTTACTTTGTTACGTAATAATTTAGTATCTTTGGTTTCGGCTTTAGTTGCTGCTGCTAATTGTTTTTCTAACTCCGGAATTTTACCATATTGTAATTCTGACATTTTAGTTAAATCAGAGTCACGTTGAGCTGATTCTAATTCTAGCCTAGCTTGATCTAATTTTTCTTTGATATTCTGTGTGCTTTGTAATGCAGCTTTTTCAGCTTTCCAAACTTCTTCTAAATCAGCATACTGTTTTTCCAGTTCGCTAAGATTTTGTTCTATGTCCCGTAACCGTTTTTGCGAGGCTTCATCTTGTTCTTTTTTCAAAGCTTCACGTTCGATTTTTAATTGAATGATGCGGCGTTCTAATTTGTCCATATCTTCGGGTTTCGAGTCAGTTTCAATGCGAATTTTGCTGGCAGCTTCATCAATTAAGTCGATAGCTTTGTCTGGTAAGCAGCGATCGGTTATATAACGTTGTGACAAAGTTACTGCAGCGACAATGGCGGGGTCGGTAATATCTACACTATGATGCAGTTCATAGCGTTCTTTTAAACCACGCAATATGGCAATAGCGTCTTCAGCGTTTGGTTCTTCAACCAGAATCTTTTGAAAGCGACGTTCTAAGGCAGCGTCTTTTTCGATATATTTGCGGAATTCGTCTAAAGTGGTCGCGCCAATACAATGTAATTCACCACGCGCTAAAGCTGGTTTTAACATGTTGCCAGCATCCATAGAGCCTTCGGCTTTACCGGCACCGACCATGGTGTGTAACTCGTCGATAAATAAAATTATTTGGCCTTCTTGCTTGGATAAATCTTTGAGTACGGCTTTTAAGCGTTCTTCAAATTCACCGCGGAATTTAGCGCCAGCGATTAGCATGGCCATATCCAGTGATAGCAATTTTTTATTCCATAAAGATTCTGGAACTTCTTTATTGATTATACGCTGGGCTAAACCTTCGACGATTGCAGTTTTACCAACACCAGGCTCGCCAATTAATACCGGATTGTTTTTAGTACGACGTTGTAACACTTGAATAGTGCGGCGGATTTCATCATCACGGCCGATAACCGGATCAAGTTTTCCTTCCTCGGCTCGCTTGGTTATATCAATAGTGTATTTGGCTAATGCACCACGTTGTTCTTCTGCAGCTTGATCAGAAACAGACTGGCCGCCGCGAATGTCATTAATAGCTTGTTCAATTGTGGCTTTAGTTGTTCCAGCTTGCTGCAAGGCTTTGCCAACTTCGCCTTTATCTTCTGTTGCAGCCAGAATAAATAATTCACTGGCAATAAACTGATCTTTCCGCTGCTGGGCTAATTTATCAGTTATATTTAATAATTTATTTAGATCATTAGAAATATGGACTTCGCCGCCAGCGCCTTCAACCTGAGGTAATCGGTCCATGATTTGTTGTAGCGCTTGTTGTAGTTCAGGTAAATTGGCGCCGGTTTTGGATAATAAATGATATGTGGTTCCACCTTCCTGATCTAATAATGCCAGCATGAGATGCACGGGTTTAATAAAAGCATGATCTTGTCCAACAGCTAAAGATTGCGCGTCGGCTAAAGCAGCTTGAAAGTTTGTAGTCAATTTGTCCATTCGCATAATATTCTCCAAAATTTAATAACTATTGTTAATTATATCGGGGCGAATGTCATGTTTTTCAAGCAATTAAAATCACTATAGTAAAAACTACGGTAGACGTTATCCCCTGGCTTGCCTGTCCTGAGTACGCCGAAGTGGTCGAAGAGGACGGCGAGATCCGCTTTTACTATTTGGCTTGAAACTCAGAAAGAAAGCTTGATTTTTTCATTTTATCTACGTATCTTGGATCCTGTTTAGCCTAAGTCAGGTTGTGTCTAATGTAAACCAAGGTGGCAACGAAATGAAGATAAAAATGCCGAATAAAAAGAAATACAACGAACTTGAATTCTCAAAAGGTCAATTGCTGATCTACCAAGGCAATGATGGTTCGGTGAAGCTGGAGGTGCGGCTTCATAATGAGACAATTTGGCTAACCATCAACCAGATGGCAGAATTATTCGGAGTCGATAAATCCGGGATCAGCAGGCACTTAAATAATATTTTTGAAAGCAGTGAATTACAGTGGGAGGCAACTGTTGCAAAAATTGCAACAGTTCAAAACGAAGGTGGCCGCAATGTTACTCGCGCGTTGGAACACTACAATCTGGATGTCATTATTTCGGTGGGTTATCGGGTGAATAGTATTCGTGGCACCCAATTCCGTATATGGGCAACAGAACGTCTTAAAGAATACGTCATCAAAGGCTTCACCATGGATGATGAGCGTCTAAAAGAGCCTGAAGGAGGGCGTTACTTTGAAGAATTGCTGGCTCGCATCCGCGATATCCGTTCGTCGGAAAAGGTATTCTGGCGCAAGGTGTTGGATATTTATGCTACTAGCATTGATTACGATCCGCAAGCAGGGGCTTCAAAGCTATTTTTTAAACAGGTACAGAACAAGATGCACTGGACTGCTCATGGACATACTGCCGCAGAATTGATCTATGACCGTGCAGATGCCAAGCAACTCAACATGGGAGTCACTAATTTTCCCGGAAACAAGCTGCTTAAACGTGATGTGGAAGTTGCGAAAAATTATCTTTCTGAACAAGAGTTGACCATTCTCAACCGGATGGTTACGGCCTATTTGGAAATTGCAGAAATCCAGGCATTGAACCAGATTCCGATGACCATGCAGGATTGGGCTAAACGTTTGAATCAATTTCTGGCTATGACTGGAGGGGAACTGCTGACTCATGCCGGAAACATAAGCCATGAAGCCGCCATAAAGAAAGCGCATGAGGAATATGAAAAATTTCGAATTCAGCAATTGGAACAGCCAACCGAAGTGGAAAAACATTTCATTGAAGTTGAAAAAGAACTGAAGCTGCTTGAGTCGGAAATAAAACTAAAATCTTAATATTGAATGAGCAAAAAAAACACAAAAAAACATAATGTCGCAATTGCTACACCATCAAACACAGTGGCTGCTGAAACATTAGCAGCACAGCTGCATTTACCATTAGTTGCAATGGATTCTCAGGATTACCCTTTGTTATTAGTTGTTACCGATGAGCGTATAGAATTACGAGAAACTAGCAAAATAACTCGGCCGTTATTTGTGGATTTTTTAGCTGGAAAATTAGCGCATCGACGTAAATATGGTGGTGGGCGCGGCCAATTAATTGCCAAAGCAGTTGGAATTAAACCTGGGAAAAAATTAAAAATTTTAGATGCCACAGCTGGTTTAGGTCGGGATGCATTTGTGTTAGCTTGTCTAGGGTGCGAAGTTGATTTAATCGAACGTTCGCCAGTTATAGCAGCATTATTAGCAGATGGCCTAAAGCGAGCTCAAGTACAGCCCGAGTTTGCTGATATTGTGATGGATTTAATAGTCACTGATGCTACTGAATATTTACAGCAAAGCATCAAGCAATATGATGTGATTTATTTAGATCCGATGTTTCCGGAAAGAACGAAATCAGCATTAGTGAAAAAAGAAATGCGTATACTAAAAACAATTGTTGGTGAAGATTTAGATGCAAGTCAATTATTACAAGTTGCCCGAACCAAGGCTCATCGTGTTGTAGTCAAAAGGCCTAAAGCGGCAGAATTTTTAGCAAATGCTAAACCTGATTTACAATTTAATGGGAAGAGCAGTAGATTTGATGTTTATCTAACTTAGAAACTTCTTTAGATTTTGAATTTTTTTACGTAAAGTGCCGCGACTAATATCTAGTATTTCAGCTGCTTCGCTTTGATTGTTGTTTGTATATTCCAGTACGGTTTTGAGCGTAGCAATATCCATTTCTTGCTGAACCATAGCGTAAACATTAGCCGGCTTATGGCCATCAAGATGGGACAAATATTGATCCAAATGCCGTTTTATACATTCACGTAAAGTTGTTTTGCTGATCTCACACATGTGACAATTATATTTGTTGTTGATGAGATACTCAAGGACTCTAGCTTAATTTTTTCAGTTCGATGAAGGTTCGAATGAGTAAATTCGTTGTGAGCAGCTCGTTACCGTTCCTGTCATTAGTACGATAAAAGTTCGTCATTGCGAGGAGCGTAGCGACGCGGCAGTCCAGAAAAAATCATTTAAAGCCTGGATTGCCACGCTTCGCTCGCAATGACGGGCTTTTTTCATAGAGCCATAATTCTACTGGCCGCTAAAAGAATCCACTCATCTTTGCTGGTTAATTGCCAGTTGTTAAACCAGTCATCATAGGTTTCTATTATGCTGTCAGCTTGATCATTGAGCAGTCCGGAAAGAACTAATTTGCCCTTGGGTTTTATTAGTTTGGCAAGTTGTGGTGCCAGTTCAATTAATGGATTAGCTAGAATGTTAGCTATTAAGAGGTATGATTTTATATGGAGTAATTTTTTTGGTGTGCATATTTGCAAATTATGAATATTGTTATTTTTAGCATTTTCAGTTGTAACAGCTAAAGCATCAGGATCGATATCAGTAGCATATATTTCACTTGCACCAAGTTTAGCTGCAGCGATTGCTAAAATTCCCGAACCGCAGCCGTAATCAATTACTGTTGTGTTAGGTTGAACGTTATTGTCAAGCCATTCCAAGCATAGAGCTGTAGTTTGATGTGAGCCAGTGCCGAAAGCCATACCTGGATCAAGTATTATATTAAGAGCGTCAGGGTTTGGTGGTGTAATCCAACTAGGACAAACACAAAGATGCTTGCCGAAAAACATTGGTTTTAAGTCAGCAATTGATGTTTGTTGCCAATTCTGATCGACAATGGTTTCGGAACTGTAGCTTTTTAAATATGGTTGTAGCTTGGTTATAACATCTTCTTGCTTAGTGTCAATATCAAATAAGCTGGTTATTGTTAGAGGATTTTTGTCTGGTTCGTTAATTGTTATAGCCAAAGCATTTGCTTCAGTGAGCAAATCGGTAACCAAGTCTACATTTTCAGGTTTTATTGTTAAATGTAGTTGCAGCCATTTTTGTGTCATTGTGCCAGCAGCTTTTCCAAATAATGGATATTGGTTCCGCCTTTTTGGAAATTTTTATCGCTAAGGATTTCCTGTTGCAAAGGGATATTGGTTTTGATTCCTTCAATGACTATTTCTTCCAATGCATTTTGCATTTTAGCGATAGCAATATCACGAGTCTCACCATAACTGATGACTTTGGCAATCATAGAGTCATAATAAGGTGGCACAACATAACCATTATAAAGATGTGAATCATTCCTGATTCCCGGGCCGCCAGGCGCATGAAAAACTGTAACTTTGCCTGGTGATGGAGTGAAGTTTTTCGGGTCTTCAGCATTAATGCGACATTCAATTGCATGGCCTTTAATGCACACATCTTTTTGTTTGATAGCTAATTTTTTCCCGCCGGCAATTAACAATTGTTGTTTTACTATATCTACACCAGTAATCATTTCGGTAATAGGGTGCTCGACCTGAATACGAGTATTCATCTCAATGAAATAAAACGCTCCGTTTTCGTACAAGAATTCAAAAGTTCCGGCGCCACGATAATTTAGTTTTTTACATGCCGTTGCACATATTTCGCCAATTTCTGCTCGTTGTTCGGGCGTAATCCCTGGGGCAGGGGCTTCTTCTAAGACTTTTTGATGGCGTCGTTGCATAGAACAATCGCGTTCGCCCAGATAAATGGCATTTCCTTGACCGTCACCTAAAATTTGAATTTCAACATGACGTGGATGTTCCAGAAATTTCTCCATATAAACCTGCGGATTACCAAAAGCCGCATCAGCTTCGGTGCGAGTTAAGTTGATGGAGTTAATAAGCTCTGCTTCTTCACGAACTACGCGCATGCCGCGACCGCCGCCACCACCAGCAGCTTTAATCATAATAGGGAAACCGATTTTCTTTGCCATGGCGAAGTTGTTGTCATCATTATGATCGAGGGCCCCATCTGATCCTGGGATACAAGGAATGCCAGCAGCTTTCATGGTTTTGATGGCAGATACTTTATTGCCCATGGTATGAATAGTGTTGTGATCAGGGCCAATAAAGATAAAGCCGCTATTTTCAACTTGCTCCACAAAATCGGGATTTTCAGCTAGAAAACCATAGCCTGGATGAATGGCGTCAGCGCTAGCGATTTCGGCAGCACTTATTACCGCAGGAATATCTAAATAGCTTTGTGTTGAGCTCGGGGGGCCGATGCAAATTGATTCATCCGCCAGATGCACATGCATTAAATCTTTATCTGCGGTTGAATATATGGCAACGGTTTTAATGCCTAATTCTTTACAGGCACGTAATACCCGTAAAGCAATTTCACCACGATTGGCGATTAGAACTTTTTTGAGCATGTTATTTCTCCTCTATAACAAATAGAGGCTGATCGAATTCTACAGGATTGCCATTTTCAACCATACAGGCGCTGATGACGCCGCTTTTATCGGCTTCGACCTGGTTAAACATTTTCATGGCTTCAATAATGCAAATGGTTTCACCAGCATTAACTTTTTGACCTACTTCAACAAAATGTTTAGTTCCAGGTGATGGGGAGAGATATACTGTTCCAACCATTGGAGATTTGACAGTATGGCCGCTAATTTCTGGTGTTATTGGTGTTTCGGATTCGATCTTTGCTTCAGGTGCTACATGAATATGGGTTGGTTGTGGCTGTGATTGCGTTAGTTCAGTATGTTGGCCTTTGCTATGGGTAATCCTAACAGACTCCTCTCCTTCATGAATTTCTAGCTCAGTAATATTAGTAGTATTTACTAAATCAATTAATTTTTTAATTTTACGAATATCCATGTTTTTTCCTCATTAATAATATTTTGTCACATTGTGCCTAATTTTATTTGAAATGTCCACTTCTCTGCACGTTCTTTGCAAAATTAGCGAAAATTGGCATATTTCGTTGCTTTATAGTAAGCTTATGATTATGCAAAATCAATGGAAAAAGCCGCAAGAGTTTCCTGAATTACATCAGGACGAAATCCATGTTTGGCTATTAAAAGTAAATCATTATAGTAGCAAAAAACTTTTGCAGCTTTTAAATAAAACTGAAAAACAGCGTGCGCAAAGATTTGCTTTTGCTGAACATAAAGAAAAATTCATCATAACGCATGGTGTGTTAAGAATTCTATTAAGCCACTATTTAAGACAAGATCCTAAAACAATAAAATTCACTCACAACAAACAAGGCAAACCAGCAATTCCAAACAGTGAACTTGAATTTAATATTTCGCATTCGGGTGATTTAGCATTATTCGCATTTGCCAAAAATATACCAATCGGAGTAGACGTAGAAGCGATCAAACCAAAAATCGAATACGAAGATATAGCTAAACGCTTTTTTTCTCCTACTGAGTATGAGCAATTACTGCAAATTCCTACTCCAACCCGCAAAACGGCATTTTTCAATTGCTGGACTCGCAAAGAGGCATTTATAAAAGCAATTGGCGAAGGTTTATCATTTCCACTAAGCGACTTTGATGTAAGTGTTCAAGAGACAAAACCCTCACAATCACAATTACTAAAAATACACAAAACATATAATGCAAGTGATTGGTCTGTGCTTAGTCTTGATGTTCCTGGCAAACACACTGCGGCTATAGCGTGTAGCGCTTCAGCGAGCGTTGTCAAAATAAATCAATATAATTGTAATAAAATATTTCCTTTGTGCGCGTCAAAAAACAAATAGACATGCGCCATGTGTTGTCATTGCGAGCGAAGCGAAGCAATCTAGGTTTTGCCATAACATTTTCTGGATCGTCACGTCGCAAGCTCCTCGCGATGACAAGCTACAGTTAATCTAAAAAAGCAGTTGGATCGCAACGCTGAGCACAATATCTTGATTCATCTGGCTATATCAAAAATGGACTTATCACCGAAAAGGTGACAGCGCAATTTTTGCTTACGTCCTCTAAATTAATCTATTACACTCAATCATCACGCCCAACTGCTTTTTTAGGATAAATATTTCTAAACTAGTGTTGACATTAGGGCATTTTTTCTTCAGAATACTTTGTTCAAGTTTTTTTGGAGGGGTTCCCGAGCGGTCAAAGGGAACAGACTGTAAATCTGTCGGCTCAGCCTTCGCAGGTTCGAATCCTGCCCCCTCCACCAGTTTGGTTGGATTTATGTAAAAGATTTTATGATTGAGTTGTGCGGGTGTAGTTCAACGGTAGAACTTCAGCCTTCCAAGCTGATAGTGTGGGTTCGATTCCCATCACCCGCTCCAGAAGAGCTGTTGCGCCCACATAGCTCAGTCGGTAGAGCACTTCCTTGGTAAGGAAGAGGTCACCGGTTCAAATCCGGTTGTGGGCTCCAGATTTTATGGGTTGAAGTTGTGTTTTACTAGTTAACATTAACAAAAAGAGGTAAGAAGAAATGGCGAAGGAAAAATTTGAGCGGACGAAGCCGCACATAAACGTAGGCACCATAGGACACGTAGACCATGGTAAGACGACATTAACAGCGGCGCTGACGAAGATATTGTCGGAGAAGTTTGGTGGTGAGACAAAATCATTTGATCAAATTGACAATGCTCCAGAAGAGCGTGAACGCGGA
>SDBS01008061.1_pt1 | contig 10202 bp, 9 predicted proteins | sample 2277091 | NCBI WGS metagenome assembly SDBS01 (sample SAMN10404972, study PRJNA504765) | marine sediment metagenome | isolation source: marine sediment core GS10_PC15, 163 cmbsf | place: Arctic Ocean: Southern Knipovich Ridge | collected 2010 | reverse complement strand
CCCGTGTGGGTGAATTATTCCATCCGTCTTTAGAATCGCTTTTACTTTTTTAAATTTCTAACCATATAAGGATTATTACCCTAGAAAAACAAGGATTTCGGTCTATTATTCTCCGGTAAATACGGATATTTTCAGATTCTTAAACAAGCAAAGCATTGAGCGAAGATAGTTCTCCTACACTACGCAGAAGAAAATAGGAAGGATCCCTATCGAATAAAAAAACTTAAGCGGAAAGCTTTTCGTAATGATGATGTAGACCAGAAAGAATTGGGTAAGTGATTACCTTTCCTTGTTTTTACGGGGTATACTCATGTGGAAAACAACCCATTTTCTATCTTTTTCAGGATGGCGGTGGAATTGGCTAAGAATATAACATTATTTGCTTCCTGATATTGCGGTTTCCTGGCTTTCCAAAAAACGTTCGTGTTTTTTTGGAAGCTATTTTCCCAACACCTTAAAACAGAAATAATAGCCCATCAGGAGGGTTGCGCTAAAAAATAAGGAAAACCATTGAATATCTTCATTGGAAATGCTAACATTTATTCATAACTGGGAGGGAGTATGAGTTTACCCAAAAATCAACAAGAAGAACTATTTACAGTCATCAACGAATTACCGGATTTCCTGCCGGAAGATGACCCCATGATGGTCTTCAGAAAGACAATCTATCCCGCTTTTACGGATAAAGATTTTGAAGACTGCTATTCGACCAAAGGTCGCAATGCAATTTCACTGGCGTTCCTGACTTGTGTAACCTTACTACAATTTCGAGAGAGAACTTAAGTGACCCAGAAACAGCAGAAGCTGTGGTTCGGAAGTTGGACTGGAAAATTGCCCTTCATCTTCGGTTACGAGAGAATGTGAGCTTCGACTCATCGACGCTGTGTTACTACAGAAGAAGATTAAAAGAGAACGGTAAGATATGTAGATATTCCCTATGACTCTGAATGAAGAGCGCCGGGGTGGCTGACGAATTGGGAAATGGGCTTATCAGTGGTGAACAAGTTCGATGCGCAAATTTCACCCCTGGATTGCTAATATTAAGATAAAACTAAGCTAACCCTGGTAAGAAAGAATCCCGCGGTTACCAGCCGCTTTTTTCAATTCCAAATACATTTTCTTCAAAGGTCTCGACGATTTGAGAGAAAATATTTCGCCATGTTGGTTTGATACCATTCAATAGAGCCTTCAATTCCTTTTCATTTCGTTTCAGAATGCAAAGTATGATATCGTATGCTGCGATAGCTGCGAAGAAGAGCTTGAGCAGATTGAAGAAGGGCACTGAATCGAAACCTTCCTTTTCTACAATAGGAACATCCACCAAGTCCTTGTTTGGAAAAAAATCTGCATCCCCCCGGCCATCCTTCAGTACTTCTCTGAAATGTTGGATTCGTGAACTTTTGATGAGCAGATGAGTGTCCAATTCCTTTCGAATTCCTTTCGAACCAGATCAAAATGAGACTTGCAGTAAAAAATAATGGTCCCTTGACAATTTTTTATTTTTGCTGTAATATGAGCAAATATTAAAATATTGAGCATATGACTAATATATATTCATTAAATAAGAAAAAAATCAGAGAATCTGAAGAAGATACAATTACCAGGATTGCTTGGCTTTACTACCAGGAAAAACTTACCCAGCAAGAAATAGCTGAGTATGTTTTTCTTTCCCGTCAAAAGGTTCAAAGGCTTCTCGAACGAGCAAGAGATCTGGATATAATACATTTTCATGTAAAACATCCATATTACAACCTGTTAAGTTTAGAACGAGAACTGGTAAAAAAATTCGATTTGAAGGATGCAGTTATTGTTCCCACGGCTGCTACTGAAGTGGATTGGATGAGGAAGTCGTTTGCAAAAGCCGGTGCATCCTATTTGGAGAGGCTGGTGGGCAAATATAAGAATTCCGTTATCGGCTTTGGGTGGGGAAATACTACCGCTTATCTGGGTGATTTTTTTGAACCTCCACCGATAAATGCAAAAATAGAAATCGTTTCTTTAATTGGGAATTTGATGACGAATGTGGTTATGAACCCTTATATAACCGCTGAGAAAATTGCCAATAAGCTAAATGTCCCTTTTTACAATATTTGGGCACCCGCTATTGCACAGAGTAAAGAACGGGCAGATGTTTTTAAATCAGAACCCTGGATAAACGAAGTTCTTCAAATCGCTAATAAATCAGATATTATTCTCATATCAATCGGAGAAGTTTCTGAGTCTGCCAGTTTATTTAAGATGGGATATCTAAGTGATTCAGATCTTGAGAGATTGATAAAAAAGGGAGCTGTAGGGGATATATTAAGCAGGTTTTTTGATGCAAAGGGAAGATTAATCTCGGATGAAATTCATGAAAGAGTAATTAGCATACCTTTAGATATACTTGAAGATGAAAATAATTTAGTGATCGCTGTCTCCGGTGGCGCAAATAAATTTGAAGCAATTCACGGTGCAATCAAGGGAGGTTTAATAAATGTTTTGATTACAGATGAGGGTATCGCGAAAAAATTAACTGGAGAGTGAATATTATGAGAGCTGTAAGACTGTTTGCTCCTGGAGATGTGCGTTGCGTCGAGGCTGATGAGCCTGTAATTGAAAAAGCGGATGATGTAATTATTAAAGTGAAAGTATGTGGGGTATGTGGATCTGATATCATGCGGGTCATGGAAAAGGGGGCTTATGGATATCCCATTACTATAGGTCATGAGTTTGCCGGAGATGTGGTTTCTGCAGGGGATCATGTTGAGAATTTAAAATTCGGTGACAGGGTAACAGTTATGCCTTTAATTCACTGCGGAGATTGTGATTACTGTCGTATGGGTGAGTATGTACTCTGTGATAATTATAAATATTACGGTTCGAGAATAGAAGGAGCCTTAGCAGAATATATACGTGTTTCTGCTGGTAACGTGTTGAAGCTGCCGGACAATTTGGAATACGAATCGGGTGCGATGACGGATCCTACTTCTATTGCCCTGCATGCTGTGAGAAAAGCTAAGCTGGAACCTGGGCAGCAGGCAGTCGTGCTGGGAATGGGGGCAATTGGTTTATTGGCTTTGCAGTGGTTGAAGGCTCTGGGCGCCGGTAAAGTTTTTGTGGTGGATATATTTGATGAGAAACTGAAATTGGCAGAAGAACTTGGGGCTGACTATGTAATTAATGGAAACAAACAGGACGTGATCGAGGTGATCAAAGACCACACTGCGGGGAAGGGTGTGGATATTGCTCTTGAGATTGCGGGTAACAATGTCACTCAGGTTCAGGCAATCCAGGCTGTACGAAAAATGGGTTCCATTGTGTACTGTGGAATATCATATGATGATTTATTAATTCCATATCCTGAATTAAGTAAAATATTAAGAGGAGAACTTATATTACACGGTGCCTGGAATTCTTCTATTGCTCCTCTCCCGATTAACGAGTGGGAGAGTTCTTTAAAATTGATGGAAAGTGGAAAACTCAAGACAAAACCTCTTATTTCCCATTGGTTTAAGCTGGAAGAGTGCCAGGATTGCTTTAACATGATGTATAAACGGACAGAGGTTTTCAACAAGGTTATGTTTAATCCGGAACAATAATAAGCGCGCTTATTGTAGAAACGGATTATAAGGTAGAGAGGTGTATGGATTTATTTAAGGGAGGTGGTCATTATGCTTTGAGAAAATTATTCTGGTAGGAAGTATAAAAAATATTTTAAAAGAATGGAGGATTGAAAATGAAGAAAAAACTGTTATTAATTGGTTTAGTTCTTATCCTGGGGGCTACTCTTTTGAGCGCAGGCGGAGCAGGTGAAAAAGAGGGAAAGATCTTACTTGGCTTCTCTCATGTAGCCATGAACTGTCCTTATTATCTGGCTATGGATAAAGCAGCAAAAGATACTGCAGCTGCTCGAGGAGCAGATATCATCGTATTAAATGCTGACGAGGATATATCAAAACAGATATCTGACATTGAAAGCCTATTTATCAAAGGCATCAAAGGTCTGATCGTTAATTCAACCACTGAATACGGTACGATGCCGGTTATCAAAAAGGCAAATAGTATGGGGATTCCTGTAATAGCCATTGATCGGAACCTCTACGGTGATTACCTGGCTTATGTGGGAATTGATCAGTGGAAAGCCGGTGAATTGCAGGGAGAGTTCATTACCAAGAAACTTTTACCTAACGGAGGCAACATAGTTCTCATTATTGGCGATCCGGGATGTCCTGCCTCGATTGGACGTGGAAACGGCATGAAAAATATCCTTGAAGCCCCAGGGAATAAAGGAAAATATACCATCCTGGCAACGTATAAGGCGTCTTACAATCAGATGCTGGGCATGCAGAAGATGGAAGAAGCTATCACCGCCTTTGGTAATAAGATCGACCTTGTTTACTGCGCCAACGATTCTATGGCCCTTGGCGCCCTGGCGGCACTCCAGGAAGCTCGTATGACCGATGTAATGGTATGCGGGATCGATGGTCAAAAAGAGGCCTATGAAGAGATTCTCAAGGGTGGTCAATACAAATCCACTGTAATCAATAATTCTTCCGAAATTACCGAAATAGCCATCAATCTTCTTATGGACTATCTGGAGAAAGGGAAAGAGCCCAAGGAACGCGATGTAATCACCGGCACTATCCTGGTTGCAGCAGATAATGTAAAAAAATACTACGATCCTAATTCTGTATTCTAAAACAGACAGTTGTGTAGAACCCATTTGAGCTTTCTCAGATGGGTTCTATCCTTTACAATCAATATGAGGGTTATATGAGGGAAAAGCTTGTACACCTGTTAGCCGACTACGGTCTGTATTTGGTTTTACTCATCCTGGTTTTTATATCAGCCCTGTTATCACCGTTATTCTTTTCCTATCGGAATATATCAAATCTATTGACGCAGAGCAGTTTCACAGGGCTGCTGGCGCTGGGCATGACCTTTGTGATTTTAACAGGTGGGATTGATCTCTCAGTAGGTTCGATAGTCGGATTCGCATCGATTCTATACGCTACTTTAATGCACGGTTCTATTTTTACCTTTATGCCGGAAACTATATTCATCTATAAAGCTGCACCTGAGTTGACTACCGTGTTTGAGTTGACTACCGTGTTCCCTCTGGCAGTTAATTTTCTTTTTGTTCTATTTATTGGCGCCGTTGTGGGTTCTATAAGTGGCTCAATATCCTACAAACTAGGCATTCATTCATTTATCGTAACCCTATCAATCATGATTTTCATCCGGGGCTTAGCCATCTCTTATACACACGGCCAACCACTTTTTGGCGTACCGGATTATGTGAGCTTCTTAGCATACGGGACCCTTTTCTATATACCCATGCCTGTAATTATCTGGATATGCGCAAGCGCTATATCGATCATTCTTTTAAAATATACACGTTTCGGTAGGCGAATCTATGCGGTTGGAGGAGATGAGGAGGCAGCCCGGCTTTCGGGTATAAATCCTGCCATATATAGAATATTTCCCTTTCTAATTTCCGGTATTTTTGCTTCCTTAGTCGGTATTATGATGTGTGGCCGTATGGCTTGCGGTGATCCCAAGATCGCTCAAGGCTGGGAACTTGATGCTATCGCTGCTGTTGTGATTGGCGGAACAAGCTTGTTTGGAGGAAAGGGTTCTATTGGGGGTACGATTGTAGGAGTTCTGATAATGGGCTTAATTATTAATATTATGAACCTATTGGAAATATCAACATATCCTCAACAAATGGTCAAAGGAATAATTATTGTAACTGCTTTAGCCTTCCAAAATATACTGGCAAAGAGAAGCTACGCCTGATGGCGGTGGTTAATTCGTTTAGAGCAAATAGTACACCTCTGTTGGAGGTACGAGGGATTGTAAAGAAATACCCCGGTGTCCTGGCCCTGGATCGAGTGCATTTTGATGTTCGCCGCAGTGAGGTTCACTGTTTAGCAGGTGAGAATGGGGCAGGAAAATCAACCTTAATTGAGATTATTGGCGGTTCTTATAGTAAAGATGAGGGCATAATCCTCATTGACGGTAATGAGGTTGAGTTTTCCAGTCCTAAACATGCCCAGGAAATGGGTATTGCCGTACTGCATCAGGATCTTCCGGTGCTTCCTTTCTTAAGTGTTGCAGAAAATATTTTTTTAAGCCGTCAGCCCAAGACTAAACTTGGATTTGTCAATTACTCAGAGATGTACAAGCGAGCCAGGCGCTGGTTGGATGTTATCCAGGCCGATATCAACCCCCAAACTCCTCTGGGTAATCTGTCTGTGGCCAAGCAGCAGCTGGTTAGTATTGCCAAAGCACTATCCCTGGAAGCCAGGGTTATCATCTTTGATGAGCCCTCTGCTGTTTTAACCTCGGTGGAGCTTGAGAGACTTTTTGATATAATTAATTCCCTGAAGCAGGAAGGAAGAGGAATTACTTACATATCTCACCGCCTGGAGGAAATATTTGAGATTGGCGACCGGGTGACGGTGCTGAGAAACGGCAGGCTGGTAGGTACTGAATTAATCAGGAAAATAAATAAAGATACCTTAATTAAGATGCTGGTGGGAAGGGAAATCGTTGAAACCACCGGAGAAGTTATTACGAAAGATAAAGGGGGAAAGAGAGAAACAGTTCTTACTGTAAAAGGTTTGAACCGCAGTGGTGTATTTAAAGATATTGATTTCAAGGTTGATAGAGGAGAAATTCTGGGCATCTATGGTCTGGTTGGCTCCGGTAGAACAGAATTAGTGAGGAGTATAATAGGCGCGGATCCTCTGGATGAAGGTGAGATTTATTTATATGACCAAAAGGTGAAGATATCTTCCCCAAAAGATGCCATAAAACTTGGAATATGTCTTGCTCCGGAAGACAGAAAGCGCCAGGGATTGTTTTTGGGGAAATCGGTTCAGGAGAATATCACCCTACCATCTTTAAAGAAATTAAAGAAGGCTGGTTTCCTGAATTACAAAAAAATTGCTGATTATGCCTCTGTTTTTGTAAAAAAAATGAAGATTGTCACACCAGGTTTAAACCAAAAAGTAAGATTTTTAAGCGGCGGTAATCAACAGAAAGTCGTACTGGCCAAGTGGCTGGGTATGAATCTTAAAGTGTTTTTCTTTGATGAGCCTACGCGTGGAATAGATGTGGGTGCAAAAGAGGAAATCAGGAATTTAATAAGAAAACTGGCACATCAGGGCAAATCCATTATCGTGATCTCTTCCGAAATACCTGAAATTCTGCGTTTGAGTGATAGAATTGTGGTCATGTATAGCGGGAGAATTACCAAAGAACTATCCAGAGATGAAGCTAATAAAGAAAAACTGATAGCATATTCTATGGGAGTAACACAACTGTGAAGAAGGAATCCGTCCAATTGCTTAAGCAAAGGGTCGCCGGCTTAAATCTGGGTAGATATCTTGCTCTTGTTCTCTTAATTGGAATAGCTTCATTTCTTGCCCCAGGTTTTTTAACTCTACGAAATATAATGAATCTATTAAGGAGTTTCTCTTTTCTGGGATTTATCAGCATCGGGATGACTTTTGTTATACTGTCAGCCGGACTTGATTTATCCGTAGCCTCTCTATTGGCTTTTTCCGGAGTGATTGTTGCTCTTATGCAGCATTGGGGTATTTATTTGGGACATATAGATCAGCTTTCTTTTATTTATCCTATTCCTTTTATTTTTATTACAGTTCTGGTAATTGGAAGTCTTATGGGTTTTATTAATGGGCTCATTATCACGAAACTCAAGATAGCCGATTTTGCGGTCACTTTAGGGATGATGGTCTTTGCCAGAGGTCTGGCTTATGCCATTAGTGGGGGAAGAACGATTTTTGGTGTGAGTGCTGTAAACCAGTTCATGGGGCGCGGTATGATCGGTAGAATTCCATTTGTAGCATTTCTCTGGCTCATCTCAATTGTTGTCTGTAGTATTGTCCTTAGATACACTGTTTTTGGCAAAAACTTATATGCCAGCGGAGAAAACCCAGAGGCGGCGAGGCTTTCTGGAATTAATCCAGCCTTTTATAAGATCACAGTATATACAATATCAGGCTTTTTTGCCGCTCTTGCAGGCATCTGTATGGCCGGCAGGCTGGATCTAGGTGAACCAAGGGTCGCCCAGGGATGGGAACTGGATGCAATTGCAGCAGTAATAATTGGCGGAACGAGTTTCGCAGGGGGGCAGGGAAGTGTTGTAAGAACAATTGCTGGCGTTATGATAATCGGATTAATCCGAAATATCTTAAGCCTGCTTGGGATACTGCCTGCGCCACAACAGATGATTATGGGGCTGGTTCTCCTATCTGCTGTGATACTACAAAGTTTAGGTTCGAGGAAAAGAGACTGATAGAATGACTGGTACAGATAGCTCCTTATTTATGGGAATTGATGTTGGCACACAAAGTGCGCGTGTAGGTCTATGTGATATCAAAGGAAACCTTATCTGTACTGCGAGCAAAGCATACAAGACTCGTTATCCCCAACCCGGTTGGGCTGAGCAAGATTCTAACGATTGGTGGCAGAGTATCTGTCAGGCTTCGAGGGAATGTATTCAAAAGATAAATTTAAACTCACATGTGATAGAAGGTATATCTTTTGACGCTACTTCCTCAACCGTTCTTATGGTAGATAGAGAAGGTAATCCACTGGATCAGGCGATCTTATGGATGGATCAGCGGGCAGTGAAAGAAGTTGAGGAAATTCAAAAAACAAATCATCCATATCTTAAATACGTGGGCGGACAAAATTCGGTTGAATGGATGGTACCTAAAGCTATGTGGCTGAAAAGGAATAAATCTCAGCAATTCAAAAAAGCATTCCGTATTATTGAAGCCACTGATTGGATCGCTTATAAATTAAGCGGGAATTGGACCGTTTCCCTGTGCAATGCAACATGCAAATGGAATTATGTCTCCCGGGAGGGTGGATGGGATCAAGGATTTTTCTCCGAGCTGGGTTTACACGATATCTTATCCAAATGGCCTGAAAGGGTAGTACCATTGGGAGAAAAAATTGGTATCCTTACATCACAGGCTGCCAGTGAGCTAGGTCTTCCTGATGGAATTCCGATTTCAGAAGGAGGTATCGATGCTCATGTTGGATTACTGGGTCTTAATGCTTTGGAATCTACCACATTGGGGCTCATTATCGGATCATCAAATGTGATTTTTGTGCTGCATGATCAGCCGGTATTCTCTAAGGAATTTTGGGGTCCCTATCCCGATGCTGTAATCGAGGACAAGTGGCTTATTGAGGGGGGACAAACCTCTTCGGGTTCTATCATCAACTGGCTGGTAGACAATATAAACTGGGTCTTAAATGGGGATAGCCGAAGCAAACAGCGTATTCTGGCAAAATTGGAAGAGGAAATAGATAGTATTCCGGCATGTTCGAAAGGGCTTATTCTTCTCGACTACTGGCAAGGAAATCGCACACCCCGCCGGGATCCAACCGCCAGGGGAATCATATTCGGTTTAACCCTCGGGCATGATATCCGGCATCTGGTCAGGAGCATGTATGAAGGCATATCTTTCGGCACCAGGCACATTATTGAATCATTGAGGTCTAATGGCATTTCCATTAAAAGCGCCAGCGCAGGCGGCGGGGGAGTTAAAAGTAAGATATGGCTGAAGTTAACAGCGGATATATGTGATATAGCCATAACGGTACCACGCTTCGCCGATTCCTGTGGATTAATTGGCTGTGCAATATGCGCTGCCTGCGGGTCAGGGGTCTATAACTCCATTCCAGAAGCTGCAGATCATATGGTGTCAGCTGAAGAAAAGATACTGCCAACAGGAGACTCGAAAAGTTATGATGAAGCTTTTAAAAAATATTTAGAGCTGTATGAGTCTACAAAACACCTTTTATAAAGGATTAACTAGAGATCGAGTTGTTGGCAACACCCAATAATTGACCCCGTGTGGGTGAATTATTCCATTGTATACTTCCGGCAGTAGACCTTCTCCAATTTGTACCTTTTATCCCCCGGTTTCGGGGCATTTTTCGCCCACCTGGAATTATAAATTTGCCTATCATTTATTAACCGAGTTCGGCTTCTACAGAAGCATCGTTCAGTATGAGTCCAATGAATCCTGCAGCGCCCACTCACCTCAGGTTCTATCCGACGAGATTCCGCTACATGCCCAATAACTTGAACAGACCGCTGTACAGCTTTCCCGTTAGGAATCCGACGGGTAGAAGATTGTACCCTGTAAAACTTCCTAAAAGAATCGCCGCAATAA
>SDBS01008060.1_pt1 | contig 10202 bp, 5 predicted proteins | sample 2277091 | NCBI WGS metagenome assembly SDBS01 (sample SAMN10404972, study PRJNA504765) | marine sediment metagenome | isolation source: marine sediment core GS10_PC15, 163 cmbsf | place: Arctic Ocean: Southern Knipovich Ridge | collected 2010 | reverse complement strand
TCGCAGGCGAACATCCGCCCGGTGCGCCCCAGGCCGGTCTGAATCTCGTCGAGGATGAGCAGGGCGCCGCTTTGGTCGCAGATATCACGAGCCTGCTTCAGGTAACCATCAGGCGGAATGATTATGCCTGCTTCGCACTGAATCGGCTCGAGGATCACCGCTGCGGTCTGCTCGTCTACGGCCTCGGCCAGCGCCTCGGCATCACCGAAGGGGACATGCACAAAGCCCTCCAGCAGCGGTCGAAAGGGCTCCTTGTAGACCTCACGGCCCGACGCGCTCAGGGCCCCGAAGGTCTTGCCGTGGAACGCGCCTTCCGCGGCAACGAACTTGGGCCGGCTGGTATGAGCGCGGGCCACCTTCAGGGCAGCTTCGACCGCCTCGGCCCCGGAGTTGCAGACGAAGCAGTACTGCAGGTCGCCGGGGGTGATCGCCGCGAGCCGCTCGGCCAGCTCGCCATAGAGCGGGTCGAGCAGCATGTGACTGCCCAGCGGTTGCTGGGCTGCCTGCTCCTGGACCGCCGCAACGATGCGCGGATGGCAGTGGCCCATCGTGAAGACGCCCGGCCCGCCCAGGCAGTCGAGGTAACGGTTGCCGGCTGAGTCTACTACATAGCAGCCTTCGGCAGCGACCTCAACATCGTCCAGGCCCATGAACTTGGTGAGTGCTGCCAGCCCGGGGTTAATGTGCTTTTCGTATCGCGCAAAAGTCAGTTCAGCTAGACTGTCGTTGGCCGCGGATGGGCTCTTGGTGCTCATAGTCACCTGCTCCTAGCAAAGGAATACCGCTGGGTTGCGGCGGCGCGTGTTGCCCCGCTCACTGTATATCTATAGCAGATTAGCGCGCGGATGGCAAAGGGTATAGTCCCCGGCGTGTGTTGAAGTGCGAAAGGCAACCTCTCGCCAGACCGACTTCCCGCCACCGACTACGCTCGTGTGCCGCGCGTTCAACTGCATTCTGAGAGTCGGAAAGCCAGTTGGGAGTCCTTGACAGTGCACTGTTTTTGATGTATAGTCAGAGCTGAATCGTGGCTGTGAAACAATGGTGCGTGCACCTGTATGCATCACCTAGTAGGCTAGCAGAAACGGCAGTCCCTCTTGAGGCTCCTTACAAAATGCTAGTCGCAGTGAGGAAGTACGGCGCGGGTAGCCCGCGCCGGAGTTGTGTCGAGTCTGTCACCCCAAGAGGATGGGTGTGAGCCGAGGCGTATGGAGGGTCACCAGGCCCCAGTGAATCGAGCCACGTCCTGCCAAGGGACGAGGGGAGGCCAGCAAGTACATCCACGCTAGCGACGGAGGTTATTGCTGCTACCATGATTATTAGCGAAGGGAAACCCTTTGAGGAAGTACTGGAGATGCTCGCGGACCACGATAGTGTGTTCGTCGTCGGCTGCGGCGAATGCGCTACCGAGTGTCAGACCGGTGGCGAGTATGAGGTCAACGAGATGAGCAAGCGGCTCACCGAAGCTGGCAAGACCGTCACTGGCAGCGTGGTGCCTGATGTCACCTGCCAGGTCTTGGATGTCGGCCGCTTGCTGCGCAAGAGCAAAGAAGCTGTCGGGGCCGCCGACGCCATGCTTGTGTTGGCCTGCGGGGGAGGCGCCCAGGCTGTGGCCGCCTCTACGGATAAACCAGTTGTGTCCGGCGTCAATACTCTGTTTTTGGGCGACACCCTCCGTCACGGTCAGTTCTATGAGTGGTGTTCTGCCTGTGGCAACTGTATAGTTGACCAGTTCGGCGGGATCTGTCCAGTCACGCGTTGCCCCAAAGGCCAGGTGAACGGACCGTGCGGCGGCACCACTGATGACGGCAAGTGTGAGGTTGACCCGGAGAATGACTGCGTCTGGGTACTTATCTGGGAGCACCTGGACAAGATTGGTGCGGACAAGCAGAGGGTCGCCGCGGCTATGCACGTACCTCGTGATTACAGTATCTATCAACAACCAGCCTCCCGGATCTTCGAGCCGCGGCGTACGAAATAGCCCGCGCTCCAGTAGAATGGCGACTTGACGACATTGCCGCATAGATTCATAAGACATGACCCGGTTACAGATCTCCACAGATCAGCGGTGAGGCGACCCCAATCTGATAGCTTGGATACGACGCGTCGCAGCGGGATCCGTGGGGCTGCGGTTTTTGGCGATTTGATATACCGATAAGCAGCTAAGCATGGAGTCGCTAGTGGGCTTCCACACCCGTGGCGAATGCGCCTCGGTATGAGGTTGAGCCCGAGGCTTCGGTACAAACTGGCGGACTTAACGGGGAACTCCCAGCCCTGGGCTTGACAAGAGAGAATCGTGCTCAGATATGTCCTGAGCGCGGACGTATCGTGATTGTGGCAGGTGGCTGTTGGTTGAGATGCCCCATCAATGCAAAGAGGGATTCAGCAAATGAAGGATGTATCTGAACGCTCTATTGACACAGCCGCGCAGGAGATGATTGCTCTAGCTGACCAGGAGGATGTGGATCTGGCCTGGGATCGCTACGAGGCGATGCAGCCGCAATGCGGGTTCGGCCAGTTGGGCATTTGCTGTCGCATCTGCCACATGGGTCCATGTCGGGTTGATCCGTTCGGTGGCGGCCCCCAGGAGGGTGTCTGCGGGGCGGACGCCAATGCCATCGCCGCTCGCAACCTGGTGCGGATGATTGCCGCGGGCGCGGCAGCCCATTCCGACCACGGCCGCGATGTGGCGCTGACCCTGCTGCAAGCTGCCCGCAATCCCGACAGTGGCTACCAGATCCGCGATCCCCACAAGCTGCGAACCCTAGCTGAGGAATATGGCGTGGAGACAGACGGTCAATCAATCGAGGGAATAGCTGCAGCCGTTGCAGAAAAGTCCCTATCTGAATTCGGTCAACAGGAAGGCGAGCTTCAGTTTGCGCTGCGCGCTCCGGCACCCCGCGTCAAGCTGTGGCGGGAGCAGGGGATAATGCCCCGCGGCATAGACCGGGAAGTCGTGGAATTGATGCATCAGACCACCATGGGCGTGGACGCCGACTACAGGAATATCATCCGCCAGGGCATGCGAACAGCCCTGGCCGACGGCTGGGGCGGATCGATGATCGCCACTGACCTGCAGGACGTGCTGTTCGGCTCGCCCGAACCGATTCGCGCCAAGACAAACCTGGGTGTACTGAAGGAAGACCACGTCAACATAGTGGTACACGGCCACGAGCCCACTCTCTCAGAGATGATAGTTGAGGCAACTCGCGACCCTGAGTTGGTCGCACGAGCCAAGGAACTGGGAGCAGCGGGCATAATTCTGGCCGGGCAATGCTGCACCAGCAATGAACTGCTAATGCGCAAGGGCATTCCCTCAGCCGGCACCTTCCTGCATCAGGAGCTGGCCGTAATGACCGGTGCGATTGACGCTATGGTCGTGGACGTCCAGTGCATCATGCCGCAGCTTGCGCATCTGTCTGAGCGCTTCCACACCAAGCTGTTGACCACTTCACCCAAAACGAAGATGCCCGGCGTAGAGCATCTGGAGTTCCATGAGGATCAAGCGCTGGAAATAGCCAAGCAGATTGTTTCGGTAGGTGTGGAGAACTTCGCCAACCGCGATGGCCAGCGTGTTCAGATTCCGGACGAAGAAATGGACCTGGTTGCCGGCTTTACCGCCGAGTATATCTATACGCTACTGGGCGGCCGCTTCCGTCCGTCATATCGCCCACTGAACGATGCTATCATGACCGGCCGATTGCGCGGTGTAGCCGGCGTGGTGGGTTGCGAGAATCCGCAAATCCCGCAAGGCTATGGCCACATCACAATGGCGAAGGAGCTTATTAAGAATGATGTGCTTGTCGTCGTCACCGGCTGTTCGGCGCTGGCCGATGCCCGCGCCGGACTGCTGCAGCCGGAGGCCGCTCTTGAGATGGCCGGCGACGGGTTGAAGGAGGTCTGCGAGGCAATCGGAATGCCGCCGGTGTTGCACGTCGGGTCGTGCGTGGATAACAGCCGCATACTAATCGCGTGCGCTGAGATGGTTGCGGAGGGGGGTCTGGGCGAGGACATCAGCGACCTGCCCGTGGCTGGTGCCGCGCCAGAATGGATGTCAGAGAAGGCGATTTCGATTGGCTACTACGTGGTGGCCTCCGGTATCTATACGATATTCGGCACGCCACAGAACGTGCTAGGGGCACCTGAACTGCATAAGCTAGTGGTAGAGGGCCTCGAAGAGATAGTAGGGGCACGCTTTGACTTCGAGCCTGACCCCATCAAAGCGGCGCACATGATGCTGGCCCACATGGACAAGAAGCGGGCCGCACTGGGGCTGGAGCCGATGATGTACGAGCAGGCGGTGCCGGTGGCAGCCAGCTAAGTGCTGGCCGGCTTCTGATTTATCCTCGCGAACAGAAGAGGTAAGACAATGCCGCGAGTTATCGCCGTAGATGTGGAACGGTGCGTGGGCTGCCACAGTTGCGAGGTGGCCTGTGCCATCGCGCACTCGGACTCGGAGGATCTGTTCGAGGCGGTCAAGCAGGAGCCGTTGCCCCGGCCGGGCGTGGTAGTGGTGGCGGTCGGGGAAGGGGCAGTTCCCCTGCAGTGCCGGCACTGCGAAGATGCTCCTTGCGTGGCGGTATGTCCAAAAGAGGCCCTGCAGCGGCCGGACCCCGAGGGGCCGGTGGTAGTGGACCACGACCTGTGCACGGGCTGTCAGGCGTGCGTCATTGTCTGTCCCTTTGGCATGATTACGATGAGCAGTGACGGCAAGTCCGTAGTCAAGTGCGATCTATGTATCGAGCGGCTGGGTCGAGGTGAGCAGCCGGCATGTGTGGAGGCCTGTCCCACGGGGTCGCTGCAATTGCTGGACATCGCCGAGCCGGCGGCCCAAGAGCAGCACAAGGCCGTCGAGGTCATAATGGTAGCACCGGTGCAACAGGGCGTGCCAGCGGCCGGCGACCTATCCGAGGAAGCAGATGGCCGGTGTAAGTTCTGTGGGGAACCCGTCGCCCGGCCTGCCCGGATTAAGCGCCTGGCCGGCGACCTGGGAGTTGATCCTGAGCAGCTCTGTATCTGTCCGAGGTGCCGGCGCGAGAGATACGCAGAGGCCCTAAGTAAGTAGGAGAAATGCAGGATAACGCCGGGCAGTTATCGCCACGTGGGGGAGCGCTAAGTGGGCAAAGCCTTGTTGGTGTTGGTATTCGTAAGGAGGTTGTACTGAGATGTCCAAAGCAGTGGCAGCAGCCGCAGTACGGGGCTCTCACGATGTAGTGAACCGGGTTGACGAACGGCTCAAGCAGGCCATCGAGGAGTTCGGAAAAGACGGCGAAGTTCGCTTCCCGGAGACGGCCTTTTACCTGCCCATGGCCTATGCACTGCTCGGCGCGGAGGTGACTACGCTTGGCGAGATGGAGGAGGTGCTCGAGGAGACCAAGACCTTCCTGCATGAAGAGCCTACCGAGAAGCTCTGGCTGCCTTATTTGAGCAGCGCGCTGGATTCGGGGGTGGCCACGATGCTTGCCGAAGAGATGCTGACGGCGCTGCGCTATCTGTACGGTGAGGACCCGCAGGACGGCTGGCATGGCTTCATCTCCGATACATGGCTGCGTAGCCTGGGGATTCAGTTGGTGGACGGGCGGCTCCCCGGCTTCGCCGCGGTGGTGGGTGCGGCTCCTGATCCGGAAACGGCCGAGTTCATCATCCGCGAGCTGCAAAAGCGTAGCCTTCTTACCTTCCTGGTTGGTAATCACGAAGGCCAGACAATGCGTGACCAGCTCATTGAGGCAAGAGTCCTGCCTGAGGATATCCTGGAGAATCCGGCCAGCGGATGGGACACGTACATAGTGCCGATAGGGCCGGACACCGAGTCAATAATCTACGTGCTCAACTGGGCTATACGCGGCGCGCTGACCTTTGGCGGCCTGAGCAAGGGTGACTGGAAGGGCTGTCTGGACTACACGCGCGCGCACATCTTCGCCTTTGGGCTGGGGCTGGGCACCATTGACGATCTGAAATTCGCCAGCGGCGCTGGCGCGATCGATATGGGCTTCCCGGTCATCTGTGACACCGAGATCCCTGAGATTCGCCCGACCGGGGTGTGCACCTATGAGGAGCTCGTCCGCGAGCTGGACCACGAAAAGATCGTCCAGACGTGCGTGGATGTACGGGGGGTGAAAGTCACCGTCCGGGAAGTGGACGTGCCCGTGCCGGTGGCGGCAGCCTTTGAGGGCGAGACCGTCCGCCGCCCGGATATGCATGTGGAGTTCGGCGGCAAGTATTCGACCTGTTTTGAATACCTGGCTATGCGTGACATGGATGACGTGCAAGATGGCAAAGTTGAGGTAATCGGCCCGGATATTGATACGGCGGAAGAAGGCGGGGCGATGCCGCTCGCTATCTATCTGGAGGTCGCCGGCCGGAAGATGCAGAAGGACTTCGAGGGTCTCCTGGAGCGGCGCATCCACAGTACCGCCAATTACGCGCACGGGATTTTCCACATGGGCCAGCGCGATATGGCCTGGCTGCGGTGAGCAAGGATGCCTTCGCCGCCGGCTGGCGGGCGCGTCACTTCGGTGACGTTATTATTGCCGAGCTTAAAGACGAGATGGGCGCAATCATTGACAAAGTGCAGGCGACGATCATCACCGATGAAGACAAGATAAACGAGATACTGCCCGAAGCGCGCGCCGCCTATGCCGCACGCGACGAGCGCATAGGCGAGATGACCGACGAGAGCGTGGATATCTTCTACTCGTGCGCTTTGTGTCAATCGTATGCGCCCGATCATATCTGCATCATCAGTCCGGAGCGGCTGGGGCTATGCGGCGCCTACAACTGGCTGGACGGCAAGGCCGCCTACGAGATCAGTCCGCACGGCGCCAACCAGCCGGTGGAGAAAGGCCGCTGTATTGATGCGACAATTGGCGAGTGGGAAAAGATCAATGACTTCGTGAGACGGGAATCGCACGGCACAGTTGATCGGGTTAGCCTTTACTCAATTATGGACTCCCCAATGACCTCGTGCGGCTGCTTCGAGTGCATTCTGGCGATGTTGCCCGAGGCCAATGGATTCATGATAGTCAACCGCGAGTATGCTGGAATGACGCCGCTGGGTATGGAGTTCAGCACCTTGGCGGGCACCGTAGGCGGTGGGCATCAGACCCCTGGCTTCCTGGGCGTGGGCCGGCGGTATGTTATCAGCCGCAAGTTCATAACCGCCGACGGCGGGCTGCCCCGGCTGGTCTGGATGCCCAAGGAGCTAAAGGAGGACCTGGCTGAAGGCCTGGCGGAACGAGCCCAGGAGTTGGATATCCCCGATCTGCCCGACCAGATAGGCACCGAGGACGATGCCGAGGCTATCAACGACCTAGTCGAGCACCTTCAGAAGGTCAAACACCCCGCGCTGGAGATGGAATCGCTGCTGTAACATTCAGCTCAAGTTCTCACCCGAGGGAGGCATTACTGTGGCACTGACGGCAATGGATATCTACAAGAACCTGCCGCAGACCAACTGTGGCGACTGTGGCGTACCTACCTGCCTGGCCTTCGCGATGAAGCTGGCGCAAGGTCAGGCTTCGCTGGATCAGTGTCCTCACGTTACCGAGGAAGCCACCCAGGCGCTGGAGGGCAGTGCGGCCCCGCCGATGAAGACTGTGACCATCGGCACCGGGGACAATGCCCTGGAAATCGGCGGCCAGACCGTGCTGTTCCGCCACGAAGAGACCTTCTACCATCCGGCGGGCATCGCCGTCCAGGTTAACACCAGCCTGCCCGAGGAGGAGATGAAGCAGCGGATCACCACCGCCTGCGAAGTGGAATTTGATCGGGTCGGGATGACCTTCGGTCTGGACCTGATCGCGCTCTATGACGATGATGGACGTCTCGCGGAGGCAGCGGCGGTAGCAACCGAGGTCTCGTCGCTGCCCCTGGTGCTGATGAGCGACGATCCGCAGGCGATGAAGGCCTCCTTGGAAATCTGTGCCGAGGGCCGTCCGCTCGTCTGCGCTGCCAGCGCTGATAACTTCGATGAGATGACCAGTCTGGCCAAGGAGTTCAAGTGTCCTCTGGTCATTCGGGGCGAGAACGTCGAGCAGCTCTTCGAACTCAGCGAAAAAGCCATCGAGGCGGGGCTGGAAGACCTGGTGTTGGATACCTCGATCCGTGATGCTACTGCTGTGCTCCAGGACCAGACCATAATCCGCCGGGCAGCGATTAAGGACAAGGTCAAACCGTTGGGCTTTCCGACTATTGGCTTCATCGTCGGCGAGGATGACGTTGACAAGGTGATTCTGGGCTGTGAGGTGCTTGCCAAGTACCCGGCGATTGTGGTCACCGATCTGCTCGCGGTGGATGCCTTGCTCGCCCTGGTGACGGCGCGTCTGAATATCTACACCGATCCGCAGAAGCCGATTCAGGTGGAGAGCGGCATCTATGAGATCGGCGAGCCCGACGCCAGTTCTCCCGTGCTGATCACCACTAACTTCTCGCTGACCTACTATACAGTTGAGGCGGACACCTCCGCCGGTGGGGTGAATGCGTGGGTTGTTGTGGTGGACACCGAAGGGACATCGGTGCTTACCGCCTGGGCCGCCGAAGACTTTACTGCCGAGACCATCACCAAGACCATCCAAGAATGTGGAATAGAGGAAAAAGTTGAGAACAAGATAGCAGTTCTGCCGGGCGGCGTGGCCGTACTCAGCGGCGACCTGGAGCAGGAATCGGGGTGGAACGTCGTGGTAGGCCCACGAGAGTCAGCCGGTATTCCGACATTCTTCAAGACAGAATATGAGCAACGTATCGCCGCTTTCAACTGACCGTTTCGCTTCGCCTGAAGAGAGTGCCAATTGATGGGCTCATTGACTGTCACCTTCGAAGATTACGAAATCGAGGCCCCAGCCGAGTCTGGGGAGACAATACTTGAGGTCGCCAATCGCGCAGGCGTGCGCCTGGCGAGCTATTGCGGTGGCCGGGGCGTATGCCGGCAGTGCGAGGTGGTAATAACCTCGGGCCAGGTAGCGTCCAAGGACCCGGCGCAGACGCTTAAGCAGCCGGCTGCCGATGGGGCGGGCCTGAGCGTGCTGGCGTGTCAGGCACTGGTTGTCGAGGACATAACTGTTCAGATCCCTCTGCGCAGTCGGGCGGAGGACTTTGCTATCCGTGAGGTCGAGCCGGTTGAGGGGGAGTTTGTGGACCTGGCAAGATTTCAGCCGGTTACCCCGCTTACGCAGCAGTTTGCGCTGGCCCTGCCCCCGCCTTCGCGTGATGATACCGTCGCTGACCTGGAACGAGTGAAGCGAGGTCTGCTTGCGGCAGACGACCAGTTGAAACCGATGACCGTAGGGCTGGACGTACTGCGGGGGCTGCCCCTCGCCTTGCGCGAGAACGACTTCCAGGTGGCTGTGGCGGTGACTGACGCCGGGCCAACGCGCCGGATAAGCGCAGCCAGGCCCCGCGGGGCAGCGGAGTCATCCCTGGGCCTGGCCATTGACGTGGGCACGAGTAACGTCGTGGTGCAGCTCGTGGACCTTGATAGCGGCCAGGTTCGGGGCAGTGCAATGCGCCGCAACGGGCAGATTGCCTATGGGGAGGACGTGATAAGCCGCATAATCTGGACGCAGCAGCATCCCGGCCGGCTCGACCAGATGCATGGCGCGATTCGAGACACTCTCAACGAGATCCTGGGCTATCTATACGATAAATGCGCGGCCTCGCCAGAAGAGGTCATTGCCGTAGCTGTGGCCGGGAATGCGACGATGGTGAACTTCCTGCTGGGCATTGAGGCCAGTGCGATCCGCCGCAGTCCGCACACTCCCCCGGCGAACGTAGTGCCGATACTGGAGGCAGAGCAGGTCGGCCTGGACGTGTACCCCAAGGCGGGGGTCTTCTGCCATCCAGCGGTCAGCGGCTTCGTCGGTGGGGATATCACCGCGGGAGTGCTGGCCACCGGCATCTATGAGTCCGACGAGTTGTGCTTGCTGGTAGATGTGGGGACGAATGGCGAGATCGTGGTCGGCAACAAGGACTGGCTGATGGCTGCGTCCTGTTCGGCGGGGCCGGCTTTCGAGGGCGTTGGGGTGGCGGCCGCGATGCCGGCTGCCGCCGGGGCGGTCACCAACCTGAGCTACAACCCGCAGCGCGATGTCGTGGAGTACCTTGCCATTGACGGCGGGCCGCCGCGGGGCGTTTGTGGGACCGGCCTGGTGGAGATGCTGGCTTCGTTGGTAGAAGCTGATGCTATTGATCGCAGCGGCAACATTGATCGG
>SDBS01008059.1_pt1 | contig 10202 bp, 15 predicted proteins | sample 2277091 | NCBI WGS metagenome assembly SDBS01 (sample SAMN10404972, study PRJNA504765) | marine sediment metagenome | isolation source: marine sediment core GS10_PC15, 163 cmbsf | place: Arctic Ocean: Southern Knipovich Ridge | collected 2010 | reverse complement strand
GGCAATTTCCTTTGCTGCCTTTTTTACCTGCTAGTCATTTATGTCACATAGCAGCACATCTGCACCATTCTCGGCATAAATCTGTGCTACTGCCTTCCCAATCCCTTGCGCCGCGCCTGTAACAAACGCTTTCATTCCCATCATTAGTCCAAACATCGTACACTCCTTTGCTTACAGCAATGCCAAATAAATATTTTCAATGACAGCTTTTAGCTTTTTCATAAATTCTGCCGCCATTGCACCGTCAATCAGTCGATGATCTACCGATAACACTAGCTTCACCATTGGGCGAATTGCCACCGGCCCATTTAACAAATGGTGTTGCTTTATATACTTTCATTGATAATTATACCTTTCAATTTATTTAAATATATTTCTAATGTAATTTATACTATATTAAACCACAATATTAAGGTAATGTACATAAGAAAAGATTTAATTGATTATTGTTTAACTATACTTTGAATTACAATCATTAATTTCATTAAAATCTGTGTTATATTCTGTGACTATTGATTACTTAATAAATGTTCTAGCATCATTACTGATTGCTTATCAACTTCATTAAGCACATGTGTATATATATCATTTGTTATCTGTGTAGTGGCATGCCCCAAATCGTCAGTGTACTGGTAGAAAATGAAACGTCAGTCCATTTAAGGGCTGATACCTCACCTCGACGTAAGCCAAGAAAAAGTGCCCAGTACACAGGGAGAAAAAGATGGTGGTTTTTGAAGTGATTAATAAGAATAATCGCTTGTTCCTTGTTCAATGTCTTGATTTCTTGAGATGTGTCGGTGACATTGGCTCGTGGAAATCTTATCCTCCCAACCGGATTGAATCTTATGTACTCTTCTCTGAAAGCTTGAGACAATCCGGCGGATAAAACATTGACGATTGTTTTTATGGTGGTTCTTTTATATCCCTTTTCAGCAAGTAGATTAACGAATTCTTGAACTTGAATAACTCGTAAACTACGTAATTTGATATTTCCAAGGGTAGGGATAATATGTTTCCTCAGATGTCCCTTATAACTGTATGAAGTATTTACTGACATTTGGTCTTGGATGTATGTTTTGCCTGCTACATAATATGGTGCACACAGTGAATACGAACCTAGATTGGTGCTATGATCATCACATAATGTGCCTATTAGTATTGTTGGCATTGGGAAAAATGCTGAGGTTTGGTAAAAATTATCTACGATCCTTAAATCTTTAAACGAACTCATATACTATTCCTTCTTTTCTAATTCTTGAATTTCACATCAAATAATAAACATATTTATAGTTTAATTATAGAGAATTCAGTAAAAGTCTTCCATATAATAACATGCTGTAAACCTCATGTCTACAGAATAACGGTTTTAGTACAAAGTTTTTACCTTGAAATAATTATATCATTCATACAACCATTGGTTAAGTTACATTGGTCATCAAATCATTAGTGAATAATATAAAAGCATACTAAGTAATGGTCGAAACTAACATATCAATTGCTCTGTCACGATTTCTCCATACTGTCCTATCGCACCAACCCATTTCATCAGCTATTTCCCATGCTGTCTTTCTATCAAAATAGATACCTTTGATAGGAATCATATATTTCATCTCAAGACTGTCAACAGCCAGTTCAAGCTGCTTAATCATATAATCATTTGCTTCGATTATCTTCACAATCTCGCTGCGAGGTGCATGTCTAACTTGCCAATTAACATGACGATAGATGGATGCCACGAGGGCTACTGTGTCATTCCTCGGTGCGCACTGTACTCTATCTTTAATCGTCGAATCAGGATAAACAAGACTCTCAATGGTCTCATCCAGTGTTTCGTCTTTAAGCATGGTAAGTCTCAGTTTCATCTGCTCTGTCCAAGACTTGATGGTGTGGTAGTTTTCAAGCAGATGTTTGATATATTGATTCTTGTCCTGTTGTGATTCATACGATACTTGCATGCTCTTGTCCTTCATATTTTTACGTCATCCCAACTATCATATATCCCATCATAATAGTCATCCGGCAACTTCTGATTATTCCTTTTGGTTTGGTTGAATTTATCATCGGATTTATTCATATTTTTTGCAATGATTTCTGCATTCAATTGCTCCTTGGTTTTAATGTTATCATTCAATAATCTGGTGAGTATTCCTTTGACATAGGCAAGTGTTCTTGCATTGTTATCGTTCGCCTGATTGATAGCGTATAGCACACATTCAACACTCATACCATCGTCTAGATACGAAACCAATGTATCGATTGTCGTGGATGACATCATGCCAAAACCTGAATGAGTCCATGGTGTTGATATTTGGTTGAATGTTTTTTGGTCCGCGTTTAGCAGTGGCAGTTCAATCACTTTACCAGCAGCACTGGTCCCATGCCTAGCTTCTCCTCCTTCTACCGCTGCTTGTTGCGTTTTGTTTATGTTGTGTTTTAGTTTATGTTTAGGTATGTTACCAACTTTACTACCAAGATTACTACCAAGATTACTACCAACTTTACTACCAAGATTACTACCAAGATTGCTACCAACATTACTACCAAGATTACTACCAAGATTGCTACCAACATTACTACCAAGATTGCTACCAAGATTGCTACCAAGTTTACTACCAACATTACTATCAGTGCAGATATTTTCGGTTTCATAAAGCGGTATCAATGTATACAATCCTGCGTGACCTTTACGTCCATTTGTATACATGATGAATCCCTTATCAATCAAAACGCGTCTTAGCTTATATATCTCGCTTTCAATCAAACTGCAATATCCGATAATCATCTTATTGGGTACATTAAAATCTTTCTTCCAACCTGATTGGTTTGCGAAATGCAGCAGAGCAGCATACATATCACCCGCCTTTGGTGGTAGGGGACATGTCTGTCGCTTTTTCCAAAACATATTAATTTGCTTAATATAATTCATTCTTCTTCCTATCTAAATCATGATGCATGATAAGTCGTTTCTCATTGACTTGTGCGACAAGGCTCGTATATGCATCAATCCGATTATAATCTTCTGTTGTTTGAATCAGTTTCCGTAACAGTTGCACCTCATAGTCAAGGGTGTCAAGTAATAACCGCTCCCTTTTCTTCTCGCGAAACTGACGCAGTTGATCGCCAACGCTGGAGCATCTTTCCCTGCATGTTGCATCAGCACAATAATGATTATCCAAATACATATCCTCCCATGCGATTTGATTTAACTTTGATTAACCCAGACTTAGTAATCAATTCTTCTTTTACTTCATTATTCCTTAGACAGATAACCGCTTCATCTTTTTGCTCCTGGCTCATAAAACGAAGGATAAGGGTCAATATTGCCTTGTGTCTGTTTTCAACAGCTAACTGAACAATTTCATAATCCCTCGCGGCAACCGATGCACCAGCAGAGAGCAGTGCGCGTGTTGCATTAAGATGACCATGGAATACAGCAGCATATAATGCTTCGTCATCATTTTCATGTAAATCACTTCCTCGTGTTAATACCCGATGGATTCTATTTGCATTATCAGACATGACTGCATGTGTTAATTCATTCATATTGTTCCTCCGTTTCATTTAAGTATTCAGTAATACTGTTTGTTGATATACGATACATACTGCATATTTTTGTACATTTTAGTTTCTTGCTTTCAATTAGGTTTCGAAGTGAGTTCTCACTAATCTGCAGATACTTACTAGCTTGAGAAAACGTCATGAGCTCTGGCATCTCAACTGTACCCGGTGTACGAGTTGGTGGTTCAGGAAAGATACCTGCAACAGCATGTGCCAAACAATCTGCAAGCTTATGATAATCCAAATCCATTAGAAGCTTAACTTCGTTTGAATTTTCTCGCGGCTCCGTTCGCTTCTCTTCTATATTGTATATACTACGTTTATTCATGTTCATCAAAGAACCTCGTATATTTGAATCCAAGAGCTTTGCCTATTTTCATGGCTGTTTTGAGAGATGGTGTTCTTAAGCTCTTTTCAATGTAGGAATAATATTGTCGAGTTATCCCGCTGGCGTTTGCTACCTCTTTTTGTGTCATGTCGTGTTCGCTGCGCTTTTCTACAAGCCAGTATCTCATATCATTCCTCCTGTTTTTTACTACGATACCAAGTTAGGTATCGTATATAACTTATAATAGATAAATCGAGTTTTTGTCTATGAAATACCCTATATAATTTCCATATTTTATATGCAACTAATTGTTGCCTTTAAACGAACACTTGTATTGTTTACACAATTATATTCTGTTATAATAGACATGTCAATCAAATGGAAACAGAGGCAACAAATGTTCAAAATATTAAAACAATTTTACAGCAACAAGGAGTTGCCATTTAAGTTGATTACATTTTTTTATCATGGTAACATGCATCACTAACGGAGGTTAATTATGGCTACAATAATGAAATATAATACACCTGAAGGCATTACCCGTTGGCGTGTTAGATGGTGGGAAGATGAGAAGCAAAAAAGTAAGACATTTGACAGACAGAAACTTGCTAAGGATTACCAAGTAAAGATTGAAAACTCCGAAAGAGATGGCAGCTATGTTTCACCATCAAAGATAAGAGTGGGTACATACCTCGATGCATGGATTGATAAACATCAACATAAAATTAATCCCTCGACTGCAAAAAGATATAAGGGTATAATTAGAAGGATGAGTGCTGAGATTGGTGCAAAGTATATACAGCAATTAACACCCGGACAGATACAGGATATGTATACAAACTTGAGTAGAAAGTTATCTGGCACAACACTCCTTCAGATGCATAGAGTATTAAGTCGTGCATTTAAAGATGCTATTCGAAATAGGCTAATAGATAAAAACCCATGTGATTATATTGATACACCAAAGCGGAACAAATATCAAGCCAATATTGTACAACCGGATGAAGTGTCTGAATTTTTGAAACAGTATGAGGGGCATCTTGCTTATCCTGCTGTATGTATCGCATTGTTCTGCGGACTTAGGTTATCTGAGATACTTGCTTTAAGGTGGGAGGATATTGATTTCAAGAAAGGGCTTTTAACTGTCAATCATTCGATCTACTGGCAACAGGATGAATATATGCTATTACCTCCGAAGTCGAAACAGAAACGAGTTGTACCATTAACAACCGGTGTGATTGATATATTGAAAAATTTAAAGCAGGAAAAGCAGAGAAATATGGAGTTACTTTGGAATGAATATCACAGGTCAGAATTCATTATTACGAATCCCGATGGTTCGCTTGTGAAGCCTTACAACCTTTCACGTCAGCATAAAAATCATATTGCGAAGACCAAGTTCAATAATATTCGATTCCACGACTTACGGCACACTGCAGCCTCACTTATGCTCATGGAAGGGGAGGAACTCAAAACTGTATCTAACATACTCGGCCATAGCACGATTGCTATTACAGCTGATATTTATATACACATTGTAGAAGCGCAAAAAAGAACTGCATTAAATAGGCTTGAGAAGTATATGACATCCAATTAATATCATGTCAACATATGCAACAGAAAACTCAAATACCCTCAAACGGTTACTGAATGTAATAGGTAAACAAAATAAATGACAAATAAATGATACTAATTTACTATTAAATAGATTCCAGAATAACCTAACAACACTTCCAAAGCTGGGAAACAGGCAAATATGATATTTAAGCTAGCTACTTTTATAAGGAATCTCAGTTTTTAGAAAGGTTAAAATTGAATTCACCAAAAAACTCGCGCTGCTCGTGCTTTTTTAAAATCCGCGCTTTGTACATGCTGATGAGAATAGTGTATTAACAACACGAAATGAATTCGTGTGCTTTTCTAGGTTGTATATTTTTAAATATTTGTCCTTATGATGAAATATATGGTAAAATATTTTAAGAGGTCTAGGTATGGATAATGAAAAAAAGACTATTAAGATTAGAGACATTAGAAACCCAAATATTAATACAGAAGCTATGTATAAATTAAGGAAGTCATTTATTAAGGCCCTAAAGCCGATGACTGAAGCCATTTTAGAAATGTCATTTTTTCAAAAATCTCTCTTTACTGATGAATTTAAAGAAGCACTTGAGACTTTTAAAAAGCAATTTGAAGATTTACCAGAACATATAAAATTCTTTTCAAAACATGGATGGATTGTATATGGAGAATTTCCTGCATATGTAGTTAAAGAATTTGGTAAGTATTGCGAGAAGAATAATTTTACTTATAAGGAAGAAGAAAAAGAATTATTAGAATATAATATTAAGAATATATCGAAAACGGAAAGGCAAAATATTATTGACCGTCTAATGAAAAGAAGTATTTTAAAGGATAGGAAAAAGATTTTAAATGAAATTAAGTTTGCTTGTGAGAAAGAAAAATATTATATTGGGTCAGTTGCATTGGTCAGTACAATTGAAGGTATATTATCTGCGCAGATTAATTTAAATGAATGGATTAGTCAAGGAAAAATAAAAAGTAAAATTAAGGAATTGACAGCAAAAAGTGAAATAGATACTGCTTCACTATTTTATATAATTGAAAAAAAGTTTTATGACGGATTTGGAGCTGGCAAAAAAAGTGCTGAGCCAAATGACATTAGTCGAAACGGAATTTTACACGGCATTGATATTAATTGTGGAACGGAAGGAACTTTTTTAAAACTACTTTTGTTATTAAATACTACGAGTAGGGTATTGTCAAATGTATAAGAAATGAAGAAAGTTATGTAGAAGACTACAACCTTTGTAGAATGGAAAACTAATAAATGAGTATAGGAAAAATTGAATTAAAGAAACATATATTATCACTATGTCCATATCTAGCTACTAATATTAGCAGACTAGATAATATATTAGACTGTATTTATTCGCTTGACTCTAGTTTTGAAATTTTGATAAATAAACTTGCTCATCCCCCAAGAAATTTTGAATCTTTTCTTGCAGAAGCAAATATGATATATGAAATCAATCAAGCTTTATCTAAAAGTAATGTTAGTTTTGATATGCTCTATGAACAATCAGCACTAAATGGAAAACCAGACTTAAAAATACTATTAGATAATGATATTATATTATGGGTACAGTTAAAGTGCTTTAGTACAAATGAAATTGATAAAAAAAGAAATATAGCAATTGAACATTTGAAATACTATCTAGAAGATAATTATTCTAATTACTTTCATATTAAAACTTCATATAATCTAAACGTAAAAACTGTTAATATGTTTACGGAGGAGATAAGAAATCTTGGTTATCCTACAACGTATAAATATGAGGATAATTATGAAAAAATTGAAATTGAAGCTAATCAAAATGGTGAACACCTAATCCAATATAGTGGTATGATAAAAGATCAGTATAGATTGCAAGTTATAAAATCATTTGAAAAAGCTATGTCATCATTTTCTAAAAATGATGACAAGAATATAAATATAATTGTATGTCAGAACTTGGATGATATAGAGTTAATAGATATTGATTTTGCGATATATGGAACTGATGCTGTTAAATATACCAGTGAAGGTGAAGTTTTAGTTAGGTGCGATAATGGGATTATTAACTCAAAACAAAAACATGAGATTGTAAATTATTATTTATCTTATAATAGTAATCATATGATACTAGGTATTTGTGACAAGTTTTTATTTAAACTTAATGTCAATAATACAATGAACATTGGTGAAATTTTCGGAATTCCTAATGAAAATATAATTGATAAAGATACTTATATTCCGTAAATAATATCTAATAAGAGTTTCACCCCGCAGGGCACACTATATAAGCTTTAAAAGCAAAACAGCCTGCTCGGATTCATTCCGAACAGGTTACTCGATGTTTTTCTAAAGCACGCAAAAAGCGGAAATCGACGACGAACGTGTTCGGCGTCGAAAGATTAAGAAAAGAGGTTATTGAAATGAAAAAATTAACAGTATTCTTTTGCTTGATTTTGTTGCTCATTTCAAGTGCTTGTAGTAATAAACCCCTTCAACCTGATACCACAAAACAGGTTGAAGCAATGGATGATTATGCTATTGTTACCAACGGTGATTTGCAGATCAAAATGGGTAACCAAACTACTATTTTAGAGATTGATGCATTGCCCGATAGTCAGATCATACAAGATGAGCGTCAACGCTTACTCATTCTGTCTGATCCGAGTGATCAATACCAGCATGGCATATTAGGCGATGATAACGAGGCAACCTCAGTAACAATAGTGCAGTTGTCAGATAAGCCTTATGTCATCAGTAAATTTTCAGTTCCAGTGGATTGGGTTAATGAAAGCATTCTTCCAATATGGAGCGACTGGGATGGCAAAAGAGAAATCGTTTTAACCTTAAGAAATGCTACCCACGGGGCAAAATTGGTTTTGTATGATGAAAATGGAAATGTCCTAGCTGAAAGTCTTCCTATCGGTAAAGGCTTTCGTTGGAGACATGCCCTTGATATTGCATCATTTGGCGAGAATGGTCAAAAGCTTCTGGTTGATGTACAAACACCACATATTGGAGGTATTGTTGGCTTTTATAGTTGGGATAAGGAAGAAAAGGTTCTTAAAACAGAAGCCACCCTTACAGGCTATTCAACACACGATATCGGCTCTCGCGCCATGCAAATGTATACTTTAGTGATAGATGCGCACAATGAACAGGTATTATTGATTCTACCCAGTCAATCCAAAACAGAATTAGCTGCCCTCCGCTATGTATCAGGAGTAATCCAAGAAGAATGGCGTATACCGCTAGGGGGAAAGTTAAGTGGTAATCTTGAGTTGATAGAAAAAGATGGTGCTTATGCCATTTATGCTATCGTTGACAATAATCGCGAAGTATTGTTGAATCTTCCAGAATGAACGGATGATTGGAAAATCATTGGTGACGGGTTTAAATCCGTATGGGGACGTTTCATTGTCGTGACAAATTAAAGTTTCATATCAAAAGGTCACTTAGGCTCAATAATAGCTTGGGTGGCTTTTTTAAATATATATTTGATAGTGTCAATTATTATAACGAAATGAAAATACGATTAATCTTACGAGTATAAGATATCTTTACCTGACTCAGTCAGGGGCAAGCTATCTGATCGTTTAACTTTCCTTCGGAAAAGTTTCGATCAGTACTGACCTGCCCCGCATACAAGATATGTATGCAAAATTGAGTAAGGAATTATTTGGTACTACTTTATTACAGATGCACAGAATATTAAGCCGCGCATATAAGGATGCGATCAGAAACAGGTTAATCGATAAGAACCCATGTGATTATATTGATACACCAAAGCGGAACAAATATCAAGCCAATATTGTACAACCCAATGATGTCAAAAAGTATCTACATTTATTCGAAGGACACCTTGCCTATCCTGTGGTTTGCATCGCATTATTCTGTGGACTTAGGTTATCTGAGATACTTGCTTTAAGATGGGATGATATCGATTTCAAGAAGGGTATACTTACAGTCAATCATTCGATATATTGGCAAAGCGATGAGTACATGATGCTACCCCAAAGTCGAAACAGAAAAGGGTAGTACCATTAACTACTGGTGTGATGAATGTATTGAAAGATTTAAAACAAGAAAAGCAGAGGAACATGGAGATGCTTTGGAATGATTACTACAGGTCAGATTTCATTATCACATACCCTGATGGTTCGCTTGTCAAGCCTTACAACCTTTCACGGCAGCACAAAAACCATATTGCCAAGACCATTCAAGGATATTCGATTTCACGACTTACGGCACACTGCAGCCTCATTGATGTTGATGGAAGGGGAGGAGCTCAAAACTGTTTCACAGATACTTGGGCACAGCACCATAGCTATTACTGCTGATATCTATATTCACATTGTAGAAGCACAGAAAAGAACTGCATTAAATCGTCTGGAAAAGTATATGACATCCAATTAGTATCATGTCAACATATGCAACAGAAAACTCAAATACCCTCATATAACCTCAAACACCCTCATATCGCGTGTGACATTTTTGTGACATTTGAGTCTAAATTAGCAACAATCAGTTGCTTTTTTCTAAGTTGAAATTTATCTGATGATGCCACAAAACCCACTAAACAGAGGGCACTGAAAAACCACTTATTTTGAATAATAAGTTGGTTTTTTGCTATATATATTATTTATTAAGAGCAAATATGATTATTAGAAATTTTATATAGAAAAGCGAGATAACATTACCCGCATAATTGGTCATTTAACTTAATCATCCTCTTAACAT
>SDBS01008057.1_pt1 | contig 10204 bp, 11 predicted proteins | sample 2277091 | NCBI WGS metagenome assembly SDBS01 (sample SAMN10404972, study PRJNA504765) | marine sediment metagenome | isolation source: marine sediment core GS10_PC15, 163 cmbsf | place: Arctic Ocean: Southern Knipovich Ridge | collected 2010 | reverse complement strand
CCTATAGCGATACCGACGCCCATTTTGTCGGCAACATCGCGGTCTTTATTATTCGAGTTCTTAGACATAATATCCTCTACTATACTATATAGAAATTATTAAGTGCCAATAGAAAATCCCCGGAAATGGAATGGTCTTCCCGCGAAAAAGTGGATACACTAAAAAGATTGGTCTGCATCTTGATAATACTCCAAAGGGCTTTTTTGATTCAAGGCGGAATGTCTTCTCTGTCGATTGTAAAAGATTTCAATATACTCAAAGATGGCCTTACGGGCTTGATCTTTGCTGTGAAAAGTCATTAGGTGAACACGTTCTTTCTTCAACGAGCTGAAAAACGACTCCATCACGGCATTATCAAAACAGTTCCCTTTATGACACATGCTCTGATGAATATGCCACGCTTTCAATATCTTTTTCACTTGGTGACTGGCATACTGACTCCCACAATTGTACGTCGTCAAATAATTCGGACACATGCCCTAATTTCTTAGCGGACCATTAACCCGCATCAATCCCCCTTAAAAGTGCCCGAAATGCATAAATGAATGCTATCCTACCTACCTACTCAAAATGAGCAAAACCTCCCCCGAGAGAATATGCCTAAATTGGAGAGTCTTAGACTATTTGGGCGGGATTATTGATTCTTCAGCCTTTCCACCCTCTCCCTCGCATCCGCCACTTCGGGGAGGCCGGGGCGGGCGTCCTTTCTCTAAGAGTTGAATACCTAAATCATTAGATAAGAAATTATCATGAGTGGTCCGATTTTAGCTGAAACGAAACATATCCGATACAGCTTTGATGGGTTGAATGGATTTGATAGGGTTTATTTCTCTTCCTTCGGCTTAAGCTCCATGCCGAGTTGCTGCATCAAACCCAAAATATCCCCATCTGACCAATATTCCGCAAGCTTTCCATCAGAAAAGCGCCAAATACAAATCGCACTGAACTCGAATTTCTTACCTGTCGGAGGTATCCCCTGGAACTCGCCTTTATGAGTTCCACTGAGTATCTCTCGCGTCGATACCATATCTCCCTCGGCAATAAATTCATCAATCCTGTGTGCTAAATCAGGGAATGCATCGATGAACGCTTGCCAAAGCTTCTTGTGTTCTTCAAGGTTTATCGGTTCAGCATTGCTTGGAAAGTACATTTTGTAGTCTGAAGTACAAACTTCATCAAGAAATTCAAGATTTTTCTTGTCACCCTCCCCCAGTATCCGTTTTACTAATTCCTTATTCTGCTCCTCAACCTCTGCCTGGGCTTTCATCGCTTCAAGCTCTGCCATTGCTGCCTTGTCCTTGCAGCCGACCATAAAGCACAGAATCAGAGCCAAAGGCACAATTGCGTAGAGATGTCTCATTTTGTTCCCTCCCTTTATTTCTTATTATTATGAACTTCATCGAAAATCCTACGAATTGCATTAACGACGAGTTCCGGCTCATCAAAATAGATATTATGTCCACTCCTATCAGTTATGACGTGTGTATGATTGGGGAATTGCCGCAACAGTTCTTTATGAATTCGTAGAGAAGACTCAACTACCTCTGGAGTCAGGCCCATATTAATCTCAGGGTCGGAAAGGCGTATGCTAGTAAGACAAACAACAGGCACATTTGGTAATTTATCAAACTTCTGAGGACGCTCAATTGATATTTTCAAGGCTTCCCATTCAGCCTTTATGGTATTAGTTGCGGTAGCGTAATAGCTTTCAAAGCCATTGATTAATTGGTCGTACTTTTCGGGCTTCAAATCAGCCTTCCAACCATCAAATGTTGTCCCGTCTTTTGGATCAACTAAAACCAGTCCCGCAATTTCATCTGGGAATAAATCCGCATAAGTAAGTATATGAATACCACCCAAAGAATGTCCCACAAGCACATAAGGTGGTTGTATGGCTGCGTTCTTTAACAATAGGTGTAACTCTTGTGCTACGTGGATATTGTCTCTAGGTTCAGGACTTGGCTCTGATTGTCCTAGACCAGCACGGTCATATGAGATGCTCTGAGTAAATTCTGCAACTTGATTCTGAATTCTAGTCCACGATTTGGATGAGTCCCCTAAACCCGCACAGATAACGACAGTAGGGGAACCTTCCCCCATTATCTGCAAATATAACTTGAATCCCCCAATATCAACTTTTTGAGAAGTTGACAAAGGAGGTTCTTGTCTTGCGGCTACAAAATCTCCCTCAACCAGAAGCATTACAGAAAAACACACAAATAAGATTTTGAGAGTCTTGTTCATCAACCCTCCTCTTGACTCAAAAGGATATTCGCTGAAGTTGTTCTAATTAAATCTAAGACGGCTACCCATGTCAACTTAGTTTTGAGCTAATGCTAGGTACTTAGGCAGTCTCATCTTAAGACCGCCCCCTCTCGCCTCATATCTATATAGAATAGCCCATTCTTGCTCGTAAACAGCACTAGATAGCACTTATTCGGGCACAACTCTCTAAACCCTCACTGAACCATTAACCCACATCAAACCCCGTGTAAAAGTGCCCGAAATCGACAAATGAATGCTATGGTACGCATATCCTCAAAATGAGCAAAACCTCCCCCGAGAGAATATGCCTAAATTGGAGAGTCTTAGACTATTTGGGCGGGATTATTGATCCTTCAGCCTTTCCACCCTCTCCCTCGCATCCGCCACTTCAGGGAGGCCGGGGTTGGCTGACTGCTAATGCATTGAATACGCAAACCATCGCTTAAGAAAAATCATGAGTGGTCCGAATTTAGCTGAAACGAAACATAAATTAAGATATTTGCTTTCTAATGCTCAAAAAGTTTTATTAAATGAGGAGGCAACAATGATTTTTCATTTTCGTCTCCCTCTTCTAAGACTATGACCGCAGCAATTGCCGCTATATAAGCTCTGCCGACTTGTGTACCTAGAGTAGTAAGAGATAAAAATTCAAACAAATTCATTTCATACTCTTCTTTCGAGCGTACATCTGAATATCGAACCTTCCCAGCATCTTTATCATGCCATGCGGTTTCATGTGCGATTGCGTTCCTGAGTTTAGGCTCAATAATCCGATTAAATAAATAAAAAACTCCATTCTCACCATCAGTAAGTTCAGAAAATTGTCTTGCTTTTACTCCGTAGGAAGATTTGAATACATTCGGATTTATCTGTTTATTCTCAACACATCTCCAGGCAATAATAAGAAATCCTAACAAACCATTGAGGAATTCATTATAAGCTTGAACTAGTCTAGATGATTGTTGCCATACCAGTAAATAATCTCCTGACTTAGCTACGGATTTAAATGCTAAGGAGGCTTGTGCCAATGAATTCCAGCGAGGCAGCAACAGAGAATCCTCAACCTTTGGAAAATCTTCAATGAAAGAGCCTATAAACGCCCTTGAAATTTCAACATCGCGCTTCTTTGATTCTCGATACACCATGATTAGCATTTGACAGAAGTAATCTTTGGCTTGTTCAATTTCTTGATTAGTGGAATTCTTTGTTTCATAAAAATCACTGATGTATTTAAGCAGAGTAGGAATTCCGGTAGGAATTTGGCTATATTCTTGTGATGCAGAATAAGCGGATTCGCCGAATTTCCCCTCCGATGCTAGATTTGCTATTTGCTGCAGCAATCGTCCATGGATTTTTTTCATTATCCTCTATTTATTGAAAAAGGAGTCGCGGCTTGCCAGAGCTTATCAAATTCTATTTTGGATGTTCCTACACCTTTTATTTTGTGTAGATAACTTTCATTTTTACCGATATCCTGTAAAGTAAAATCGGGATTATATCCTTCCTTATCATCGATTAATATTTTCCTTGAATGGAATTTATTTTTCTCACATTCTCTTATCTCAACATTATTCTCTGTCTTTCTATAACTTATATAAATTCGCTTTAGTGCAGCTTTTGCTGAGTAAGGCTCTTTTTGAACTAATATTTCTATATTGATGTCTTTATTCAATTCATTAATAAAATCGAATATGTCAGCATTCAAATAGCGGTCTTGAATTCTGATAATTCTTTTTGTTTTTGTTAATATTTTTCTAATTACCTGTAATCCTTCAAAAATTGCACCTTTTTCTATTATGATTTCATCATCTGTTTCTTCAATAGTCCTTTCATATCGACATCCACCAATCGCTTTATATAAACACTGTATGGAGAATTCAAATCCGGTTGATTTTATAAAATTACTTCCATCTAATCTTGGGTCCAAAGCTGCAAGAAACACGTCGACTTTTTTGCCTCCCCAAATTACCGAACAAAATCCCGCTATTCTTTCGATATATGGGTGTAATTCCCCATATTCAATTGTTAATTCTTCTCTCATTCTATTCTCTATATTAACCAACTTTTCATTCTCTTCATCTTGTTTAATCAAATTAAAATAGATTTCTTTATATTCTTTTAGTTTTTGAAGAAACCCTTGAAATTTTAGTTCCAGCTCCACATAATTTGTCATTTTTGTTCTCTTAAATCTTTATTTTAATCCTCCATTTTCAATTTTCTTACTGCTTCCAGATTAATTACAACCATCTTGTGCTGCTCAGGATATTTAGCTTGTGAATAAATTTTCAGAGCTTCCTCATATGATTCTATAGCTTTATTTAGATTCTCTTCTCTTTCCCTCAATTTAGAGAGGCCATGATAAACAATACCCAAATTGTTTTGTGTCTGTGCGTAATTAAGCGGATACTTTGTGATGGTTCGGATTTTCAGCGCCTCATTGTAATATTGAATTGCTTTGTATAAGTTAACATCACTATCTTCAAAATCCGCTAACTTGCGATAAGCTGTCCCAAGATTATCCTGTGTTTCTGAATGTTCAAATGGGACTTGTTCAATAGTACGGACTTTTAGAGCCTCCTCAAGTGCACTCAATGCATTTTTTAAATCCTCTTTCTTTTTTCTCACATCAGATAACCCGATATAGACTACCCCAAGATTATTCTGCGCCGCTGCAAAATCATGAGGATACTTCTCAACGCTTAAAACTTCCAAAGCACTTTTATGAACTATAACAGCCTGGAGTAAATTTTTCTCTGTGTCCTGCAATGTTGAAAGACTAAGTAAAGCATTACCAAGATTTGTCATAGTCACAGCATATTTATAAGGATAGTTTTCCCTCGTATAAACCATATTAGCTTCATGGAGGGCTTGAACAGCCTTTAACAGATTGCCTAGCTTGTCTTTAACTTCAGAGAGAACAAGAAAAGCACTACTTATATTATTTTGCGTAAAGGCATATTCTTCAGGATTATCTTTCAGTGTATAAACCTTTAAAGCATTATTATAGGCTTGTATCGCTTTTTCTATATTTTCTTCCTTATTTCGAATCTCTGCAATGTTGTTATAAACATTACCAAGACTATTCTGAGTCATTGCATAATGAATAGGATACTTTTCTGTAGTGTAGACTTTTAGTGCATCTTGTAATGCTAGCTCAGCTTTGTTCAGGTTTATATTTTTATCTTCAAACGTAGCCAAAATCGAATAGCAAACACCTGTATTGTGTTTGATTTCAGCATAGATTTTAGATTCTTTTTTCTCTGACACTTCATCTTGTAAGCTTATATAAATATCAAGAGCATCTTCAACCAGTCCAGATTCTACCTTTTTATTTGCATCGCTCAACTTCGTTATGACGATTGCTCTAGAACTTCGTTTTTCTTTATAAACAGAATAAACGTGACTTGCCAACACTGATAGAATTACACTAATAATCGCTACCCCAATTCCTATCACCCAGGGGTTATTTATCATTTTTCTTTTAGTTTTCCTCCCCACGAAGGTCTTAAGGCGTTGGCCAAGAGCATAAAGATTTATGTTATGGATTAGCTGGTTACCAGTTAGACTATAAATTTCACTAAGAAGAGGACGTATCGACTCATCTTTTAGAGTTTTAGCTAAATGCTCTCGTTTAAACTCTCTGTTGTGCAATTTCTCCTCATCTCTGCTGCTCTTAAAAATCTGATGGAGGCTTTCAATGTGCCTGTCTTCAACTCCTTCTCTAATCTCATCCAATGTTCTTTTAAAATCTGATTCATACCCTTGAAATAAGTCCTCACAATAATCAATGTATCCTATAGTTGATTCCACATCTTCCAAACGTTCTGCGTTCGTTTCCGCTTCCACTCTGAGTTCTTTCAGTCTTTTAATTACTACAACAGTTTTATGATACCAATCTTTTAAATCGGAAATTATATCTTCGAGACTAACGCCAGTATAATCCCTCATGCCTTGTATGTTATATCTTCCCTTTTCCATTGATTAAATTCTAATATTTAATGTTTGTAAATCCTCTATTTCTCTCCTTGACATAACATATAATCTCATTGTGCATATTAAATAAACTGTTATATTTCTTAATGTCATTTCAATCCGTGGGAAGCCAGGGCTTTAGGGTCGCTGGCTTCTAATTGCTTCAATAATCTTTCTGAAATATTTAGTGCTGTCATGTTGTTAAAGCTAGCCATGCCTCTCTAAGAGTTTTAGTATTTGTTTTTCGGAGCAGTTCTTTCTCATAGTCGGGCATAAGCGGCGTTTTTATGCCACTACATTTTGCATCATAGAGATAACTGATACCGTCTCGTCTTTGTTTGCCAGCTTTGGAACGAGCACTTTTTATGGCTAAGCATGCCAAATTTTTCGGTGTTGGATTATCAATATTCCCCTTAATTTTAGCATAAAGCACAAACTTTATTCCTCGGAAATTCTCAAGCATTTCAATCACAACATCATTTGGTCCTGGGTCAGGAAGTGGCTTGTATTCTATGCCACTGCCAACTTTGTTTCTTTCTCTTCGATATAACATATCAGTGGCTCCTTTCTCTGAAATTTCCTCCTTTAGAACTAATATTTTTGCTTTGACCTTAGCCCCTTCTCTACAAGGAATTAATGTAGGCGCTCCATTGCGTGTTTTACTGCTTCGTGCAAATTCTACCTTAAAAGGCGTTTTAGCACTTTTAGTTTTGACAATATTATCCTGTATTTCTTCTCCCGAACAATTAATAAGTGAGCCGTATGCGAGAATTCCAATTTTGTGCCTATTAGATGAAGCTTGAAATAATCCTAACCTTATAACCTTTCTTAAAAATCTTTTTAGCGACCACATTTCTTTTTTAAAATAATAGATTCTCTTTCAAGCGCTTCATTCTCTCCGTTTTTTCTGTAGCTTAGATTTTTCAATTAGTTGCGCAAAGCTTTTTTGGAACCATAAAAAAGCATCAACAACTTTTACGTACTCATTAACCGAAACATTCAAATCAGATAATTTTTTTGGGTGAGTAATTCGGTCTCGAATCTTACGAGCCTTTAAATACTCTTTGTAATTTTCATCATGCTCTTTAATTTCAAAAGTGACATCAAATACAACCGCTAATTCTTTGAATGTAAATATCAGACCTTTCTTTTTTATCTTTGGAAGAAGCTTTTTTTCAACTCCACGTAATTTGATGAGTTTTCGTACAGGAATTTTAAATCGATAAATCATTGCATCAATAGAATCAATTGCTGTTCGAACCGCTATTCTTAACCAGAATTGAAGCTCACTTTCTAATCTAACTTTGTTTAAGTTCTCTATAATTTTATTGATATCTATGCGAAGTAAATTTACCATTTTAAAGGTTTCATATGCATACTCAGCTTGCTCCCTATACTCTTCGGGACTTAGTATTCCATCACTCATTCTAAACCTCCATTTAGCTGGCTACTGTAAGTCTTCAGGCAACCAGCCTATCTCCATCAAATTCATCAAGGAAGTTTTGGCATTCTGAAGCTCTTCATTAAATTTATCCCAAGTTTCCTTATTACCGGTTTTATTATGCAGGTCAATAATGATAGGAATCGTCCAGTGCATAGCTCCAAAAAGAGCATTATTTACCGAAGGAGGCAAAGACACGACATTTGAAGGATACCACTTTTTCCATCTCTCTAAGATACGCCCAAGTTCTTCATCTTTGGTCCGATTCATTTCTACTTCATAAACGAATTCTAAGCCTTCTCCGTACACCTTCATCCTTTTCTCCAGAAATGTATCAGTTCTTACCTGTTTTTGCTTCCATTTCTGTTGAAGGAAAGATATTCCATATCCAGCTAATACTAATAATCCTGCAACAATCGTGTTTGCGATTATAAAAATTGGATTATCCATTTATTCCCCCCTTATTTTTTATCTAGAAGTTTCTACATGCATCTAAATCCAACTCTATAGGCTTACTGAATATTTCATTTCTTGCGCCACCAGATGGTCTCTCTCCTTTAGGCAAATCTGGTTTTATATCCTCTATAAGATTTCGAATAATATCAATTCTTTCAGATTCTAATTTAACAGCCAGGCTCGGATAAATAATCATAGAAAACCACATATCCAATGGAACTAAATATTCTAATCTCTTTTCTTTGTCATGCTTTTTTACATAATCCTGAAATTCTTTATCCTTAATCTCATTGATTCTAATAAATGAATTTAGAATTTTTTGTTTTTTGCCAGAATTCATATCGGAATTTTCTAGTTTCTCTTTTATCGACTCAGAATAAATTATTCTCCATTCAGATTCATCAAATAAATCATATTTTTTAGGGGTCTTCTCTTTTGGACACATATGCTTAACAAAGGAAAGCATTTCTCTTTCTTTGGAAAAATAATCCGTAAAATGTGAGAAAAATAAATTGTTTGTGTTTTCTTGGACATACATCAAGGGACTACCCATCCGTTCAAAAATAAAGTATCTCTTGAAACCTATCCCTAACCGACCAAACTTTGCCGCATGTTTTCTGACTTCTGACAAACGCAACTCTGTAAAACATACTCTCGCAACAGACGGCTTGGTATATGATTTTTCATTGATACATATTTCCTCATGATTTTGACTTCTGCACATCCATAAACCATGTTTCAAAATGTTTGTGAGTCTTTCTAAATAAAGCTTAGTAGTATTTTCAGTTGTTTTTGATGAAGTATCGTACCTCCAATCATATTTATCAATCTTTCTCTCATAGTCATCAATATCTTTCTTCCCAGTCCAATAAATCAAAAAATCCGAATGAACTGGTTTAGTCATATTGTGTATTTTTTCCAAATCAATCCTCCTTTATCTCAAAAAATTATTCTATCTGAGAATTTTCTCCCCACTCATCCGTTTATCTTAGTGAGGTGATTTCCTGTCACTAGGACGTCATTTCAACCAAAGGGAAGCCAGAGCTCTAGGGTCTCTGGCTTACGTTGCCTTAATCATTTTCGCTTAGCAAGGTATTTCACAATAGCAAAATCGGCTGGATTTCCTCGATATGGGATTAAACCAGCATTGATTTCAACATAGATATTACTCCCGTCTTTGTGCTTAAGTATGGTTTTATATACAGGCGGAACATCCTCTCCTGCCATGCGGCTCCTATAATAATTTATTAGCTTCAATGTATGAGTATTCAACGTTCTGCCTTTATCACTTTCAGATGTATGTACTGCAGCAAGCAAGTTTTCATTGGGACCAGATGAAATTCTGGCCTCATCTCCTGACATTTTATAGTCACCAATTAGGATTCCATCTTTGTCATATCTATGAAGTATTTGCGGGTCAGAGTCATAAATCAAAATGTTATCTCTATTGTCTATAGCAATGTGACGCGGATTTTGAAATTCTCCTGGCCCTTGACCTTGTGGCCCAAATGACTTTATAAATTTTCCATTACTATCAAACTTGAATACAAAGTCTCCTTCCCCTTGTATGTTTCTTAAAATATATATGTCCCCAAAAGAGTTAACATCAAAGCCAAAAATGTCTGGAATTCCAAGATTTGCTATTTCATCATCTTCGGTGTCAATAGCTAATATTCTTTCCACTTTGTCCTGCTTTTGTCATCAATACATCCAGCGAAATAACCGACAGATAAGACTGGTTGCTTTTTTCATTCCTCCTCCCCTCCGCATCTTCTCAACCCTTCCCCCATTTTAGAATCCTCAAGGCTCTGCTGTCAATTTGATGGCTGTTGAATTCAGATGTGTGGTTCGGCACTCCTCACCCCACCTCCTGGCTCTTTGGCTTCCTGATGGGGTGGGTTAGTTATTGCCAATCCATCAAACTCTTAAGAGCCCAAAAGAAGCTATTTTTCGATAATCTTATAAACGTAAATCGTACACCCATGATCGCGGTCGATAATGAATAGTTTATCCTCATGAATGCGGATTACGTCAGCAAAGTGTTTGAGCGGAATTTCTCCCAGGAGCTCG
>SDBS01008056.1_pt1 | contig 10204 bp, 10 predicted proteins | sample 2277091 | NCBI WGS metagenome assembly SDBS01 (sample SAMN10404972, study PRJNA504765) | marine sediment metagenome | isolation source: marine sediment core GS10_PC15, 163 cmbsf | place: Arctic Ocean: Southern Knipovich Ridge | collected 2010 | reverse complement strand
TACATCGTGGACCACGAAAAACTTGATCTCTTTACGGGTGTGAACCTGAACTTAAACTTTCCCTCCGTCGTGGGCACGATTAAAGTGGGCACACAGGAGCTCGAATACGGCTACAGCTCAGGGATCTACACAAAATATGTTTCCGCCAAGACGCCCATCCGCTCGGCACCCACGCAGGACGAGATCGATGCGCTCGGAGGTGGGAAAACCAAACGGGATTGGGAGGCTCGATTCGAATTGGCATACGAAAAGTGCAGAGAAGAAAACGTGGTGCTCGTCGGTGGTGTCGCAACCACTACAGAGACCTTTGGACGCTACCTGCGGCGCGCCCACAGAAAGTACCCCAAAGATCTATGGAACACACAAATCATGACACTGGGGAGCGTGCCCGGGATCAATACCAAGTACGTTCCGTCCCTGACCGCACTTTATGGTCCTGTAGTCATACGTGAGATATATGGGGCAACAGAAGGCATGTTCGGCCAGCAGCGCGATGATCAACGCGCCTGGGTGCCAAATTACGACCTATTCTTATTTGAAATCGAAACGAGATCAGGCGTGAAGATGTTGCACGAAATGCGTCCTGGAGAAATGGGGAGCCTGGTGGTCTCCACGCCCATCCTCCCTCGATACAAGATCGGGGATCTTATTCGTGCCTACCGTCCACCCTATTTCCGCTGCATTGGCCGTGACCATTGGTTTACAGCCATCCGCTATGGGTGGGACGAGTTTTTAACCTTTAATTTAGGCCGTCTATGACCGGCGGCGGAAACCGCCTATTAACACCGCCAGGCCGATGCCAATGAGCAAGAAGGCAAATATCACCTGCCAGCCGACGAAGTCGCCAAATGCTATCCCCAGAAAGATCATCCCGAGGATAAAGGTGCCCACAACCGGTCCGCTATAGGCAGGAATGAGCAAACGGATCACAACTTCAAGCACGAGGAGCGCGCCGGCCCCTGCAAATACAAGACCCCATGACGTCATCTCCGACAGAATGGGGAAATCCCCCAGCAATCCCAAGTTATAGGTCAACAACGCCACGCCCGCCCAGATCAGGATACCCGCCCATATGACGGCGCTTAGTGGATCGCGGCGCCACTTTTCGTCAAATTGCTTCTCATCAGTTTTTTCTTGCTGCTTCTCGTTCGCTTTCTCATCCATGGGTCCACCCTTTTCGTCCTTTTCGTCTCTGCTCATCTGAGGTTCTTCTGCCATGGTGATCACCCTCCCTTTCTGATGATCCGTCCCCCACCAAATAATCAATCCAGCTATCCATACACGTTTCTCGTGAAATACCAAGCAAAACCATAGTACAACATTCGGCTTACTTTATACCAGTGGAAAAAACCACATCCGCAGGCATTCCGGGTTTGAGCATTCGATCAGGATCCTCCACCGCCAGTTCTACTGCAAAAACGGTCGTGCGTCGTTCCTCCTCCGTCTGGACATTTCTTGGCGTGAATTCAGCCTCATCCGCAATTGAAATCACGATTGCGCTGAAAGTCCTATCAGGAAAACTATCCACGGACACCTCCGCCGCGTCCCCGATCGACACCAAACCATATAGATCCTCAGGGATGAAGACTGTGATCGTCAAATCGTCGAGCTTACCGATGATCATCGTGGGTGCGCCTGGGAGGGCTACTTCACCTAATTCAACATTGTGAGTCAAGATGGTGCCATCCACGGATGAGAGGATCAGGTACTTACCCAGTTGGAGATCGATGTTGGCAAGCTGGGCTTCTGCATCTGCCTCGGCAAGCTCAAGCTGAGCCAGGGCATTATCAACGTTCGCAATTGTCAGTTCTAGTTGAGCAGGATCGGGTCCATCTTTCCACTTCTCCCATTCTGCTTGCGAATCCGCAACGGCCGCTTCTGCCAGTGCGACTTCTGCATCGAGTATCTCCTGCTGCACATCCGTGGGGTTTCCAGTGTACCAATTGTAGCTTCGCAGGGCGGCATCGTACCTTTGTTGCGCGGCCGCATAGGCTTTGTAGGCTGACGCTTTGCCAGCATCTTCACTACGACTTCCGGGTTCGCTGTCGTACCTGCTTTTCGCACCTTTCAGAGCCTTATTGGCGAGGGTCAGCTCCGCACGCGCATTCTTTATCGTCGTCTCACTCGCTCGCTGGCCCTCCTGCTGGTTATTCCGGTACTTTTCAGAATCCTCCAGCGCATCTGTGGCCTGCGCTAAGGCCAACCTGGCTTGAGCAGCAATGATGGGCCAATCGGCCTCTAAATCGCTGAGTGCTTGCTCCGCAATGAGAAGCTGCAGTTTTGCTGCAGTGATGGCCTGCTTCCCCGCAGCGACAAGGCGTCCTCGTTCAGTCTGCAGAAACTCATCGTCCAAACGATAGAGTTTATCGTCGGCTGCCACTCGGTCACCTTTTTCAGCAAAGACTTCGGCGACACGCCCACCAACCTCCGATGATACTGCAAGTTCATCCGCCTCGACGATGCCCGAAGCCTTCAGCGCTTCCCCTTCACTCGACCCTAGTGCCTCACAACCTGTGACACTCAGAGAGGTCAGCGCTATTGCGCACAATAGAATTAGGTTCTTCTTAAAACTCATATCTACCTCCAGGATTATGAACTGAACCCGCAGTTCCCGGAATTTTGCATAGGTTTAGAAGATAACCCGCCGCTGCGGGGTTCTTCACTTCATCGATGCGATGAAAACATCCTCCAGTGACGGTTCAATGATGCCCCCTGATCCGGGATCCAATCCAGATCGCTGGAGCTCGGCGATGATCTCGCTTTGCTTATGGTTCATATCCTTCGCCACGACATGAACCAACGAACCATACAGCTCGATCTCATTAAGGTCCAAACGCCCTTCTGCACGTGCGTTCCGCAGCACCTTGACAGCCAAAACAGCATCCTCGGGGGCAAGCTCAAGCACCTCACCCTTCATAAATTTATCTCTCAACTCATCAGGTGTGCCTGTTGCAATGATCTTCCCCCGCCGGATGAACGCTAGCCTGTGGCAGTGTTCTGCTTCGTCCATGTAATGGGTAGTCACAAAAACAGTGACACCTTGAGCCACCAGGATATAGAGAAGTTCCCAGAACTCCCGACGCGAGATGGGATCAACACCCGCAGTAGGTTCATCGAGAAAGAGCACCTGAGGTTCATGCAAAAACGCCGCGCTCAACGCCAACCGTTGTCGCCAACCCCCTGAGAGTTCCTTCGTCTTCGTCTTCTCACGCCCCTCCAGACCTGCCATTTCTAGAGCGATGGATATCCGCTCGACGAGCTCAGTATTCGTCAGGCCATACGCGGTCCCATGAAAACGCAGGTTTTGTTCAACCGTCAGATCGTTGTAAAGGCTGAATTGCTGCGACATATATCCCACCCGTGGGCGGATTTTTTCGGGATGATCGTTTACGCTGATTCCAAGGACTTCAATTTCACCTTCTGTCGGCCGAAGCAACCCCAGCAGCAAACGAATCGTGGTGGTTTTCCCCGATCCATTGGGACCGAGGAAACCAAATATCTCTCCCCGCTCTACGGTGAAATCGATCCCCGCTACCGCAGGGAAATCACCAAACTTCTTCACCAGATTTTTCGCGATTACTGTAGGCTCGTTCATTCCCATCCTGAATTCCCTAGTTAAGCGCCCGGCGAACATAGCGCATCGAAAACGTTGCGATAATGGTGCCCATCACGACTAAAATCAAAACATTTGGCCAGAGCACGGTAAGATCACTCGCCTTGAGCAAGATGCCCCGCATAATGCCCAGCCAGTGATGTGCGGGGATGAAATTCGCCACGAATTGAATTGCTTTCGGCATGGACTCCACCGGAGCGGCATATCCGGTGAACATGAAGTCAGCCATGCCTACTAACATCACGAGCAGAAACGCTTGATGCTGCGTCTTGGCGACGACCGAGATCACCATGCCTTTGGTCAACTCGACGGCTATATAAAATAACGCCAGTGTCAGGAGAAGGATCAAAGAACCTCTGACCGGGACGTTAAAGAACACATGCACCATCCCGAGCATGAGTAGAAACTGTGTAAATCCGATAATGATCACAGGGAAAGCTTTACCAAGAATGAGTTCCAGGGTGGAGTAAGGCATCACAAGGAGCTGCTCAAGCGTGCCGAGTTCCCGCTCCCTCGTGAATGACAGCGCAGCGAACAGCATAACCGTGAATTCCAACATCAATCCCATTTCGGCGGGCGTAGTGTACAACGCTTCGCTCAATGTCTCATTGAACCAAACGCGCATACTGGGGACAAAACCCTCGAATTCACCCGGATCCAGATTGAGACGCTCCAAGGTGATCCGTTCTCCAAGTTCGCCCACCACGCCTTCAACCGCCCGGAGAGCTTCCCTCGCGGGTACGCTCTCGGCACCGTTGAGAATGACCGAGATGGTTGGCCTTCCAGCAACAATCTGTTCCCCATAACCTGGCGGGATGATCACGGCGATGCTGATGTTCCCGCGATCCATGGAATCGCGAATGGCCTCTTCGTCGTAGACGAACTCCGCATCCGTAAATGTGCCTGTATTCTCGAGCGCGACGATTAAAGCACGACTCACAGCGCTGCGATCATAGTCTAGCACCATCATCGGAAGGTTTGCGATCGGTCTTGAGGTTGCCCACCCAATGAGCAGCAATTCGAGCGCTCCCCCGAGGAGCATGAAAGCAGGCAGCCACCAATCATTCCGCAGGTGAATGAATTCTTTCATTGAGAGGGATGCGATTCTGCGAAAATTCATGCTCGCCCTATCCAATTTTCTTCTTGAAGAAGATGGCTGCAATACCGGTAAAACTCAGCCCGAGCACAAGCAGCATCAGTGCATACGGCCAGAGTACGTCCATACCCACACCGGGAAGGAAGACGCCCCTTGTGATATAGGCATAGTGAGTTCCAGGCAATGCCATGGCTTCCATCCGCATGATGTCGGGCATGGCCACAATAGGAAAGAAAATACCTGTGAGAAAGAAACCGGGAAAAAAGATCAGTAAAAACGATACCGCCATTGCTGTCGCCTGGGTCTTCATGAACACACCGATTAATACGCCCATGCTGAGCATTGAAAATAGAAATATTGCGGACAGGATGAAGAAGAGCAAAAAGTTGCCATTAAATGGGATCTCAAACCAGAGCATCGCCAGGACAGGAATCATGATCACGTTGATGAGACCGACGAGGATGTAAGGGATCATCTTCCCCAGCAGCAGATCGGTCTTGCCGATGGGAGAGACCATGAGCTGTTCCATCGTGCCGTGCTCGTGCTCCTGGGCGAGCGTGAGGGCGACGCTTAATGCCGGAAATCCAAGCACCATCGAAATCAAACCCGGGATCATGTCCACGCGCGACTTCAATCCTGGGTTGTACCAGGCTCGCACGCGCAGATCTATTGGCTGCAGAGATTCGACCGACAATCCCATCGCCCTGATCTGGTCAGAAAGCGCAATGCCAATAAATTCATCCGCCCTCGACATGATGTGGTCAACCGCAAACGCCCCACCTGACGGCTCGGTGCCATCGATGATGATTTGCACAGACAGTTTCTTAAGCGCTTTGAGGTCATCTGTGAAGGTGGGAGCGAGGATAACGGCGGCTTTAATTTCTTCTCGCATGAGCAAGTCGTTAATTTCTTCGAACGATCCGACCATGGCGTATATATTGAGATCATCCCCGGCTGTGATTTGCTGGATGAAGCCCCGGGAAGTCGGGCTTCGGTCATAATCAAGCACGGCGATGGGGACATGATTAATATCCACCGTCAAGGCATATGCCATCAACAGAAAAAGAATGGTAGGGGTGAAGAGGACCAGAATAAGTGTCGCTCGATCACGCAGAATATGCGTAAACTCTTTGCGCGTAATGGCTCGCAGGTGACGGGAAGACATCTTAGCTTTCGCACTCCTCTTCTTTTTGTTCGATATCCATGTGGGTAATCAAGGATAGGAAGGCTTCTTCCATGCGGATCGGTGCACGACGTAATCCTCGGTAGGTCACATTGTTTTCGGCCAGCGTCTTCTCGAGACTTGCCAGCCGTTTCTCTTCCGAATCCACAAGAATATGGAGAGATTCGCCGTAGGTTTGAATTTCAAGCACACCCGGCAACTTCTGAAGGATCTCCTTCGCTCGCCGCCAATCTGCTGACTTTAACTCGATCAAATCCCCTTGAATTTGGCTGCGGATATTTTGTGGCGTGTCGCACACAATCATCGCCCCCTCGTACATCAGTCCGACCCTCGAACAGCGATCGGCTTCATCCATATAGGGTGTGCTCACCACGATCGTCGTACCGCCAAGATAAAGCTCAGTGAGGATGTCCCAAAACTCACGGCGCGAGATGGGGTCAACCCCGGTGGTCGGTTCATCTAACAGCAGGAGTGGCGGCTCGTGGATGAGCGTGCAAGCGAGGGCAAGCTTCTTCTTCATTCCTCCAGACAAATGAGCTGCTCGCCGACTTGTAAACTCCTTCAGCCCGGCGAAGTCCAGCAAGCGTTCCGTTCTTTCGTGGATTACGTTCGGCTCAACGTCATACAACTCTGAGAAAAACCGAAGGTTCTCTGCAACGGTGAGTTCACCATAGAGGTTGAACTCCTGTGCCATATAGCCCACCCGTGCCTTGATCGACTCGGACTCGGTTTTTAAGTCGAAGCCGGTGACTGTCGCTGATCCCTCGGTGATATACAACAGCCCGGCCAGGAGCCGGAGCACGGTCGTTTTTCCCGCGCCATCCGGCCCCACAAGACCGAAGAGTTCACCATGATGAACCTCGAGATCGAGGGAATTCACCGCACGAGTTTGCTTGAAGTCCCTCGTTAAATCATTGGTGGCGATGATGGGCGTCGATATGGACATGCGAAACTATTGCCGCTTCGCCACCCGGATCAACCAGAGCACGAGCAAGGCACTCAGCGCAGGCTCGATGGCGATGGCGAAGATCGTGATCGTCTGGCTGAATCCGAGCTTTGGAAGCAGAACCCACTCAAGCACACCAACGAGGACGGTCACGACGACGGCGACGATGTAATCCCCCCTCACGCCGATTGGGCGATCGTCCTTCCATATTTTCCCAGCGATAAAGCCCATCAGCAATCCGATGAGAAACATCGCGCCGGCAACAATCAGGTAATCCATTTCCATGCCTCCTTAGAACTCTTCAGGTGGAAACTGACCTCCACCAGTTCGGAGATTGGCGATGCGTTTGCGCATGCGCAATCTCCATTTGGGTAAAACTTGAATTGGCTCTTCCTCTAACGCTTTGCGGGCTTCCACCCGCCCAATCTCGATCATCCGATCCGCCTGGGAATAGTCCCAGAAAGGGATATCAGCGGGCGCCTCGAGCCGCAAGATGCGCAGTTCGTTCCCTTTTATTCTTGACCATGCAATTTCTGATGCGGTCTGTCGCTCCACCATCAACGAGAGGGCGTATGCGCTAATCCCCATAACCCCGCTAGCGTCATTCAATGTGCCCATGGCATAGCTCACATCGACCCCCACGATCTGCGTAGCCCCCCGCTCGATTGCGGCATTCAGGGGCAGTTTCGAATAGATGCCCCCATCGAGGTAGCGTTTTCCGGTTACCTCCCATGGTGGAAAGTAGGGAGGTATGGCCGTGCTCGCCATGGCGCCATCCAGGAGCTGATCGTCGTCGTCGTCCCCGAAAACCCGCATATCTCCCGATTCCATCTCCACAGCAACTGCAAATGCCCTCACACCTGAAATTGCGCTAAGTTGACCAAAGGTATCTACGTCTTTTGGCAGGACGTGTTTAAGGAACGCCACCAGCAGAGTATTTTCGACGAGACTGTCCCGATTTCGGACCAGATTTCTAACGGCTGTGAACGCCTTGGGAACGCCGACTTCCACTGGCCCCGCCTGACGCCATAGATCCTGGATCGTGGCAATTCCAGCGAGTGTGGGATTGTGCGCAAGATGGATGGCGTTCAGCGCCCCGGCTGAAGAACCCACCACCATCTCGGGCTTTATCCCATGCTCGAGAAGTACCTCGAGCGCCCCCGCTTGCATGGCGCCAAAATTGGCAGCCCCGCTCAATACAAATGCGATCATCTCATGGTCCTCAACCTTTATGACTCATCATCGTATCGAAGCGCGACGATCGTCATCTGCTCCGCCAAGGAGGCGAAATCCTCCGGTGTACCGTCGATGCGGTAACCGAGCTGACGCGACAGCTCTTTGGACGCACGCGGGTACCGCTGAGCATAATCGAGCAGTTCGCGTTCGGATTCGTCTCGGGTTAGTGGAATGGCCTTCGCTGAATATCCAGCGCCAGCGACGTTGATGGTCACGGCGGGATTTGCACGTACGTTACGCAGCCAATCCGATTTCTCCCCCCACGCGGAAACAATATAAAATGTGTGTGTGGCATCGTCCCGACGGACGACTTCGAGCACATTCCGTCGTAATTCTCCGCTCTTCCTTCCTGTGTGCTCCAATAAAAGAAAGCGAGAACCCATCAACCTTCCCAGCCCAATCCGGTAAATGTAAATAGGGAGCCGGTAGAAAAATCTACTGATCCCTTTCGGTCGCGGCACTTCGCGGATTCGTTCAGGCATCTGGCACCCTCAATTCAATCGTACCCTCCGGACACTGAAGTACACAGGCGCCGCAGGCGATACAGCGTTCACCATGATGAAATTCCACAACACGTTCATCGTAATCGGGCATCCAACAGCCAATTGGGCAAACCTCGTAACACTGCCACACACCCTTACACGCCTCGGGGTCGAAATGGATTTCGAGACGCCGGAGGGTGCGCGCCAGTTCGACGTGCTCCAGGAGGACCTCCCGCATCGAAGGACTTTCGCTCATACCTACGTCCAACCCACCAGAATTGGGAACAGGAAATATGAGGCGAGCAGCACAGAACCTACCAATGCCTCGGGTATCCAGTTCGCTTGTTCGCCGCGCATTAAGGGAGACATTCCCTGCAGCTCGGCCGCGGTAAACACGGACAACGCCGTGATCCCCAGAATCCGGTTGAACACGTCCGCTGGTGGTACAGGATCGAGGAGTGCTGTGTAAATCAGCATGCCGAGCAGCGCGATGATGGTCAGGGGGATGCTCTTCTCGAGACCATCACGTCCCGGCAGCCAGGGCAACGTGGTTGCGTAAAACAATCCCAATCCAACCAATGCCATCATGACAGCCCAAAAACCATCACGCCAGAATATCGCTACCGGGATCAGGATGAGCAAGCCGTAAAATCCAAGCGTGACCGAGAGCATCTCCAGGCGATCTCTGAGCGGAAAGCTCACCCAGCGAGCCGCATCTGTCTTCTTTCTGCCCGCCTCAAGGTACGCAGGAATGTCCCTCGCATACACCGGTCCCCAATGCACACCCCATCCAATCTCCTCGCGAATGCGCCAACCATCCACCCCGTTCGCACACAATTGCGGCAGTATCAGCGCGCGGTGTTTCACAAACCGGTCTACGCCATTTGTGCGCACGGCCTCGATGATGCGCTCAGCTGTGAAGAAGCCCCCGCCAGCCGCACACCAAACATTGATGCCATTCGAATCCGTTACCAAAATCCATGCATCCAGCGATCCATCGAGCACTCGTACCAACCGTCGTATGGTGAGCTCATAGTTGCCGGTCACAAGGATTGGGGAGCTTTCATCTGGTTGGCCGATCTTGTACAAACCCGGTGTGAATTTCAGATAAGGGGGGATGATACGAAAAAACAAACTCCAAATGTCAAGTAACAGTGTGCGCATCGTCCTGTGATGGGTCAGCTGCTCGATTTCCAGACCTGCATCGACGCAACCATCTGCCTCATGGAGGGGTTCGCCAACCCAAAATTGGAGGGCTCCCCCAAGCGACGATGCTGCGCATTCTGAGGAAAAACCCGAACTCCTCAGCTCGTCCGGGAACGCCTTCAACGGATGGGTCGTCGTCCGTGTCAGAACCCATGTCAACAGCCGTAGTGGAACTCGCAAGAGACCATAGGCAACCCTCTTGAGAAGCCCCTCAGGTATGGCCTCGTCGATGATGGCTATCTTGCCGCCAGGTTTAAGAAGTCCACCGATTTCGGCAAGCACGAAGGAACGACTTTGCGGCGTCATCTCGCTGAATGCCAGGCTGCTGATCACGAGGTCGAACGACTCGGGGTCGAATCGATCGCCGATGAGGGAGGCGTCCATCAGCTTCAGACTTACGCGGTCCTCGAGATCGGTCTCGGAGAGACGATCTTCCGCAATC
>SDBS01008055.1_pt1 | contig 10205 bp, 12 predicted proteins | sample 2277091 | NCBI WGS metagenome assembly SDBS01 (sample SAMN10404972, study PRJNA504765) | marine sediment metagenome | isolation source: marine sediment core GS10_PC15, 163 cmbsf | place: Arctic Ocean: Southern Knipovich Ridge | collected 2010 | reverse complement strand
TCGACCGCCTTCCCGATCCAAAACCGGCCTACAACACCGTATCGACAATCGTCCGTATTCTGGAGAAAAAGGGATTTGTAGCGCACAATGCCTATGGCAAGACACATGAGTATTATCCACTCGTTGCCAGAGACGATTATAAAAAAAGATTCCTTAAATCTTTTATCAAAAGGTATTTCGGGAATTCTTTTCAGGAAATGGTTTCATTTTTTGCCAGTGATCGGGATATCACTCTAGGGGAGATGGAAGAGATTAGGGAACTTCTCAGTGAAGAAATCGAAAAACACAAGGGGAAAAAAAATGACTAGCTTTGCTGCATATTTACTGGAGTCTGCGGCCTGTCTGGCGCTGTTCTACGTAGGTTTCAGACTGTTTTTGAGGAAAGAAACATATTTTAAGCTTAACCGTGTTTATCTCGTCTGTTCCCTTATTATCTCTATGATTTTGCCGGTTTTTAAAATCACCTCCCCGCTTATAACGGCACGAGCTTCTGCTCCGATGTCGCTGATCCCGTCTTCTGCTGCATCTGCCAAAACTTGGGGTCTGGGAGAGATCCTGCTTTTTCTCTACGCCATCGGTGTTGGCGTGTTTCTTTTCCGGTTTGTCTTCCACATGATCAAACTCTACTTTGTTGTTAAAAAATTCAGAACAACAAGGATCAACGGAATAAAAATCGTCTCGGTTGATAAGGACTTTTCTCCTTTTTCCTTTCTCAATTTCATCTTCATCAACGACAAAAAACTTTCTGAACACAACATGAGGCGCATCATCGCTCATGAAATTATACATATTAAGCAGTATCATACGTTTGATATTCTGCTTATAGAACTCATCACTGTTTTACAGTGGTTTAATCCTTTTGTATGGCCATACAAAAAGTCTTTACAGGAAACGCATGAATTTTTGGCTGATGATGGAGTCATTGTGCAAGGCTTCAGCACAGCCAAGTACCAGCTGCTCATGTTCGAGCAGCATGTGGGTGTGAAGTTGTTCGAATTTGCCAACAACTTCAAACAGTCACAAATCAAAAGGAGAATAACCATGATGTCGAAAATTAAATCTCGGGGTGCTGCCAAGGTGAAACTTTTGCTGATCGTACCCATGGCAGCGTTTCTGCTTCTGGCATTTGCCGAACCAAAACCCGCCGACACTCATGTCGCGGGCAAGGCCACTCTTTCCGCCGATCAAGACACCGATCAGAAAAAAGAAGAAGAGATGAAGAAGAAAAAGATGGAGCAGGTCAAAATCATGCTTGAGGATCTCAAGAAAGAGGAGATGATTCTCAGGGAAAAATTGGATGCGACCGAGGATCCAAAGAAAAGGGCAGAGATCAAGGCCCATTTAAAAGATGTTTTGACCAAGGAAGAAGTGTGGACCGAAGTTTTAGCCAGTGGTGTACTTCCACCTCCGCCCAAAGCAAAAAACCCTCCATCCCCGCCAAAATCCCCCTCACCTCCTCCTCCACCTCCAAAAAATGAAAAGAAGTTGAAACAGGAATACAAGATCCTTTCTGATAAAGAGGAAGCCCTCCGGGCGAAGATGGAAAAGGTCACTGACGCTAAAGAAAAAAGTGAGCTGAAGGCCGCTTTAGTCGATGTGATGAAAAAACAGGAAAAGATTGAATCCTATCTGGATGGATCAAATGGAATCGATGCCAAGTTAGATGAGTTGAAAAAAGAGTACATTATGCTTGATGGAAAAGCGGAGGAATGCAGGAAGAAGATGAAAAGCACAGACGATCCCGATGTCAAGGCCAAGTGCAAGCAGATGCTGTCCGGCATCCAGGAGAAGCAGCGGAAGATCAAAGAAATAGCTGAATCCCTGAAAAACGCAAAAGAGGGGAAAACAATCAAGTAAACACAGAGACACTTTTCCCCGATACTCTCTTTTTTTATTAATTAATTACAGTATAATTAAAGGGACATCATAATTAATTGGGGACAGTCCCCATTTTTTTATCGAAAAAATGGGGACTGTCCCCAATTAATTGGAATAAAAAGAATTGACAGATCGCTATTATTCCAATAATTATAGTGTTTTTAATATTTATTTATAAAATGAGAGATAAATTCGGACGCGATATCGACTGTTTACGAATCTCTGTCACTCAGAGGTGTAATCTCAGCTGTATTTACTGTCATCATGAAGGGGAATTTAATCCAGGACCGGAACTTTCTCCGATGGAGATAAAAGAAAGAGTTGAAGTGTTTTCTGATATGGGGATACGAAAAGTGAAAATTACAGGAGGAGAGCCCCTTGTAAGAACAGACATCTTAGAGATCGTAAAAAAGATTTCCAATATTAGCGGGATTGAAGAAGTTTCCATGACGTCCAACGGTCTGCTGCTGGAAGATCTAGCTGCTGATCTCAAAAGGGCCGGACTCTCACGGATAAACATCGGCTGCGATTCCATGACGAGTGTTCTTCCGAAAAACATCAAAAAGGTCAAAAAAGGGATTGCCGCCGTACGGAATGCGGGGCTGGATCCTGTTAAGATCAACATGGTTGTCCTTAAAGGTATCAATGAGGGAGAAATCGAGAAAATGATCGATTTTGCAAGAGATAACCATGTCATACTCCAGCTGATCGAGCTCATCGATGTCAATAATTCATATTATCAAAAACATTACTTTCCGCTCGACAGTGTAGAATTAGAATTAGAGAAGAAAGCGCATCGTGTCCGGACAAGGAAGATGCAGGCAAGGAAGCAGTATTTTCTGGACGGTGTGGTCGTAGAAATAGTTAGGCCGAGCTTAGAAGGATTTTGCTTGAAGTGTCCCAAGATCCGGCTGACAAGCGATGGCAGAATAAAACCCTGTCTTATGAGGAAGGACAATCTGACTGTCTTCGAAAACAGGGATTCGATATATAAGGCGTTCGAAGAGAGGTGTATCCATGCACATGATTGATATCTCGGAAAAAGAAGTGACAAAAAGAAGGGCAGTGGCCAGGGGAAAACTCCACTTAAAAAAGGAGACCATAAAAAAGATAAAAAAAAACGAAATCAAAAAAGGAGACCCGATAGAGATCGCCCGGATCGCTGCTGTCAATGCAGCCAAGGAGACGTCCCGGTTGATCCCGCTCTGCCATCAAATCCCCCTGGAATTGGTTGAATCCGACTTTGATATCCGTGAAGACTTTATCGAAGTGAAGGTGACGGTGTCGGCTCGGGCAAAGACAGGAGTCGAAATGGAAGCCTTAGCCGGAGTTAGTCTTTCACTTCTTACGCTGTGGGATATGGTGAAATATCTTGAAAAAGACGAGAGAGGCCAGTATCCTTCGACGCGCATTACAGATGTGGAAGTTTTAAAGAAGGAAAAATGAGCACACAGAAAGGGCCTTTCAAAAACACGAGTGAAGAACATAAAAAAAAGTCGCCGACATCCGTTAGACTGGCTGTTATCACATTATCTAATACAAGAACGCTGGAAGAGGACATTTCCGGAGACCTCATACAGGACCTTGCTGAAAAGAACAATCACAAAGTTCTTATCAGAAAAATCCTGCCGGACGATTCTGCTCTTCTCGAGACAACCATTAAAAATATTCTAAAAGACCAAAACATCCAGGTGATTATTACAAACGGAGGAACCGGATTGGCCAATAAGGACCTCACAATCGAGACTCTGAAACCCCTGTTTGACAAAGAAATTCCCGGTTTCAGTGCTCTATTTTGGTTTTTAGGTTACCGGCAGGCCGAATCCGCGACTATGCTATCAAGAGCCACGGCGGGAATAATCGATAAGACAGTGATTTTTTGCCTCCCAGGCAGCCCCAGGGCGTGCCGGATGGCCCTTGAAAAATTGATTTTACCCGAGATTGGACACATTGTGAGACATATTTATGAATAAACCGAAAGTTTTGTCCCCAATGGACCGGATAGTCGCTTCTGTTTCCGGTGCCGTCATAGGTTTTTTATCCGGCCTTATAGGTGTTGGAGGTGGGGAGTACAGGGCTCCTGTATTGATCTATGCGTTGAGATTGAGTGCAAAATTTGCTATTGCCGCCAACCTCTTGATCGGCCTTTTCACCGTCACCGTTTCATTTATCAGAAGAGAGGGCTGGCTGCTTCCAAAACAGGTTTTGCTGATTTCTCTTGTCATGATGATCACCTCCACTTTTGGCTCATACCTTGCCGCTCACACAACTAGGAAACTCAAGGACAGCTTTTTAAAGAGGAGCCTAGGGGTTCTGCTTATCGTGGCCAGCATCAAGGTTTTCCTCGATTCTCACCATTTTGTCGAGGATTTTAATGTCTCAACCGGCGCCTTGATTTTAGCCGCTGTAGTGGGTTTTTTGATAGGTGGATTATCCGGATTTCTGGGAATTGCCGGCGGGGAGTTCAGGATTCCCACCCTGCTGCTTTTATTTGGTATGGGAATAAAGACAGCCGGTACAGCCAATCTTCTCATTTCCATTCCGACAGTGTTGTCCGGATTCATCAAACATAAAAAGCTCAACCATGTTGATAAAAGGTCCTTTCGTATCTCGGTATGGATGATCGTGTTTTCGATTGCAGGCGCGATTATAGGGGCAAGTCTTCATTTGGCTGTTCCTGAAGGAATCTTAATGCGTATTCTCTCCCTTATGATGATGGGAATCGGAATAAAAATGACCTGGAGGCCGTGACATGACGATGCAGGGTTTTGGAAAACTTATGTCCTTAAAGGAAGCCCGTGCCATTCTTGCGGGAATCGTACCCAAAATCCATGATGAACAAATACCTTTGGATCAGGCTCTTTATCGTGTGCTGGCCGAGGACATCATTTCGGAATTGGATGTCCCTAACTTCAGAAAGAGTGCCATGGATGGGTTTGCCGTTATTGCCAGCGATACGTTCGGAGCGGCAAACACCGGCCCAAAAACACTGCGGATTGTGGACTGTGTTGTTGCGGGCGAAGTTTCCGGGAAAGAATTGAGTTCTGGAAAGTGTATTGAAATCACAACAGGATCCCCCCTGCCGGATAGTGCTGATGCCGTTGTTATGGTCGAATATACAGAAAAAGAAGATAGTTGTATCTCAGTATATAAAAGTGTTGCTCCGTGGGAAAATGTGATCCGGATCGGTTCCGATGTGAAAAAAGGGACTATGGTGTTGAAGAAGGGAACGCGTTTAGGGCCTCGGTTTACCGGTGTCCTGGCCGCATTGGGCCGGAAGAATGTTCTGGTGAAAAAAATCCCGCGCGTGGGCATGCTCTCGACAGGAGATGAAATTGTCGGTCTCGACGAAGAGTTGGTAGAAGGAAAAGTTTTTGATATCAATTCCAGAACGCTGATAGATTCAATAAAAGAAATGCACTGCCTCCCCTTGGATCTGGGTGTTGCGGGAGATGACAAAGAGCTGCTGAAGAAAAAAATTCTGGAAGGAGTGGAAAAATCCGATATTATGATCATTTCAGGAGGCTCGTCTCTGGGAACGGAAGATTTAACCCGAAGCGTTGTCGAGGACCTCGGCAAAGTCCTGGTGCATGGGATTGCCGTCAAACCGGGAAAGCCGGTCATTATTGGACAGATAAGAGGAAAGGTCTTTGTGGGGCTGCCTGGTTATCCCACCTCCGCGTTGTCGGATTTTCACATACTGGTTAAACCTGCAGTGCAAGCTATGCTGGGGATGGAGGAGCCCCGGAATTTTGTCAAAGCCAACCTTGCTAGGAAAGTGGTTTCTGCTGTAGGGCGTTATGAATTTCTTGCCGTAAAACTGGAGATCGGAGAGGAGGGACTAACGGCTGTTCCAGTCATGAAGGGAAGCAGTTCCATCACAACCCTCAGCAGTGCGGACGGATTTGTGGAGATCGATGAAAACACCGAGGTCCTGAATAAAGGAAGCCTGGTTAAAGTGGGCCTTTTTTAAAATGGCAAAGGTTGTTTCGGTCAATACAAGTGCGAAGAAGGGCACTGCAAAAAATCCTGTTGAAGAAGTGGAACTAAAGACAGACCACGGGCTGGTCGGGGATGCCCATGCGGGGCCCGGAATCCGGCAGGTTTCTCTTCTGGCTGTAGAGAGCTATGAGAAGTTAAGGAGCCTCGGCTATAAAAAGATATGTCTTGACCGGGGAACTTTTGGTGAAAATATCACGACGGAAGGCATCACATTGAATGAACTTCCCCTTGGAACGGTATTAAAAATCGGTGAAGTTGCTCTGGAAGTCTCCAAGATTGGGAAAGAATGCCATTCCCCCTGCGAAATTCAAAAAAAAATCGGCATTTGTGTCCTGCCTCTTGAGGGGATCTTTGCTGTTGTCAAAAAAGGCGGAAAAATCCATCCAGGAGACATCATACTTTAATTCAAATCCGGAAACACGGGGGGGGATTTTGCTAAAAACTCCAGCGATAACCTGCCAAAATAGCCGGGTATTTTGCCTCTATCATGAATCCGGCTATGAATAACCAATCGATTGGTATCCAAGATAGGCCAAAGTGGAAACTGCGGCCATCATAGCTTAAGAAGGGACTCCACCTTTCTGAAACAGTCATGGTTAAACTGGCTAACAAAAATTCTTGATTTAAATCAGGGAGCAAGCTGGCAATGCCAACTGAAAATCGGGCCGAGATTTTTTCGCTGAAATCAAATGCTTTGGTTAATTGGAGGAAGACTGATTGATCACTTCTCCCTGTTCGAACGCTCCCTGTTCCCAAAATTATGCCGGGTTTCCAAGATGTTTCATCCTCAGCAATAGGCTGAAACCTGACACTCCAAATAAGCTTTTCTGATTTTATGCTATAGCCGAGACCGAGATCGAGCCAAGAAGTGACTCCAGTACGGAGGTTTAAAATTCCAGTGTCATCCTCACCATTGGGAATTATCATTACAGTTGAAACCATGGTTCCAGAGGCCAAAATAGCACCAGTGCTGCTTCCCGAACCGGAACAAATTGGACAGCCCGGGCCACATTCCTGAGCTTGAACATTGATACCTAATCCGGCAACCAGAATTGTGATAAAAGTCAAAACTATAAATCTTTGCATTTCAAATCCATCTGAAACAAGTAATTAGAATAACTGTTTTAACTAAGAATATCCAATTCTTCCTTCCAATCACGGAAAAGTGGATGCTGACATGAAAAGTCATGGATCGATCCACTCTTGACTTCAGATTCACCCGTGATAATAATTAGCCTGTATGAATAACAAAGAAATTTTCAAAAGACTTAATGAACTGAGCGCCCTCCACGACAAAATGGCCCTTGCCACAATCGTAAAAACTCGAGGCTCAACGCCTCGGGAAATGGGAGCTAAAATGATCATTTGTCCTGACGGCAAATTTGAGGGAACCATTGGAGGCGGATGCGGGGAAGCAGAAGTCTGGCAGAAAGCCATGGAAGCTCTCGAGAGCGGTCAGCACATGTTGGTAAAAGTAGAGCTTACTGAAGATGCAGAAATGGGGGAAAAGATCTGCGGAGGGGTGATGGATGTGTTTGTGGACATATGGCAAAGGGAAAATTCATGAGATCTTTCAAGTCGCCTGTTCTGGCCCTGATAAACAGTTCTATCGACTTGGGAAAAACAGTAGTACTGGCAACAGTCATTTCTTCAGATCCTGGAGTTTCTGTCTCCGTGGGCAAAAAACTTGCCGTCGATCAGGAAGGGAAATCCGCCGGATCGCTTGGAGATGAAGACCTCGATTCTGAGGTTGTGGAGATGTGCCTGGAAACCATGAAAAAAGGGGAATCTACCTCTATTCACTTCACTCTAAATCCGCATGCTTCAGGTCAATCAGGAACTCAACAGACAAGCCGGGTGGAGATGTTTTTGGATCTCATCGAAGCCCCTCCTACCATGATTATCTTTGGAGCCGGACATATCGCACTGCCTCTGAGCCAAATCGGGAAAACTGTTGGATTCAGGATAGTTGTGGTGGATGATAGAGAAGATTTTGCCTCCCGGGATCGTTTTCCGGAAGCAGACGAAGTTAAAGTCATGGACTTCGATAAGTCGGCTGACCGCCTGAATATTGATTCGACTACTTATCTTGTGCTGATCACCAGAGGGCATAAACACGATGAGATCATTCTCAGAAGCAGGGCGTGTGAGAAAGCAGCCTATATAGGAATGATTGGAAGCAAGAGGAGAGCCGCAGCGGTCCTGGCCGGCCTCAAGAAGCAGGGGTACTCTCAAAAGTTTATAGATCGGATCCACACGCCCATAGGAGTCAGGATAGGATCGCAGACGCCCGAAGAGATAGCCCTGAGCATTGCCGCCGAAGTTGTTAAAGTGAGAAGAGCGGGATAAATTTGATAGAACGATCCGTAAAAAGACCCAGGTATTTACTTCCTGTCATCGTTGTGGCTCAATTTGCCGGAACATGCAGGATTTCACCCAGGACGGTTTTTTTAATATGTGCACTCTTAGGGGCATTTTTTATAAATCTTCTTGACAACAGAATTATATTTGGTTATTGTGCCAAATATAAAAATGGACTACAAGCGAAGGGTTCGTTGTGAAACGAGATCGGCTATTTTAAAGGCCCTTGCTCACCCAGCACGACTGTTTATGATAGAAGAGCTTGCAGAGAAATCCTATTGTGTCTGCGAGCTTACAGAAATGGTCGGACTGAATATCTCTACCGTATCAAAGCACCTGTCGATCCTTAAGAATGCCGGATTAGTCAGTGTCGAGAAAAAGGGCAAACAGGTGTTTTACAGCCTTCGCATCCGCTGTGCTTTGAATTTTCTTGATTGTGTAGAAGCTGTACTTAGAGAGCAATCTCAAGACCGAATGAACGCCCTCCTATAATTTTTTTATGTATCATTTGGTCAATTGGCAAATAAAGCAAAGATGAATATTAAGAGACAGAGCCTATGAGTCAGGCAGACTGGAAAAGCGAATGGAAGCCTCTCTTGATTATAACCTCAGTATTTCTGGGTACCTTATACCTTCCTTTGGATCTCCCCCGGTTCAACAGCGCCCTTATGGAATCCCTGCATCTTGCGAAATGGTACGCTCGAGAGCACGTTCTGACATGCCTCATTCCAGCTTTTTTTATTGCCGGAGCCATTGCTGTATTTGTGAGCCAAGCCTCAGTAATGAAATACTTCGGAGCCAAAGCAAAAAAAGTTCTTGCTTACGGCGTCGCCTCTGTATCAGGCTCTATCCTTGCCGTATGTTCTTGTACGGTTCTTCCCCTTTTCGCAGGAATATACAAGATGGGAGCGGGATTAGGTCCCGCCACAACCTTCCTGTATTCCGGGCCGGCAATCAATATTCTGGCCATAATTTTAACGGCCAGAGTACTGGGACCTGAACTTGGAATCGCCCGCGCTTTGGGAGCCATTATTTTTAGTATCGTTATCGGGCTTTTGATGCATTTTATTTTCCGCAGAGAAGAAGAGGAAAAGGCCAATGCCCAGATGGTCATGCCTGAGCCCGAGGTTACCAGACCTCTGTGGCAGAATGCTCTTTATTTTTTTTCGATGATCGGGATTCTTGTCTTTGCGAATTGGGGAAAACAGGAAGATCCTTCAGGATTCTGGAGCTTCATATACTCTTCAAAATGGCTCATCACCGGTAGTTTCGCTTTTGTATTGGCTCTTATTCTTGTTGTTTGGTTCGGACTTAAATGGTGGAAGGCAGCCATGGCTTTTGTCCCCTCTCTTATCTTTGGGCTGGCATTTCCCCAAGAGCCGGTTTTTGCCTTTGCTGCGGGTATCATCGGGCTTTCAATTTTAACCAGTACGGACAAAGGAGAGGTTGGAGAATGGTTCAGTTCCTCATGGGGATTTACAAAACAAATACTGCCGCTTCTCTTTTTTGGCGTGCTCATAGCCGGCGTTTTGCTCGGACGTCCGGGACATGAAGGGCTGATTCCATCCGAATGGATTAGCTCTGCAGTAGGGGGAAATTCCATTTTGTCGAATTTCTTTGCTTCGGTGGCCGGTGCTTTTATGTATTTTGCTACTCTTACAGAAGTCCCTATACTCCAAGGGCTCATCGGAAATGGAATGGGACAGGGGCCTGCTTTGTCGCTGCTCCTTGCCGGTCCTGCCTTGAGCCTTCCCAACATGATGGTGATCCGTAGCGTCATGGGGACGAAAAAAACAATAGTGTTTGTTTTGCTTGTTATTTTGCTTTCAACAATAACCGGTTTGATATACGGAACATTCTTTTGATTCAAGGAGGATGGGGAAAAAAATGACAAAAATCCAAATCTTAGGAACAGGTTGTCCAAAGTGTAAAAAGCTTACGGAAAATGCGGAAAAAGCCGTACA
>SDBS01008053.1_pt1 | contig 10206 bp, 14 predicted proteins | sample 2277091 | NCBI WGS metagenome assembly SDBS01 (sample SAMN10404972, study PRJNA504765) | marine sediment metagenome | isolation source: marine sediment core GS10_PC15, 163 cmbsf | place: Arctic Ocean: Southern Knipovich Ridge | collected 2010 | reverse complement strand
ACGCCGGTGAGCGTCATCGCCGCGAAGACAACGTAGGCGTCCTTCACCACGCGCTTTCCCGTGTAAATCGTCTTCCCGTAAACGCAGTTCATTTTCTCCTCCGTCAGAAGTGGAATTGCATTGAGTCGCCTACCTTAACAGGACGCGCGGTGTGTGGAAAGCCCATTTTTCGCTTGTTTTCCAGCACTATGGCGTTAAGTGAATGTTCTTGCGCTTCCTTTCGGACCAGCCCGATGACGCGTCGCGCGAGGTCCTCCAGATCCGTCTCGCGGCTCCGATTCCTGCGCTCGCTCTCAAAATCAAGAAAATGGAAAGGCATTATAAGACTGGAGGAACAATAGTGAAAGCCCTAAATGGTGTTTCATTTGAAATAAAAAAAGGAGAGTTTATTGCGATTATGGGTGCAAGTGGAAGCGGGAAAACTACAATGTTAAGAATTCTTGGGTTGCTTGACAAACCAACCAAAGGAGAGTATACAATTAATAATCTTAATGTAGTTGATTTTCCAGAAGAAGAAAGAAGTTATTATAGATTAACTCAATTAGGTTATGTTTTTCAGGATTATGCATTAATTAATGAAATGAGTGCTTCTGAGAATGTTTACATTTTATCTCTTATGGAAGGGAAATCAAAAAAAGAGTCTCTTATTACTGCTAAAGATGCATTAGAAAAAGTTGGATTAGGAGATAAATTAGACAGAGTTCCAGACCAGCTTTCTGGTGGAGAAAAACAAAGAGTTGCTGTTGCCAGAGCCATTGCAAAAAAACCTAAGATTTTATTTGCAGATGAGCCTTGTGCAAATCTCGATACTCACACATCTGAACAAGTTTTAGAAGTTTTAAAAACGCTTAATAAAAAATTTGGGCAGACAATAGTGATGGTTACACATGAAAACTGGCATACAAAATATGCTTCAAGAGTTATAAAATTAAAAGATGGTAAAATTATTGCTGATGTAAGAAGAAAAAGAATTTAAGACAAACAAATAACTTTAAAAATTAAAGATTTCTTAAGTTTTTATCATGGGCGTATAAGCTAGTGGCAAACTTTCTCGCTTACATCGAGAGCTCCGAGGTTCGATTCCTCGTACGCCCATATTCCAATTTAATCATCTAAATCCTTTTAAATATAATTAACTTAAAAAATTATTACGCTCTAAAAATGAGAGGATTAAGCGAGAACAACTCCTCTGTATAACTTAATTATTTGTAAGAATATAGATGAAAATAAAAAAAGATGATAGGAACAAAAAAACTTTTAGAACTTGTTAAAAGCATTAATCTTGTTGAAAATCTTTGTGAAAGAGAATTAACTAATCCTGAAGGGGAAGGATTTGATTTAAGAGTAGGAGAAGTTTATGATATTAAAGGAGGGGATTCTTTTTTAGGAATCACGGATAGGGCTACACCAGAAACTAATCTTATAAAAAGTTATAATCCTCATAAAAATGAATTTATTATTTTTAATCCAGGAGATTATAGGCTAATAAAAACAATAGAAAAAGTAAATCTTCCTGATAATATAAGTGCCCTCTTTACTCCCAGAACAACCTTACAGCGCAGTGGCATTCTGTTGATAACTTCAAATGCTTCTCCTGGATATTCTGGAGAATTAACTTTTGGAATGAAAAATATTGGAAAAAACAAATTTACATTAGAATTAGGGGCAAGAATTGCAACTGTTTTGTTTTTTGAAACCTCTGAAAACATTTCAAAGTATAGGGGGCAATGGAAAGGCGGGAGAGTTTCTACTGAAGGACAAAAAGAAACTCAGATATAATCAAGCCCTATAATCCATTCTTTTTAATTTTTCTAAATTCATATCAGAATTTGCAGAACTAAAATGTGGTTTTGGTTTTATTGAATGTATTTTCTTCCCAAATCCAAAAGGCTTAACAGAGTTATAAATAACTGTCCTTCTATTCCCAAATTCTATTTTTCCAAATATTCCCTCACAATCAGTTAAAAGAGGGAGCCCAGTCATCCTTCTAACACTAATCCTCTGCACTTGATTATCTTTATTTCCCATAAAAACCAGCCCACAATAACCTTTAAAAATTTAATGTTTTTAATAAAACTAACTAAGCGTGATTAGTTTAGTGGCAGAAAAGAATAAAGTTGGATAATGTATTAGGTGATATAAGATATATGAAATATATGCGGAATTGGTCTAGTGGCAGAATACTTCGTTGCCAACGAAGAGACCCGAGTTCGATTCTCGGATTCCGCATTTATCTTCCCTTAGAATAAGATCTTCCACTATCTCTTCTTCCATTAGAACTAAATTTTCTTTTACTAGGACTTCTATTATCCCTTTTTCTATTATTGTGATTATTTCTTCTTCCCTCATTACTATCTCTTCTCCCACTAGAACCAAATCTCCTTCTAACCGGGATTCTATTATCACTTTTCCCATTATCACTCCTCTAATTGTCTCTTTTTTCTTTATTATTGTCTTTTCTTCCACCTGAATTTGGCTTTCTCCAATTATCTCTTCTTCCTTTATTATTGTCTTTTCTACCATTATTTTTTCTTCCACCAAATCTATTATTAGTTCTTCTACCCCATCTCTTTTCTGGCATCCATTTTAAATCAACTCTTTTGATCTCAGGGGTAGGTTCAAGGGCAATATTAAATTCAGAATGATATTTTAATACATCTGAAAAATTATCATAATCTCTACTTGTAATGATATTAATAACTTTACCCTCTTCTCCTGCTCTTGCAGTTCTGCCAATTCTATGAACATATTCTTTAGACTCATTTGGAATATCATAATTATAAATATGAGTAACATTTTTTATATCAAGCCCTCTTGCAGCAACATCTGTACAAATAAGAACATTAACTTTGTTTGAATGGAATATTTCCATTATTCTGTTTCTTTTTCCCTTAGAAAATCCTCCATGGATAGGAAGAGATTCAATATTCATTGCTCTTAAATTATTAGAAACAAAATCTACATTTCTTCGAGTATTACAAAAAACCATTACTAATCCTGACTTTTCATTTTCTAACAAATGTTTAAATAAAGAAAATTTCATACTATCTTCAATATCATAATATATTTGAGATAATTTTGATGGATCCACATAAACTTCAGCAGAAACTTCAACAGGATTAATCATATGTTTTTCTGCAAGAGTAACAATCTCAGGAGAGATTGTAGCAGAATACAATAACGTCTGCCTTTGTTTTGGACATTGGCTAATTATTTTTTCAACATCATTTTTAAAACCCATATCAAACATTCTATCTGCTTCATCTAAAACAAGGGTTTTTACATATTTTAAACTTAAAGTCCTTCTTGCAAGGTGATCTAAAATTCTTCCAGGAGTTCCAACAACAATTTCTGAGTCTTTTAATTCATCTATTTGTCTAGATATAGGCATACCCCCATAAATTGAAGTAACTTTTAATTTTTTACCCCCTAAGAATTTTTTTAATTCCATTGTGATTTGCTCTGCTAATTCTCTTGTAGGAGTAAGAATTAATCCTTGTATCCCAAAATCTGGTTCTGAATTATGTATAACTCCTGCACCAAAAGCAAGAGTCTTACCGCTTCCAGTTGATGCTCTAGCTATAACGTCTTTGCCCTTAAGAACTAAGGGAATAGATTTTTCTTGAATCTCACTAGGATCTTCAAAACCTAATCTCTGAATAGCCTCTAAGGTGCATTCACTAATACCTAATTGTTTAAATTTTTCTACCATATTCATATTTTTGGTATTTTATCTAAATTAAATAAACTTTAAAGAAATAGTCTAAACGATTTCTTTGAACAGATTAGTTAATTAGCTAATCTTAATTTATCTTTCTGGGTAATAATCTATTAAAATTAAGGTATATAAATGTTTATGTTTGAAATATTCTCACTAGGATTATATTGCGCATAAGTTTTATATAATTCTTTTTTGTTAAACATATATGTTAAAAAGAGTTTTGATATTTATTGGAATTATTTTAGGTTTATCATTATTATCTATATTTTACCCTTATCTCACAGGCGAAAAAAGCATTAATCCTATTGATTATGAAAAAGAAACATGTTTTGTTAATAGAGTAATTGATGGGGATACTTTGGTTTGTGATAATGAGACGATTAGGTTGTTAGGTATAGATGATATAGAAGTGTAATATATTCCTGGATATCATGTATATGAGGTATATGGTGTATATGAAATATTAAGGGTTGGGGGTGTTTTTTTATGATTAGTTTCCACCAAATAATCTTCTAAACCAATTAAGAATTATTTTTCTCTAAACCTAAGCTTAAACCATTCTAAAAATGCTTTAAAAATTCCTGGTTTAATACAAGTATCATCAATACATAAATTACTTTTACATTCAAAATTATTTAAACATTCTTCATCTTTTTGCAAATACTCTGCAAAAGTTCCATCATCAACACAATAAGATGTTTTTTTCCTATATCCAATAGGATAACATTTTTTATTATTCTCATTAAAACATCCACCACAAACATAAATTATTTGGTTTTCGTCATCATTTTCAGGAAGTTTTTCTGGTTTTTCTTCATCATCTCCAATTACTTCCCCTGTTCCAATACATTTTCCATCTTCACAACCATAAGGACAATCATAAATAATATTTTTTCTATAATCCACTCCCCTATCATCAAGAATACAATAATATTCTGTTAAGATATTCTCTTCACAAGAATCAAAACTTGGATTAAATTCCCCATGGTCATAAGTAGTTCCTTTTTCAAAAAAGTTTTTCCCATTGTCGGAATCATAACATTCTCCCTCTTCTAAATCATTAGTAAATAAACATTCTCCATCTACACACCCATCAGGACAACTTATGTCTTGATAAGTTGTGGTTATATATGGGTCTGTACAAAAATACTCTCTAATTCCACACAATTCTCCTTCACAAGCAGGACAATCATCTCCTTCACAATCATAATTATACCAAGGCTGTTTAGTATTTGTATTTTGACAATAATCTGTATGTTGAGGTCCATCTGCAGTTCTTGGTTCAGTTATTGTCCCCCTTGTAGTAGATATTTTTCCTCCGTCAGTATCAGTACAAACAGGTTTTTCAGTACTACAAACAGCTTTATTACAATAAGGAGCTTCATCAGGACAGATTATTTCAACATTAATAGCATCATCCCCACTACAAACAGCTTCTTTTAAGATTCCTTTAGAATTATCTAAAAAACTACAGGCATCAACAAACCCCCTTCCATCTGAACCTTGCGCACTACTTGCTTCATAAATATTTTCTCCTCCATCATCATCTACACACGTTTTAGGAGTTTTACATTTCCCATTTTCACATCCAGCAGGACATTGATAAAATTGGTCATGAGGTCTAGATTCTTCATCACAAAACCTTTCCATTAAATTATAATTTCCTTCAGAAATACATTCATCTTCATAAAAAAACTTATTTTCAAAATGTATGCCTTCAGTAGAGCCTTTTGTATAATAATCCTTTCCTTCATCAGAATCAATACATGAATCTTTTAAATTTATACATGCTCCTTCTCTACAAACCTTTCCTTCTAATTCGCAATCATAACCTTCAGTATAAGGTTTTGGTTCATATCTCTGGCAAGAACCTGTTTCAGTGCAAGTCCATTCAGTTAACATATTTGGATATTCAACACCATCTATCCAAATTCCACAGACATCTCCGTGGCTAGCAGTAGAACCTTGAATACTACTTACACAATTACCTGCTTCATTAAAATTTAATCCACCATCAGTATCTGTACAAAACTCTCCTTCTCCTTGAATACAAACCCCATTTTCACAACCAAAAGGACATTGATAATCATTCATAGTGCATACAGAATTTTCAGCTTCTGAACAAGTAATCTCTCTTAACCACCCATCATGAGAACCCCCAACTATACAACCATCACTCATATCTCCTCCAGAAGAATCAGTACAACTTGCTTTTTTATAATAATTTCTTCCTAAATCCATATCTGTACACCCAGGTTCAGGAAAACCTCCAAAAATTAATTCAGAAGAATATTTTTCAAGATAAGAAGTAAGTAAAAGGTCAAGAACATCATCATCAACTTTAGAAGTATCCCAATTTTCTATATATAAGTTTATTATAAGGTCATCATTATACCACATTAAAAAATAAGTTTCTGTTGGAGATTGTTCTATAATATTAATTATATAAACATTATTGCCTAAAACACTTTCTTCATTAACATTATAAATGTTAGGATTAAAATGAGAACCAACAGCATCTATAAAAATACTATTATTAATAAATTCTCTATGAACCATAACAATAGCATTTATATCCCTAATCCCTTCAAGGGGGTAATCATACATCCCAATCCATAAATCACAATCAATTAAACCTGGAATAAATCCGCAATCATCATCATAACCTATATCAGAAAAAACTAAGTCTCCAATACTTTCTTCAATTAAAATTCCATTTGAAGATTCATAAAGTTTTGCTCCATCTTCACAATGACCATTATGAGATTCACTTCCAATACTTCCATCAACATTACAATAATATTCCATTAAATTAGCTCCATCTATACAATAATCTGTTTGACTATCAGAACTTGTTGTAACAGTTCCTTTTTCAAGATAAGCTTTTCCACCATCAGAATCAGTACATCCAGGAATTAAACTCGCTAACTCCCCCTCTAAATCACTATCATCCCCCCAATTAAACAAATCAGTAAACCAGTCAGCAGAAACAAAACTTATAGATAAGATACTAATCATTACTAAACAAACTATTAATGTAATCCCTTTTTTCATAACATTACATAGAAAATATATATATAAAGGTTTTTATTTTATTATTTCTATGAGATTCAAACGCCCTTTAATATTTTTATTTATAGTAATTTTACTTGGAATTCTAAGTATATATTATCCTAAATTAACAGGAGAAGAAGATTGGAAGGCTAAAGATTATGAAAAAGAAGAATGTTTTGTTAATAGGGTTATTGATGGAGATACTTTAGTTTGTAATAATGAAACAATAAGGCTTTTGGGCATAGATAATAAAGAAGTGTAATATATTCCGGGATATCTTGTATATGAAATATATGGCATATCATAATTTATATTTATAAAAAGTTTAATTATTAATTTATTTAAAATAATGCGAGAATGGTTTAATGGTATAATATGTGCTTGCCAAGTACATGGCCCGAGTTCGATTCTCGTACCGCGCATTTTCATTCAAATCCTTCTGGACCAACTTTTATTAAGATTTTCTTAATTTCATTAATAGTTTCTTGCTGATGTTTTTTATCAGACATTCTAACAAACCTCATTAATATGTCCACTAAATCTGATTTATTAAGCAACTTAAGTTTATAACCATCAGTAATAAAATAAAATCTAAATGACTTATATTTAAGTTCTTTAATTACAACTCCACCAACACTTCCTAATAATTTGCCTTTTTTTGGATTATTTTCCAGAGATTCTATTAAATCAATAACTTTGTGTGATTCTCCTTTAAACTTCTTTTTAATTTCTTCAAATAAAGGCAGGATTATTTCTACCTTGACCATTTTTTATCTAGCTCTTTTCTTGCCTCTTCAATAGAAATAGTCCCCTCTGAAGAAAGCAAAAACTCTCTTAATTGTTCTTTAACAGCCAATGAATAAATTCTTTTAAGAATATCATCATAACTTTCTCCTTTCATTCCAAAAGAAGAAATCCTTTTTTTTGTTTCTTTATTTAATTGAATGGTTGTTGTTTCCATTTTATCAAAACTTGTTCTATAGATACTATGGTGGCTATAGTTTTTAAATCTTTGGATTAATGCCAACGTTAAGACACGAGTTCGATTCTCGGATTCCGCATAATTATTATTCTTAATATAACTTATTAGTAGTAACAAATAGCAAGGTTTATATACTATTTTTACCTATAAATATTAAGAAAAAATGGAAAATAAAACAAAATATAATACAAGGAAATCTGCAAAGGTTGGTAAAGCATACGCATTTTTTGACTGTGATGCTTCAAAAAAACAGATAGAGAATTCTATGCCTAATATAAAACGCAAGACTAGAACTCCAGAAGGTTTACAGCTATTATTACATGAAGGAATATCTGAATTACAACTTGATAACCAACTTATAGTGCAAATTAATTATCCTGGCGATTATAGAGTAATGTCAAGCAAGCGAATTAAACAAGATTATGAAAAAGAAAGAAGACCTCTTGCTAGCCTGAAATATGTATTAGAAGCAAATTATAGAGGAGCTAGTAATGAAGTTACAGCTAAGGAATTAGGAACTGTCGTAGATAATGTTCTTAGATTTAATAAAGACCAGGGACTATTCAGAAGCGCTGTAGTTTATGAGGAAAATGGGGAATATCTTTTAAGAGAGTAAAGTTAAAAATGTTATCTCAAATATCAAGCATATCAATCATCATTATATCAAAAACGCGGAAAATTTAGAAGAGAAATTGTTTATAAAGAAAATGAAGAGTATATTTTTAGAGAGTAAAAAATGGCGAAACAAAACATTGAAATTGCAGTAAAATTAGATCAAAAACCTTTATCTATAAACGGAAAAAGTTTAAGATTAGAGGATAATTTAGCTGGAGCAGAAAGCTCAAGAATATCAAATAGCCCTCATGAAACTGCTTTAGAATTAAAATACTTAAAACAAAAAGATTTTTCTCCAGAAGATGAAGGAGATAAAGTATATTCATTCTTAGAACAATGTAAACTCCAAAATAAAATAGATGTTAATTTTTATTTAAAAGAAGATTTTGATACAGAAGTATTTCCTGCTGTTGCATTAACAGGAAAGTTTAATGCTGCTGTTTATGATTAATGAAAAAGAACTTAGAATAATTCTCTCAACTAATGCCAATGTCAAGACCCGAGTTCGATTCTCGGCAAGCGCATCTTATATTTTAAATCACACAAATTCTTAAAAATCCTTTATTAGATTGTTTTTTATGGAAAAAGTAAACGCAGTATTACTTACAGGAACTCATGCTGACAAAGCAAAACTAATTTATGGTGAAAATAAAGCATTTGCAAAAATAAAAGGAAAACCACTAATTGTTAATTCTTTGGAAGCAATAAAAAAAGCAAAATATATAGATAAAATGCTGATTGTTGGTCCAAGAGAAAAGTTAAGAGACAAATTAGAAGAAAAAATAATTACAGGCATTCAGATTATAGAAGAAAGCAAAGCACCAACAGAATCCAGAAGATTTATAGAAAATGCAGGCAGGGGATATGATATTTTATCTCCAAATGGAAAGAGAACAGTTTTTGTTCCATGTGACCCGCCTTTTATAGCTTCAGAAACAATTGATGATTTTATTTTAAAATGTAATAATTATAATGCAGCTTTTTATTTTGCTTTAATTAATGTAAAAAATATTCCTCCTGGCATAGAGAATCTCAAAAGATCAGCAAGATTTCATTTAAAAGACAAAGGGTATTATAGAACAGCAAATCTGATTTTATTTGAAGGCTCAAAAATCAAAAAGATGGAATTATTATTGGACCAGATTAAGCAAGTATTTGAAAAAAGAAGGCCAACATCAAAATTCTCAAAATATGATTTATATTTTTTTCTAGCTAGGAAATACTTTTGGCGAGAAGTCTTTAAATATGTTACAATAGGTTTAAAAGAAAAAGATGTCGAATCTGCTATAAAAAGAGAGTTCGGGTTTTCTTTTAAATTAATAGAAACAAAAGACCCAAGAGCAGCAATAGATATAGATTATGAAGATGAATGTAAATTTGTCAAAGAACATTATGAAGAAATTGGAAGTTTTCTTTCTAAAACATATCCCACACCTTAATAATCCTTATAAATTCTGAATTTTTAATTTTTTATTATGGACAACAAACCAATTTTAATCTTAGCAGACCCAAATGGAAAAGCCTGGGATTTTGCACAAAGAGTTTATCAAAAATTAAATTCTAATGAAAAAAGAGAGAGAAGATATTGTTTAGGAAAAGTTGAAATAACTAAGTTCAATGATGGAGAGATTTTTGTTAAAATTAATGAAAGTGTAAGAAAAAAAACATGTTACTTTATTCATGATTCTTCCATGCCTGCTCAAGATTGGCTGGTTTCTTTAGGATTAATAAATGATGCTTTAATGAGGTCTTCTGCAAACAAAATATGCAATGTCCTGCCTTATATGAAATACAGCAGGCAAGACAGAATGGTTGAACCAAGAACACCTATAAC
>SDBS01008052.1_pt1 | contig 10206 bp, 14 predicted proteins | sample 2277091 | NCBI WGS metagenome assembly SDBS01 (sample SAMN10404972, study PRJNA504765) | marine sediment metagenome | isolation source: marine sediment core GS10_PC15, 163 cmbsf | place: Arctic Ocean: Southern Knipovich Ridge | collected 2010 | reverse complement strand
GCCCAGGTCGAGCGAGACCAACTGGCCGCCGATCTGGCCGCCGAAACCGCGTCCGCTGCGGTTCCCCCGACGGTTGTTCCAAGGATCTCGGCGCGGCCGACAGTCCCCATGGGCACGACTGCTGTCGACAATCGCGTGACCAATCCGGTCGATAATTCAACCAACGATCCGAACCGGGGATTCGCTTCGCATCGCGATTTTCTGACGTGCGTCTACGAGTCGGGAAACACGGGCCAGATGGACCCGCGGCTTGCCCCAATGGCCGCTGCTGGTTCGGACGAGCAAAGCACGTTTGCCGATCCGTACGGTGGCTTTCTTGTGCCAAACGGATTCTCTCCGGAGCTCTTGACTACCGACCCCGAAGCCGACCCGATTGCTGGCCGAACGACGCAGATTCCGATGGCGTCTCCGGTTATTGAGCTTCCGGCTCGTGTCGACAAGGATCACTCGTCAAGTGTGTCTGGCGGGCTACGAGTGTACCGCAGAGCCGAGGGCGACACGTCGCCCACCAGCCGGATGGAGATCGAGCAAGTTACCCTACGGGCAAATTCGCTATTCGGCATCGCCTATGCCACCGAGGAAATTTTGGCCCGGTCCGCGATCTCGTTCATCGCTCTTTTGCAGGCGGGATTCCAGGACGAATTCGCCGCAAAGAAGATGCAGGAGCGGTTGACTGGCTCGGGCGTCGGAATGTTCGAGGGTGTGTTGAATACACCCAGCCTGATTACGGTGTCGAAAGAAAACGAGCAGGCTGCCGACACGATTGAGTACGAGAACATCATCAACATGCGGGCGCGTTGTTGGCGATACGGACAGGCGATCTGGACGGCAAACCACGACACCCTGCCCCAATTGATGACGCTCACCATGGACGTCGGCACCGGTGGTGTCCCCGTTTGGCAGCCGTCGGCCCGCGAAGATCATCCCGACCTGTTGCTTGGTCGACCGATCTTCTTCACCGAGTTCGCGGAGACTGTCGGTGATCTCGGCGACATCCTGCTGGGCAACTGGTCGCAGTATCTTGAGGGCACGCTGGAAGGACAAGGCCAAGCCGAGTCGATCCACGTTCGGTTCACTCAGCACGAGCGGACTTTCAAATTCTGGATGGAAAATGACTCCCGATCATGGTGGCGTTCTGCCCTGACGCCGCGAAACGGAGCCACGCTATCCCCATTCATCGTCTGCGAAGCACGATAACACTACGGCCAATAGGCCATCATCTTGTACGAAAGGATTAGCCCCATGGCTTCTCCCCAGGCTAGTGACCGGATGCGTCCCAATCTGAAAGTGACGCATTACGATTTTGACCCGGACGCCACATCGGTAACCGAGATCGCGTGGGTTGACATGCGAGACTTCGGAAGCATTTTGATGTCGTTTTTCCGCACGGTCGGGACCGCCAACTTGACGTTTACGATTATCGGTAACGCTGAATCGGACGGCGGCGGCTCGGACGTCGCGCTCAAGACGTTTTCGGGAGACCAACCAAACGCTGAGGGGGATTATGTTTTCCTGGAGGTCTCTGCTGAAGAGATCGCGCAGGAAGGTTCCGACGCAAGTGTCGACAATGTCCGTTACGTGACGGCGGTCTGCTCCGTGGCCACCAACTCTGACGAGGGTGTCATCACCTACATTCGTGGCGACGCCCGGCATCCGTCTGACGGGCTCACGGCTGATGTTGTCTCCTAACTTTCACGCCATAAAGGAGGAACACCGTGGCGAAGAAAAGTAGCTTGTCGGTTCAGAAGACGGAGCAGGACAATACTCCCGCTCCGTCGGATGAACAAGTAGAAAAACTCTCGGCTCAACTGTTTGTGAAGCTCTACGAGCCACCAAGCAGGGGCAGGAAAGCGAAGTACTACGCGGATCTTGCTATCGAGGCCGCTAAAGAATTCATGAAACAAATTTCCCATCGCTAACACAGGACAACCCCGAGATGGATACCAAACTGTTTTCCCGCAAGCAATCCGGCGGAATTTTTTCCGTAATCAACCGTGCTGAATTCCCGACCGGTAGAATCTGGTGGGTCGATTCAACCAACAGCACCAACGGCGCCAATGTCGCTGGCGCTGGCCACAACCCGGACGCACCATTCTTGACCTGGGTGTTTGCGATCTCGCAGGCGTCGGCTGGAGATATCATCTACTTGATGCCGAGTCACGCGGAGACCGTTGGCGCCACTGGTGCTGCGGCTGTCACGCTCGCCCTTGCTGGTCTTCAGACCATTGGCCTTGGCGGACGGACGCTGAAGCCAACGATCCTCATTGACGGTTTTGCCGACACGTTCATCACGATTACGGCGGCTGATACCACGATCGAGAACGTGGCGTTCAAATCTGGTCATGCCAACGTGGCCAAGGGGTTCAACGTGGCGGCTGCCGGCGCTACGTTCCGAGGATGCACATTCCTGGAAAACACGGCGGCCGAAAACTTCCTCGTCACCATTCAGACGACAGCAGCCGGCGATGACCTGCTTGTCGAGGATTGCGTGTTCTACGGCGTGACCCAGGCGACCGAGTGCATTGAATTGGTTGGCGCAAACAACCGTGTCACCATCCGCAACAACTTTATCAGTGGGCTGTTTTCGGTCTCGGCAATTTCCGCTAGCACTGTGGCCTGCCTTGCATTGCAGATCGACGGCAACACGATCTACAACGCTACCGCCGCCGGAGACGATCTGGCGGGATCTGTTGACCTGTTCGCGGCAAGCACGGGATTCGTTCTGAACAACACCATTTACCTTGGCGACGACACGGACATTCTCACCTCGATCGACGCTGGGAACTGTGGTCGTGGCGGAAATACCGTGACGAACGAGTTCGGCCAAGAAGGCGGCGTCGGTGGCACTCAAGCCGCCTAACCAAAGGGGATGACGTATGTCACTTCAAGTAAAGCGTTCCCACGACGTGATCACGCTGGCGTCGGTTACGAGTGCAGGAGCGGTTGCCAGCACGAACACGGACTCCGTGCGACTGCCCGGCATGGTAAACGCCCTGTCGTTTGTGTGCGATGTGTCAGCCGCTGCTGCTGATGCTGGTGACACCCTGGACATCAAGGTGCAGACCAAGATTGACGGAACAAACTGGGTCGACGTGATCCACTTCACCCAGATTCTGGGCAATGGCGGGGCCAAGCGATTCGTCGCAAAACTGATAGCCAATACGGCCGAAACGTTATTCCTGGACGCCGCACTGGCTGCCGGAACGACTGTTCGCCATTTGCTTGGCGATGAGTGGAGAGTGAATTACGTTCAAGTCGATGCTGATGCGAATTCGTCATTCACCTGGACCGTAAAAGCCTGCCCCATGTGATTGTTGGTGACGGTGTTCCTCTGCCTGGCGTTTGGTCGCGTCCGCCCACGGGCCGGCCAGACGTTGGGTAGAGGGGGCATGAGAACAGAGAGGTGTCCGATGTTTCCCCATGCGGTTTGCGTCAATCTATCTCGGCGCCCAGAGCGATGGCGCCAGTTCCGGGATGGCGCAAACGCAGCATTGAAGAGCGATGTCGTTGGGGCTGTCCAGCGATATCCAGCCGTAGACAGTCGCCGATCAAAACCGCCAGCCTGGTTCTCTGCCGTGTGCCGTCACCCCGGCGCCTGGGGCTGCCTGCGAACGCACCACCGTATTTGGGAAGACGCGTTGTCGGCTCAATGGGAAAGCGTCCTCGTGTTCGAGGATGACGCTATTTTCTGCGATCACTTTGCCGAGAAGCTGGCCGTGTTCCTTGCGAACGTCCCCGACGACTGGGAGCAGATCTATCTTGGCGGTCAGCACCTTTACGAAGATCCCCAGAAAGCGAGCCCAAACAGCACCCTCGCAAAGCCGCCAAGTCGCGTGAATGAACACGTGTTGCGATGCCAGAATGTGAACAGAACGCATGCCTACGCCATTAGACCGTCCATGATGCAAGCCGCGTCTGATGCCTGCGCATTGCTACCCCAGGGCATTCCGACGGCCGCCGCCTATCATGTCGACCATCGGCTCGGGGAACTCTGCCGCGACCACAAAGTTTACTCCCCGACCGAATGGCTTGTCGGCCAGGAGCACGGCGTGAGCGATGTCATCGGCAATCGACAGGACAGGCGGCGGAAGTGGTGGAACGAGTTCCAGGTATCGGAACCGATCGAGGCGGAGGCAGCCGCATGACCTGGACACAGCGGAGTAAATCTACATCGCGCACGCAGCCCACGGATGAGCCTGTCGGTATCTCCGAGGTAAAACGAGACCAGCGAATAGATTTCGACAATGATGACGATATCATCAAAGACTACATCACAGTTGCGAGGCAGTTCATCGAAGAGCAGCTCCTGTGGAAAGCGTTGCTGACGCAAACCGCTGTTGATAAATTCGACAGATTTGGCGGTCAGTTCGGTTTGGCGTGGGAGCCCGTGCAGTCGATCACATCGATTACGTACGTCGACCCGGATGGTGACACACAAACACTTGCCACGAGCGTGTACGAACTGGCGACGATCAATGGTGAGGGAATCGTCCGTCTGAAAGTAGACCAGATATGGCCAACGACTCAGCTACACGAAGATTCTGTGACGGTGACATACGTGGCGGGCTTTGGCGACGACGCTGACGACGTGCCGGCTTCGGTCAGACATGCGATCCGGATTTACGCGGGGGCCTTGTACACGCAGCCCGATGGAGACATGGGAGTGCCCATGCAGGTTGACATCCTGCTATCAGGCCAGTCAGCGATGAGGATGCTGGCATGAGTAACAAGCGGCGAAAACGGATCGGAAGAATGGAACCACTGCGGATCATGCGACAGAATCCTGACGCTACGCCTGATTCGTTTGGCCAGACGGTCGAGGATGAGGTGCAATTCATCCGTCGCAGGGGGACCGTACTGGAAATGCGAGGCGGAGAGCAGGTGATAAACGGCCAGATCGAATCGGATACGACACACCTCGTTTACATGCACGGCAGCGACACAGCAGCCAAGACAATTACGTCCGAGAATTGGATTCGGCGAACGTCAGTCGGCAATTCTAGACTCAACATACTTGCCGTTCGTATGGTCGGAACGGATGGAATGGAAATCGAATTGCGATGCAAAGAGAGGCTTGAGCCGTGAGTGATCTGACCGCTCCACAACGACCGGTAACAGCGCAAGGCGCGGAAGAACTGTTTTCCGTGTCGTACGATGGCGTACTTGATTCGGGCGAGCTGATCGCAAGCGTCACTTCTGTCACCGAGGAAACAACGACCGATTTGACCACTTCCAACATTGCCGTATCGGCCGCGGCACTGACCATCAATAACATCAGCGTGGCGATCGGCCGGGCTATTCAATTCAAGGTGGTCGGACAGTTGCTTGCCACCGAGCGGTACGCACTGAAGATGATTGTTGTCACCGATTCAACGCCGGCGCAGACGAAGGTCCGGTACTGCAAATTTGTCGTGAAGGGAGCGTGACGTGGCGGATGAAATTGTCGAATCATTGGTAGCTGCGCTCAAGGCCATGTCAGCCGTGACCGACCTGGTCGGAACTGGCAATGATGCTCGGATTGCCGCATGGCTCAAGCAAGATGTAACGATCCCCGAAAACGGAACGATTATCGTTGAGCTTGATTCCACCGACCACAAGAACGATTTGCTCGGGCAAGGCGGGCTGGAATACCACGACATCAACATCCTTGCTCGGGCGCCAACGGCTTCAGCCGCGAGTGTGCTGGCGGAGGCCATCCGGGTGAACGGGACCGACCCGGGAACTGGGCTGGCAGGGTTCAGTGACACGCCCCTGACTACCCTGGTTGACGCGACGCTGATTGACACAACAGGCCCGATCGTCGCCGTGCGAGACGATGGGTCGACCTTGCCTTACTTCGACATCAACATGACTTTCGAGTGTTCGCAGAATGAGGTGATTTGATGCCGCCGCCTCCGATCAAGATCATCGGCCAGAAGGAGTTGGAACGCAAGCTATTGCGGCTAGCGACTACCAGTTCCAAGAAAGCGGTGAGGGCTGGGATCAGCGCGGCGATAACTCCGGTAACAAGAGCTATTCGTAGTGGCGTGAACGGAGCGAGGGCATCGAAGGAAGCTAAGCGAGCTGTACGTGCGACGATTGGTCGGCGGCTGCCCAGGGCCACAGATAAGGTCGTGACAGCCAAAGTTGGTTTTGGTGTCGGCACGACCAGGCAGTCGATCAGAAAGTTTAACACAAAAACGTCCAAAAAACGCAGAGGGACTCGCAAGGGCGGAGTCGGTATCAGCACCGCCAACGTTCACTGGATGGTGCTTGGTGTAGGAACTGAAGGCTCTAGCAAAAACCGAATAAAGCGAGTTCAGAAACAGACAGGCAGACACACAGGAACTTTTCGTGGGCTATTTGAGGGTGTCGTCGAGCGGGCGGCACTATCTTCTGCGGGGGCGTCGCTCGCGGCGGCCGCCAAGAAGATCTGGGAAGTCACAAAACGTGAAGCCTTACGAAAGGGATAGACCATGGCGAAAATTAAAGGCAAAGGCACTGTTCTGAAGCAGTCCATTGCATCGGTTCTCACGCCGGTTGCGCAGGTTATCAGCCTGGATATCAGCGGGATCGAGACCGAGACGTTTGAATGCGACACACTGGACAACACCTCGGCAGGTATCCTCTATCAGCCGACTGGCCGAAGCGAAGGCGGCTCGACGTCCGGTGAGCTGTTCTTCGACCCGGCGCTTGCTGGCCACCAAGCGATGACTGACATCATCATAACGCCGGCGTTAACTCCATGGGAAATTGTGTTCGCCGATACGGCGACAACTCCATGGTCGATTTCTGGCGCCGGCCTGAGCTTCGGCGTTGCGATTGTCATGAATGATGGACTGAAGTCGTCGTTTGAGATTAAGCATTCCGGATTGCCCGGATTCACCACGTAACTCTTTTTGGAGGAATGGCAATGAAGGCCCGGATGATCGTTGAGGGCAAGGCTGATCCGTTTTACCCGGACAAAGCGAAGCGGGGCACGATGCTTCCCGTGGGGGAGATTATCGACCACCCCAAAGCGTACATGCTTGTACGGTGCGGAACCGCCGTTCCGGCTGACGAGGAATGTCGGGTAAAGGCTCACAGGTCGGAGCAGCAGATGCAAGAAGCGCAGTTGCACCAAACAGCCGTCGCGAAAGGGATTCACCCAGACGACCTGGATGCTTTCTTCAGCGGCCGAATGACCGGCTATCACCCGGATGGGTCTTCGATTCCGGGCCCGAACGCCGTAGCGGAAGAGGAATACGACGATGACGATCGAGACGAAACCCCAGGAGAGGAAGAGGAATAATGAGCGATACAAAATATGCGGATGTGACCGCGTTGTTTCCAGCCAAGCGGAAGCGACGTTACAAGGAGGTCGAACTTCCGGTTGCCGGCGATATCGTACGCATTCACTCGTTGACTGCGCGGGAGGTAGCGAAGTTTCAATCGGCAACGATCAACGCGAAAACTCGCAGGATGATCCAGAGCAAGCTTGAGGACTCGTTGGCCCGCCTGGTTGTCCTGCATGTCGTAGACTCCGAGGGAAACGTGATCTTATCGCAGTCGCACGTCGAGAAGCTCGCTGAGTGGGACAATGCTGATCTGGCGTACCTCGCTGACGCGTGCCAAAAGCATTCCGGCATGGACCCTGACGAGCTTGAGGGTCTGGTAAAAAACTCAGGGGCGGTCCCCTTCGACGGAGATCAGCCAGAGAAATCCTGAAGCTCCGACGCAACTTAGACCGCATTCGGGAAATTGCGATCGCTAGGAAGTGCGGGAGAGTCGACGTCGACGCAATGATGGATGAGTTGACATGGCCGGAGTGGCAGGAGCAATTGGCCTACGACGACATCGAGAACGGGCCGCTGGAAACACTCGCGGAGATTCTCAAACTCGGCTTTGCTGGTGTGTGCCAGTCCTGGGGCTCCGAGCTAACAACGGATCACTTCGAGCCGGATAAATGGCGAAAGATTGGTACGCCCGGGGTTGACGCTGATGGCTACACGTCGCCCGATGCTCAGGTAGCGATGTTGCGATCACAAATAGACGCGGGGAAGTAACCATGGCAGTGATTGGCGATCTGGTCGTAAGGTACGGCGCGACCACAACCGGTTTCGACAAGGGAACCAAGCATGTTCGCGGCGGGCTTGCGTCGATCACCAAGGGCGTCACTCGCATGATTGGCGCCATGGCTCCGCTTGCCGGCGGGGCTTTGTTTGCGTCCATGGCTCGCAACGCTGAACAGTTCACTCGCAAGATGAATCAATCGCTGGCGATCATGGGGGATGTCGCCGAGGACACTCAGCGGAAGATGTCCAAGGCCGCGTTTCGGATCGCGGCTGACACTGTGTTTTCGGCCGAGCAAGCTGCCGAGTCGTATTTCTTCCTCGCATCAGCCGGGTTATCTGTCGAACAATCATTGGCCGCTATACCAGTGGTTGCCAAGTTCGCGCAGGCCGGCATGTTCGACATGTCCCGAGCCACCGACCTTCTCACCGACGCACAGTCCGCCCTCGGCCTCACGGTTGACGACACCGCCCAGAACATGACAAACATGCTGAAGGTGTCTGACGTGCTTGTTAAAGCGAACACGCTAGCCAATGCCTCGGTGGAGCAATTCTCGACATCGCTGACAACCAAGGCCGCCGCTGCGTTGAAGATCGTGAACAAGGACATCGAAGAGGGTGTGGCTGTGCTCGCTGCGTTCGCTGACCAGGGCCTGAAAGGCGCAGATTCAGGGACGGCATTAAACATCGTGATGCGCGATTTGCAGACGAAAGCGTTGCTCAATAAAAAAGCCTTCGAGAATGCTGGTGTCGCGGTGTTTGATTCCGCCGGCAAAATGAACAACATGGCGGATATCATCGGCGATCTTGAGCGCAGGCTGGGCGGGATGAGCGATGCGACGAAGAAGCAAACGCTGCTGAATCTCGGATTCGCCGACAAGTCAGTGATCTTCCTACAATCGCTGATCGGGATGTCGGACAAGATCCGCGAGTACGAACGCGAGTTACGCAAGGCCGGCGGAACTACAGAGGACGTGGCCGGCAAACAGATGACGCCGATGCAAGAGGCGATGGCGAAACTTGGATCGGCATCGACTGAGCTGGGGTTGATCTTCAATACGCAAGTCGTGCCTGCCGTGACACTGTTTCTCGATGCGATTACCGGAACGTTGAAAATACTCGGCCCTCTTTTACCTCAAATTATTTTCGCCACAGCAGCGGTTTCTGCTTACGCTCTCGCGGTCAAAGTAGCTGCTGGCGCTCAGGCGTTCCTGACTGCCCTCGCAGGACCGAAGGGATGGGCCATCATTGCAGGAGCTGTGGTCGTGGCGGGGCTCTCTGTTGCTGCCATGACCATAGAGCTTGCGGAGTTGACTGACGAGGCAGAGAAGGCCACGGCCGCTGTCACGTTATTAGCAGAGGCGGGCAGTAAGGCTGGGCAGGGTTCGCAAGGTCGTGGTGGTTTAATACCTCTTGCCAGTGAAGAGGAAATAGGTCGCATAGCCGCGTTGGGTGTATTGTCTCAAAAGATTGATGAAGCAGAGGCTCGCGCTAGCGTGCTGTCCAAGGAACTGGAGGGGCTTCAGATTGGAGTCGATCTACTGGAAGCGGTAAAAGGCATGGGTCTCTTGGCCGAGGGCACCAAAGGACTAAGGGACGAACTTGAAAAGATGCAAGAAACGCAAGCAAATGAACTGCTAGCGTTACAGTTACCTATACTTGCGAAGCTTTCCGTTGAAACAGACACGGCCAATCGGTTCATGCTAGAGCTGAACAGGACAGCGAGCGACATTCAGGATACGTTTGGTTCGCTTGGTGAAGCTATAAAGTTCGTTGAGACTGAACTTGCAAACCTGGACAAAAAGACACCCCGAGAAGCGTTTCGGGAAATACGAAAACAGGTTGACCAGGCAGTTAAACTCGGCATCGATGGAATTACCTTTGCTAAAGGGTTGGAAATCCTCCAAAAAGCAGCAGAGAAGACGGATGAAGCACTTGGGGGTCCGGTGAAAATGCTTCGAGAACTGAACGTAGAACTTCAGCGACTCGCGGGTCGAAGTGACGTGTCTATTCGTGTTGAAGAACTAAGACGTGGGGGGGCGTCCGCAGCGCAGGCAAGGGAAATTGCAAGAAAAGAAGAATTTATCGACGCCAAGAAACAAGCGAAGGCCGCCGGTATTGATCTTGCAACATCAGTCAGGACGCCAATGGAAATACTCGTTGCCGACATAGACCG
>SDBS01008051.1_pt1 | contig 10206 bp, 5 predicted proteins | sample 2277091 | NCBI WGS metagenome assembly SDBS01 (sample SAMN10404972, study PRJNA504765) | marine sediment metagenome | isolation source: marine sediment core GS10_PC15, 163 cmbsf | place: Arctic Ocean: Southern Knipovich Ridge | collected 2010 | reverse complement strand
CTATTGTACCTTCATTAAGCAAATCCGAAGGACAGTTTGTTTGTTCCATAACCTCGTGAGGGTGTTTGCAAAGCTCAGTACTACACATAACAAGCACAATTAGATGCGTGCATTGATTTGATTTCAGCAAATGACACTCGTTTACTGTCCATTGAAAAAAAGTAAATTATAGGAGGATAATTTTTTTTTGCAACGGGTGTAATATTTTTTTGTAAAATTTAAATAAAAAAACCAAAACAAAAATATTTTATTATTTTTTTTACAGACAAAACAAATAAAGACAGTAGCCGAGTCAAAATGCATACACCAAGTGGAGAATTTGAGTTGTTAGAGATGTGGATGAAGTAATAATTGAAAAAAAATTCAAACGATTTTGGTATTTTTTTTTCTACTTAAAAAAGTGCCTTGCAAGCTAGATTTAAAAAAAACACAACTCTATTTCTTTCATACAACAATCAAATTTTTTTTGCCTTCTAATCACAAAAAGGGAAAAATGTTCGTCCAGAGGTCACAACACGGCAACCACAAAACGTTTTTAAGCGAAACTGTGTGGCGTATTTTGTCGGCCATGGGTTACTGCTTTCTCGTTGCTGCTGTCGTGGTGGCTATGGTTTTTTCGATACTCGCATGGCAGGACAGCAACAAAAAAACGAAAATAATTTTGGGTGAGTCTGACACAAGTGCTTTGCTAACCGAACTATCTGATAAGCTCGGAGTGCAGCAGTCTCAGGCACAGCAACAATACGGATTGATTCTTGATAAGTTGCGGCAAGTCGATGTGGACATCTTGAAAAATAACGGAAAAAATCCCAATTCAGGAACTACTACTACTACTACTGACTGCAAGAATGCTGTAAGTCCTGATCTGTGCCTAGCTGAGCAAGAGTGGAGTTTAATGCTACAAACCATTCCAAAGAATAGCTACAGTACAGAAGAATATGCGCTCGCCGAAAAAGAGCTGGTGCTCAGTAGCGGTGAGCCATTGTTGGTTAAGAAATTTGGTGGGGCCACTGGAGTAAATGTCCATTCAGGCAATGCCTACATAGATACATTCTCGTCGTCTGTGTCGAAGTTTGCCACTGTTGAAGATGAAAGTGGATTTACCGTGAATGGAATAACTGAAGAGCAGTTCATGACACTGTATCGCCGAAGCGTAGTTGACGTGCTTGGTCTGGACAAACCTGGCAACGGCAACAACAATAACAAGAAGCGTGATAGGCCCATATCTGCCGATTTCGCAGTCGACTTTGACAATGATGGAATAGACGATTATGCAGTTATTCATATGCCAGAAAGTCTTGTCTTTCCTGAGATACCTGCCAATTCTTGGGACATTGCAGCAGGCACGTCCATCGTGTACACACCGACCGGAGCTTCGACGTACAGCATTAGTGGCAGTCTAGGTGCCGTGCTTGACCCAATGATTGGTGCAATTATTGGTGGCCTTGGCGACGATGATTTTGCGTTTGAATTCTTGGGTCATTCCTTCAGCTTCAACGGTACTGTGTACAACGATATATTTGTGGGTAGTGATGGCTATGTGTCATTTGGTGCTGCCGAATCCGGAAGTGGTCTTCGAACTCTTACACGATTTTCAGGATCAGTGCCACGCATAGGCGTCCTATTCGCTGATTTGGATCCTACATGCAACGATGGTGTTTATTACTTCACCGACGCTAGCAAGACAGTTATTACGTACAATGATGTCGCGCACTTTCCACGAGAGGCAGATGAGGCAGTTTGTCCTGTAAGTGTAACGAGCACCGCACAAATTATTTTGTATGTTAATAGTACCATCGAGTTACGTTACGGAACTACAGATGCTGCGTATATTGGAACTGCCATTGTCAACACAGAGGCCGTAGTGGGAATCACTGCCGGAAACTTTGCATCGCCAGTGTTTGTAGATCATGCAGCAGTGGCAAATGGTGCGGTAGTTGCAGTTACAATCGGTACTCCCGCGGAAAGCTTTTCGAACGTAGCAATTCCTCCTGGTAGCACTCTAGAGGCCATTGGCACAACGTTCTACAAGACTTTCCCTGATCTGTTTGACATATTGTCAATATATAGCACTGGATGGAATAACCTAGGCACGGACATATTTGGAGATAGGGACAGAGTTGGTCCATTAGGCAGATGCTGTTTTCAAGAAGTAATCCAATCGTTCACTGGTGGAATAGGATTGGGTCCTGTGTTGTATAGTGGGCAGTTTGGATCAAACATCAGTGAAGTGCAATCGTTCTTATATATGAGTCCTCTGGAAGATTACTATAATGTAGACTCGGAAGGTGCATATGCTCCGCGGATAGCCAAGTTTTACAATTGGTATCCTGAATTTGGCGGCCCATTTGCACCAGAATTCGACGGACAATGGCGCCATCCTGCACAGCAACGTTCTGGTGGCTTCGTTTTGCTATTAGACACAGAGGGGGCAAAAGATCCGTACTACATGCTGACAAAGAAGTCGAAGTTTATGACAAACACTATGTTCGTTAGCGAGTACAGCGTATATACTCAAGAGTTTGGGCACACATGGTTGTACTTTGCAGGCTTTAAGCATCCAAATGCCACGAAAGAATCCACTTCTTTCTTTGATCTTCTCGGTCGCGGCCTTGCACATCGTACAACGTGGATGCACAGTGGTTTGCGCAAGAGCCAGCATAACTTCCCTGGTCGTTTTGGAGAGACTGGAGGAGCGCCACGCTCTGACACAGAAGATGGGATATTTTTACGTCAGATCGTTCGTGATCCACAGAATCCTTTGCTGTTCAGAGACGTAGATGACCCATCCGCAGCGTTCCCCGACACTTCCAACTTTCTTCTCAACCAGATGGTTACTTCTTGTGCGGCACTCGGACTCGGCGAGACGTTCTTTGTGACCGCGGCAGACTTCTTTGTTGAAGGCTACGATCCATTGTCGCAGGTTCTAATGGGCGTTCGCTCGGTGGAGTCGCTGACGCCTGAGGAAAACTTGATGTGGTACGTCGACGAGCCACGCAGTCCATTCGCAGTAACAGGATTCGATCCAGATCTCGAAGGTCTGCGAGGAGTGATGCTTCTCACTGGGCGTCAGAATGCCGCATTTTGCGGATCACGCGTGGATTTCAACATCAGCGATAACGTAATTGCCATCCAGGATACTGCAGCTAGTGTATTGGGCCTGCCTGGCTTCATTGCTAATTTTATTTTTGGTCCCCGCCAACCGAAGATCGGAGATGAGGCAGATGAACTTGACGCGGCAATAGTTGCAGCCAACCCTGTCCTACAACAACGAGTTATTGATCTCAAGCTGGCAGTGAATCCGATCGTGAACGATCCTTCATGTACGGCAACTAGCATTCCAGATATATTGAATCCTGCACGAGAGAACGCTGTATGTGTTGACGTCGCAACCATTGCTACGATTGTAGTGCTCCCACCTGGTGAAGAGATGAGTGCAAAGGCACGCACTACAATGGCTAATATAATCAAGGCCCATCGCAAACAGCTAAATGGTGATGCAGTTGATGGTCATGGAGCACGAGGCCGCTGCTTCCAGATTGGATTCGAAGACACACACTTTCCTATCTATGGTACAAAGAACGACGGAATCGAGTGCACCGAAGACTATATTCCCAAGTTTGACGTTAGTCTCGAGCCTATGATACATTAAAAAAAATCGCAACTTGAAGGTCCCCGTAATAATAAAAAAATACTTTTGAAACTGTTTCTTTATGTAATTTAAAAAAAAAGTCGCCATTGCAAGTACTTTGAGGAGATTTCAAAAATATACGTATATTGAGGATATTTTTTTTTGTGTAGATCACTTCCCTTTGCACTAACTATTTGTAGTTCCCCACATTTTTTTTTAAATTTCTCTAGGGCAACCGCGGCTTCACCGCAAATGTGGCAATCGTTGATGAGTTCGTATATGCGCCTGAATCCCTGCTCGTGCAGAGCATATTCCCAACACTGCTCATGGACAGGGTGGCCTGTATCATGATCACAACGCCAACTAGTCCAGACTCGCTTGCAATGCGCCTCATAACACAGCCCGACGAGAACGGAGAACCGCTCATCCCGGTAATCTGGCTCGGGCAGCCGTGTGACGAGTGCCAGCGCAACAAGACTGCGATAAACTGTCGTCACACGTGGCACCATGCGCCAATGTGGAAGGACCCCGAGCGGTACCAGCGTCTCCAACCGTTGTGGAAGTTCTCTGAGGAGACAAATGCGCGTGAAAACATGGGTCTAGCATCCTTGATCAGTGGAATGGGATTTACCACGGCGCTTATTGACAACCTGCGCAAGGCCCCACTCTACGACGACCGGAATTTCAGGCCGTCGCTCATCTATCTTGCTGCAGACCCGGCTGCCGGCGGCCCAAGTTACTTTAGCATTACAGCGAGTTATGTCAATGATGGAAAACTTGTGGTAAGTAAAAATATATATATGGGGAGGAATTTTATTGAAATTGTAGTACATCTTCCAACTCGGGAAACTTCTCTCGGATATCATCTCCGTCCACTTGTGATGTATCATCGTCGTCGTCTTCATAGTCCATTGTAGCGGTGTTCTGAAGCAGTATTGGCTGTCCAGATAACTTGTCGCGCTTCTCAACTAACTTCGCGAGATAGCGCGACTCATCAAATGCTACGTCTGCGGAGGGCGTGGCCTGGGTATAGGTGAATGATGATGATGACGTGCTGACTGCGTCTGCAGGATTGGAAGGACGCACCGACAACGCTGGCTCTATCTCTGCAAGCTTTGTTTGCACCGCCTGCGTGTCTCGTTGCAATAGCAGGTCTTGCACGCCTGAAGAGTATGTGCACCAGAACGACGCGGCATTCTCGTATGTCATCGGCTGGCGCAGCAGCAAGTCTGTCTGTTTGGTGCAATACTCAATGTACAGTGGCATTTGCGCCTTGGTGGGACTATCAGACGACACTTGGTCAGTACACATGCGTGCAAGCGCCTCGTCGTACTTTAGCATTACCATAAACTGTGCAATCACTGGACCCGGGAAGTGAAACTCTACGCAACGGTCGATATTTTTCAGTGCCGCGTCGTAGTATAGAATTGGCATATGTCGTTTCAACTGTCCTGCTTTGTAACGACCCAGTAGAGCTTTTAGTAGGACTATAAAGTCGGTGCTTAGTGGACATATTACAGCGCGGAAGAGCCAACAGGCAGAGTTTTCTGCTGCAATTGAATCCATTTTGGAGGGGGGGAGGGGCTGATTTTTTTGTGAGAAAAATAGTTTTTTGGCTAGTTTAAACTAATTTTTTTTAAATTCACTTGCTTTTTAAAAAAAAGATTCTCTTTCAGGATGCCGCCCGCCTTGACCCGCAACACATTGTTGAGGATGAACGTATGCGCCTTCGTGAAGCAGTGACTCGAGTTCGCAATCTTCAAAATATGGCAGGTGTCCCAATTTCATTCATTCCAGAAAATCTGCCCGCTGCGTCTGGTGCACACCTGTGGGACTACATTGCAGACATGCAGCCGATAATGGTGATGAGCGAGTTTGGCTCAGAGAGCGACGGCTCTGAAAAACGCATTGGTGTTCCCAAGACACAGTGCATCACTGCTGACATGTATTTCAAGTTTGTGGAAGTGTTATACAAGTCAAATGTCTGCTTCAGCATGCAATTCTGCTCTCTTCCGCGCGCCGGTACAGACGGCACACAAATGGCGAAGGACTTACTGTTCAACGATATGGCCACCTACAGACCAGGCGAGAAACAGCGCATCTCAGACAAGGGACACTGGGACTTGTTGATCAGCCTCATGATGATAATATATTGGCGCCAAAAACTGTTGTGCACTGCACGTTATCAAAAGTGGATCAGAGAAAACGTGCGACAGCACAATTTGTAGTGAAAATTTTTTTAAGAAAAATATAAACACTTTTTTTTTAAAAAAAAATCCACATCAGATGGTATTTATCATTTATGGAACAGTAGGTCAACAAAAAAAGCCTCCTCATATATTTTAAAAATAATGCCCACTCCATCGAAAAGAGGGATTGACACTAGATTCTGGTGTTGGATTTGTGTTGCTCTTCTCGTAGTTATTGCACTTGCAATCGGCATCCCGGCGCTTGTGATTAGTATAATCAATTTCAAGGATCTTGAAGATGGATCACATAAAGTCCACAGTGGCATGAAGAATCTGGAAGGGCTGATAGACAAGATCTCCGATGGCAATGAACAACAGGCAAGTGAATTGCGCGAACAGGTATCACAGGCGTTGCAGGAAAACCAGGATCTGGAAAAGATTATAGCTGGATTAAACGCGCGCCTGGGCGGACTGCAAAATCAAGTACAAGTGCTTGGAAAGCCGGCATCTCTTCCGCCGTTTCCATCGAACCCTCCATTCGCTAGTTCCCAACCAACTACGTTTCCATCGTTCAGTGCTCAACCAACTCCGTTTCCATCGTTCAGTGCTCAACCAGAGTGTTTTGGCTTTGGCAACCAGATCTTACTTAATGACCTGGCTTTGACAGAGCTGCGTGATCAGTTTCACATAGATGCTATGGCCAACACTTTGTCTGATCTAGTTACATATCGTATAGCTAATGTAGTATCTGGAAGCGTTGTGTTGCCTGTATGGAGTTGGACTGGTGCTCAGGCGATACCTGAGATTGAAAATCTCGTCACCGAAGAGGTTAACGCGGTGTCGCTCAGTGATAACGACTTCATTGAGCATTTCATTGCATTCACCGGTTTGATGCTCTACGAATTAGAGCCAGCACTGCGCCTGGGCATGCTCTCAAATGACGTGGATAATATAGACTTCTTCCAGACGAGTCGATCTGGATATGCTAGTTTAATACAGGTGTATTGTGATGCACTGATCAATGAGACTGAGCCTGGAGGCGTGCTGCAGAATGCATCGCTCACTCAGATTCTATCCTTGCGTCTGGCATCTGGCTTCTTTCAGACATTGGCAAATGTGTACAGCAATGAGTTATATCCATTCTTAATGACAGCGAACAATTGGTACTTTGGCCTGCTGCACAAGTTTTACAATGTGATGTTCCATATTGTCCCTGTAGCGTTTGGTATGTCTGACATCAGCTTATTTTCGCACAACTTTCTGTTTACTTCGTTTGCACCACCGTCGCTATTGAACTTCTCACCTGAACGCGTGCGCATGTTTCCACACATTTTTTTGGCCGAGTATCGCATCATGCTTAAAGTAGTGGAGTGGGAGAAGGAAGGACGCGCTCGCTATTACTGGCCTAAATTTCTGGCCGACGTGAACAACAGTACACTGTACGACCTAGACTTTGACGTGGAAGGCTTCCCTAGAGATCCACAGTTTGTTAAATCCGAGTTTGATCAACCTGGAGTGGCGTTTGACTTGGATAATCTGCAGCAATGGGCAACACCACTTGAAAATCTGACTGTCATAGCTCCGTTTGGCTTTGTCGTACTTACATATGAGGATCGCCCCGAATTTGGAGCATTCGGAATCAAGAGCTACGTTGAGTCTGCTGTGCCTGCGAGTGAAGCTGCTATCATTCTGTGCGAGTGCCGCGGAATTTGGGACACCTTAATTCTTCCTCTCTGGGAAGAGCTCCTCGCCAACACAGCCGAGCGCATCGCGGAATCTCAGGATGACGATTACCCAGGTCTGTGGCGTGCCAAAATTGAACGAGTCAAGCTGGTGTTGCGCGATATCGATGAGGATCCAATAAGCTTTATCACTCCATTCAATGCGACTGTAGACATAACAGTTCCATTCAACGCCTCGCTGAACAACGCTAGCTCAACAGCACAGGCCCTACTTGTTGATCCAGTATTTGCAGTTGGTAAGCAGTTGGTGCTTGACTTCCTTGAAGATATGCAGGCCCGCGTTGCAGAGATGGAGGATTATGGAAACACAATGCTGGAAATACATCAGGATATCCGTTTAGGTGAAGATTATCTCACATTGTTCAAGATAAATACAAGCAAGAACATAGCAAACGGTAACCCGTATGCAGCCTTCGAGGACATATTGGCCAACTTCGACGCAGAGACAAAAGTTGTTGGGGTGAATGGTTCATTGGCAAAATTGGTCTTCGAAAGTGGATTCGGCGTTGATGAGTTATTATTTGATTACAAAGAGTTTCTTGCTGACCTTTGGGTGAAAGAAAATCCAGACCGCTTTAACTTCTCAATCCCTGCAAATGCTGGCCTACTAGAAACAAACGACAATGGTACTTTAATTACGTTTCAAATTGCTATTGATGATGCCAATGTGGCTAATTTTGGAAGCATATCAGACTTGGATGTCCTGGGACGTCACTATGGATTTAACGCCGATGGATCAGTTAATGCAAGTGAAACAGAAGGATCTGGTGATGTGAAATACGAATGGCGCCAGTTTGACTACATCTATCGTCAACATTTTGCCATTGATGGTAGTGCTCTTCTAACGCCGTCAAACAACAAAGATCCAGTGACGAACAAGACGAACTATCAATTTACTGATATTGGTGATGAAGTTAGACGTGCAGAGTTCATCTTAAACTTCACACTGCTAGAAGTTACAAACATTGGACAGGCGTTGGCCGGAAAGAATGGCAGTTATTTCAGATGGAAGCACGATTGGCTTCTTCAAAAGCTCGCTCTACATATAGTTAATACTGCAGATGAAAAAGGTCTACTTCCAGGAGAATTTGTTGCTGAGTTTTTCAACTCGACTTTTGTTGACACAAATGATCCTCCTCTTGTTATACCGGACGTTTCCACGCAATTTCGAATCACTGGTCTTGTTGGTTCAGGATCCGCAAATTCTGGTTCATTTATATTCGTCTCGCCTCAAAAGATAGCTGTAACAACGATTAACATTCCTATGCTCAATCCTCTTGGAGATGTAGCACTACAAGTTCGGTTAGGGCTATTCCTACACGAAGGTGCATTGGGCCATGGATTTGATCGTGTTCCAAACAGTGTAAATAGATTGCGTGGAATAGAGTCTGACCTGTCGTGGCTTTCAACTGTCAACCTGCAGTTTGGCATCTTTGGAGAGGAAAATTTAATTTATCTCTACGCAGTTGCACCACCTGGTGTGGCTACATTGGCAGAAGGTTGGGCCACTTACGGCGAACTGCTTGGCCTGGAGTTTGAATACTACGTTGATTTCAACGAAACAGGACATCCAATTCCAAATACACTGAACGTTCTGGCAGCACTTACTGACATTTCCTTTCTCTCGCGTATTGGGGCACGTCAGTTTGTTTCTATCGGAGAAAACTTCCCGCAGTATGCCTGGACCTTGTTCAAGAGCATGAACCTATTCACCAATAGTACTAACATTCAGCTTGACCGTGCTGCAGATTTCCATGCTCGTTTTGTTTTTCATCCTACTCAACAAACAACATACGCAACCGGATTGGTCACAAATGTTGCATTGGTCAAAGTCATAGAAAACGAATTGGATCTCATTGGCAAGTGCCTAGATTTTGGAAGGTGGGTGCAATTCCGTATAGAACGTACAGACTTCATCCTTGGTGCCTCCTTGACAGAGGCAGCTAAAGCTAATCTTGATTTCTTTGCAAAAGATTGTCCATAACTGACTTGTAACGCATAAAAGGAATTTATTAAGAATAAAAATATTTTTCTTTATATTTTTTTATTTTTTTTAAAAGATAAAAAGAAAACGTGCGACAGCACAATTTGTAGTGAAAATTATAAACACACAAAAAAGAGTGATGACTAAAATTCCTTTCTATGAATCTATCATAGGAACACTGCTAAACATCTTCATTGCAGTGCTTAGCTTAATTCCTGGCTACACAACACTGCGCGAAGGAGATGAGCCTTATGGCGTGTGTTACACAAACCCAAAATTCCTGCACATATACGTGGCAAAAAAGGTCGAGCCACGCAATGTCGTTATTTTTGTGCATGGCGGCGGCTGGGTGTGCGGTTCAATAGACCAGGACAACTTCTGGACGTTCAACTGTGCCTTTATCGGCCACGCGCTTGCCTCGCGTGGAATCACAACCGCGCTGGTCAGCTACCCCCTCTGTAGCATTGCACCGTACAAGCGTAACACCGTCTTTGGTCTGCTAGCCATGTTCTGCGTTGTACTGGCATATGTGCTGTCGTGTGTCCTCTGCTCCTTTTGGTTCTGGATGGTGCTCGCGCTTCCGTGCTATGCCGTGACTGTGGTGTTGCTGTTCCAGCGCATGTTCTCGCGTATGCAAGTCCCGGGCACGAGCATCGCCGA
>SDBS01008050.1_pt1 | contig 10206 bp, 12 predicted proteins | sample 2277091 | NCBI WGS metagenome assembly SDBS01 (sample SAMN10404972, study PRJNA504765) | marine sediment metagenome | isolation source: marine sediment core GS10_PC15, 163 cmbsf | place: Arctic Ocean: Southern Knipovich Ridge | collected 2010 | reverse complement strand
GGGCACCACCAATTATACTGAACTCGCCCAGAGCGAAATTCCTTTCATCTTCACTGCTGAACGGCTTTTCGGCGCCTGGGGACGTTGGGCCGGAATCATAGCGACTATAATGGCGAGTCTTTCTGCATTCAGTGTGACATTGGGCGCCAGCGCCCGCATTTTGTACGCATTGGGGCGCGATAAACATTTTCCCTACCTTTTCGCCCGGTTGCATCCGAAATTCCAAACTCCACATATTGCTCTCTTTATTTGCGCCCTGATTGTGATTATCTTCAGCTCCTCCGGCATCGTAAAATTTGTGGCTTCTTTGAGTGATTTCGGTTACCTGATGGGACTTGGGATAATCAACTATGCGGTGATTCCATTGCACAAACGAATGCCGAATTTGAGACGTCCATTTCAAACCATATTTTTTCCCTGGATACCTATCCTGGGAATTATTACGACCTGGTTGTTCGTCCCGGCTTTAGAATTGAGAAGTTTTGTTCTTGGAGGGATACTGACACTGGTTGGAGGCGGGATATATCTTTTCAATTCCGATAACCGCGCTGAAGTTTTTAGATTGGCAAAAGTTTATGTAAAATTATTGAAATTGTTTATATATAAAATAAGGAGAATGCGTATGCGAGTGGTCATCATAAGTGGAGAAAAACAGGGCCAAAATATAGCTGATCGGCTCTTATCAAAAGATGAGTATCATATGATGTTTCGCGCAGCGGAACATCAGGTAACCTTCATTGAAGAAGACGAGGCTCTATGTAAGGAACTTGAACAACGCTACAATGTTCCAATTTACCAGGGAGACGGCACAAAGAAGAATTTACTGGAACAGGTAGGCATTGATAATATTGATGTTGTCATCGCCGCTTTTGAAGATGATAGCCGGAATGTAATCGCAGCCCTCCAGGCCAGACAGTTAAAACTTGAAAAAGTGATCGCAATTGTCCAAAATCACCAATACACACAGCTCCTTGAGCAGAACAACGTAGTGGTGGTAAATGCACCCTGGGCGACTGCAGCTATGGTTGAAAATATTCTCGACAACCCTGTCTTGGCACAACTCTTCGAATTTGGAATAGGAGCAGCAAGTCTTTTGGAAGTAAGCGTGCCTAAGAATGCGAAGGTAACTGGAAACTTCATTCGAGATATTGAAATACCAAAAGGGTGCTTGATTGCCGCGATAATCAGGGATAAGCAATTTGTGGTTCCGCGCGGCGTTACAAATATCGAGGTTGATGATCGCGTAATTTTCATCGGCCCAGCCTCCGCCATAAAAAAAGCATTCGATATATTCATGCTCAAGAAATAAAATGTAATTCAGCTCTGCAAAACATGTGCTTATCATGGAGCAGAGTCAGTATTTAATAGGGGTGAAGAAAAAAACCTTAATTGAGTAGAAAAGCCATTTACACGAATTAGGAGAATTTGACATGCCGATTATTGAAGAAAAAAAAGCAGAACTGGAAGGGGTTTTAGCGATTGCAAAATCGATGGCCGTAGCGGCGCGAACAGCTCCCAAGGCAAGAGGCGACGACGCCATCGAAACGCTGATTGTTTACGGGGAAGATCTTAATGAACTAGCCGAAGCCATGAAAAACCATGGAAAAAATACCAAAATAAGCGAAGCCTTTGAGCGCGATGCCGACAATGTCGTCAATTCCCAGGCCGTTTTGCTGATCGGTCTGACTGACCTGCGGCCAAAAAAACCGGAAAAACCTTTAGATTGCGGTGGGTGTGGACACCGCAACTGCGCAGGCTTTCTAAAGGCCGAAAAGACAGAAGGTAATGATTTTCCGGGACCGGTCTGCTTATTCCAATCCATCGATTTAGGGATCGCATTATCCTCCGCATGCGCAGTGGCTGCCCGGTTTCATGTGGATAATCGAATGATGTATACCATCGGAGGGCCTGCCCGAAATCTGGCGTGGATGAAATCCCAAATCATTATCGGTATTCCACTTTCATGTTCCGGTAAAAATATCTATTTTGACCGAGGATAATAATAGCTGCTGGTTTTCAGATAGCCGCTTTCAGCAGATGCAGAATTAAAGAAAAAAGAGGATATGGCAACACTCATAACTCATTGATTTTTTTTGGTGCCCCCGGCAAGGATCGAACTTGCGGCACATGGATTAGGAATCCAATCATATTAGTTTCCCATAACATCATTTAATCTCATTTTACCATTGACAAACCAGATAGTTATCTTTATTATATTTCCCATAACATCATTTAAAATCCTTCGATTTCTCATAAAAAATGGGGAGAGAGTGGGGAGAGGGAACGTCATGCCTGTAAAATGGAAAAAAACCAAGCACCCCGGCATCCGGTTTTACGACCACCCAACACGAAAGCACGGGATCCAAAAAGACCGGTATTTTACCATTCGATTTCAACAAACAGGAAAGAGGGTTGAAGAGGGTCTCGGCTGGACATCTGAGGGCTGGTCAGCTGCGAAAGCGGCCGTAGAATTAGCTGAGCTCAAAAAGGCACACTTAACCGGCAAGGGGCCAGTGAGCCTCAGAGAAAAGCGTGAAAAAGAGACCGGCCGAAAGAAAGCCGAAAGGGCCAAAAAGGAAAGAGAGGCCCGAGAGCTTATTACTTTTGAGCAATTTTTTACAAATGCCTATTTTCCTCTATGCAAAACCAACAAAAAACCTGCCAGTTACAATGCTGAAAGAGTTTATTTTAAAAAATGGATCGACCCCGTTCTCGGAAAAATATCTTTTAAAAATATCCGGCCACTCAATATCGAGAAAATAAAAAAGAATTTGTTGAACGCTAAAAAGAGCCCAAGAACTATCGAATATAATTTTGCCATAATACGGCAAATATGGAACATGGCGCGGAGGGATGGGATAATCGACACCAAATCTCCCACAAAAGAAGTCGTATTGCCCAAGATAAAAAATGAAAGGTTGCGGTTTTTGTCTTACAGAGAGGCTGAGATTTTACTTGAAGAATTAAAGGCTAAAAGTATCCAGCTCTATAATGTGTCACTACTGTCCTTACACTATGGCCTTCGGGCCGGCGAAATCTTCAATTTGACTTGGGGAAATGTAGATCTTGAGCGAGGGCTTATAAATGTGGATGGTAAAGGCGATAAAACCCGACCGGCCTTTATGACGGATGAAGTTAAGGCAATGTTAGAGAGCTTAGAGCCAGGAGCCCATGATGCCTTTGTTTTTCCTGATCGGAATGGGCGAAAAATTAAAAGAGTTTCAAACACCTTTCAGCGGACAGTTGCAGAGCTTGGTTTCAATAAAGGGGTAACTGATAGACGGCAAAAGGTTGTTTTTCACACGCTGCGTCACACTTTTGCAAGCTGGTTGGCAGAAGAAGGGACAGACTTGTATGTCATTCAAAAACTGATGGGCCACGCTTCTTTCAGTATGGTCGAGAGATACTCGCACCTAGGAGAAACCCGGCTTCATAAAGCGGTTAAAAGGCTGGAAAAGGGCATAAATGATTTTAAAGCAAATAAAGCTGTCCAATTAGATGTTGCTAAAACGGAAAGTAACAATGGAGGGCCAGCAGGCCATTTAAGCGTTGGCAAATAAAAACAGGCGACAATGATTGAAGTTAAACCTTCCGGGGATAGGGTGAGCTCCCCGAAAAAGCGGCGACCCTGGGTCGCTTTCCCCGGATTAACAACCAGGTCGTTACAGGGGATGGCGAAATGGGACTTAAAGAAGTTTTTGAAGAAATTGCTCGCCGGGCCAAAAGGCCCCACGTAAGGGCTCCAGCAGAGCTACTAATATCGACTGATGAGTTAGAGGAGAAACGGGGATACAAAAAAAAGTGGCTTGAGCAGCCTATCCTTTCCTACGAGTTCTATGCATTTGAAATCCCTCCCGAGGGCACACCGCAACCAATAGAACCCGAAGAAGCCATTGCTCGTCTGGAACACGAGACGCTTTATATCAAGGAGCGCGACTTCGAAGACTATATCAAAAAACAAACGATCCGCTACCAGAGTCAGCACATCGATAAATTGGAAAAAAAGCAGCACCCCTACGTTTTTCGGCAAACCGGGCCGGGATGGGAAATCATATGGAAGGGCCGACCACTCAATCCGCTTACAGGGAAGGGGTTTGCCTACCTGTGCTTCCTTGTCACACACCCTTATGAAACCTTTAATATCCTGGAACTCGTAAAGAAAGTCGACGGGATTGATATTTTCGGCGGCCCGATAAAGATAGGCGAAAGCACTGACCCCGACAAAACAAAAGAGGTAATTTCGCAACTTGATTCGAAAATTTTATTCCTGGAACATGAGATTGATAGAGCCAAGTCGCATGGTCTCGACCTATCACCACTGGGAGAAAAGAAGCATGAGCTGAAAATGTTAAAGGAGTATAAAGCCGAACTCCTGTTCAACAAAAAATTCCCGGACGACATGGCACGCGCAAGGGACCGCATTTACAAAGCGCTTGATGCCGCTCTAAAAAAACTCGAAAAGGTTGATCGCGAAGCCTATCGCCATTTCAAATACGCTTGTGCACCTCTGAAAACCTTCAAACATTCCTACCGCCCATCTGAAGAAATCCCCTGGAAATTTGAATAAAGCCCCTTAAAAAAAACAAAGGGAGGTAGTTTTTCCCATTTGGGAGGTATTCTTTCCCCATATATCTATGGGCACGTCTGTTGATCAATAGATAATCATAGATAAGAAATAAGGGGGAAAGATGACAGAGCTATCAATTGAAACCCTACAAGATCGGAAATTATTGACGGTCGAGGAGCTCGCGCAAAACTTAAGAGTAGAAAAAAGTTGGGTATACGCCAGGACCAGGGAAACTGGGAACAATACGATGCCTCGGCTTAAAGTTGGCAAATATCTCCGCTTCGTCATGGGTGATATTCTCAAATGGCTTGAATGCCAAAACCAGTTGGAACGGGGGGGGGAATGATGTCTAAATTTGACACGCCGGATCTCTCCTGCTTAGCCGATAAATGGCCGAGCAGCCACGTAGCGCGTGACAGAGTTGGAGATTTTTCCGGAGGAATTATCAAGTCCAAATATTTGGCCAACTTAGACTCCCAGGGTAAAGGGCCGGCGGGGAGAATAAAAATCGGGCGAAAAATCGCGTACTCAGTGAGTTCTCTAATCGCTTGGCTCGAAGGGAGAGCGAGGGTCTTATAGCCAAAGCGATCGCTTCGAAGTTGTTGTTTTAGAAAACTTTCGAGCGTTCTACGCAGTCGGGACCGCATTACTGGAGATCTGGGAGTCGAGGCTCTATCGGAACGGGCATGAGACGTTTGAGGATTATTGTAAAGAGCGGTGGGATATGGGACGAAATTATGCAAACAAGTTAATAGCCTCATCTCAGGTTGTGGATAATGTGGGTACAATTGTACCCAAACAAGATGTAGACAATTGTATACAAAAACCAATGACCGAATCCCAGGCCCGTCCACTTACCCGGCTATCAGCCCCGCTTCAAGTCGAGGCGTGGAACAAGGTGGTTGAAACGGCTCCAGATGGAAAAATCACAGCAAGGCACATTAACCAGGTTGTGTTTGAAATCGAAGGAAAGGAGGGGAGAAAAAAGCTTATCCGTGTAAAAAACCCTGAAGTCACAGAGGCAATGCACTTCGCGAACGAGGCTAATAAATTATGAAAGACGGAACCCCACAGAAGGAAAACGGGTACACACCCATTGCAAATGAGATTATGGATCAACTTGTTAAATTTTATATCCCTGGCGAACAGATGAAATGTCTCCTTAAAATTCTCAGGAATACCTATGGCTGGTCTAAAAAAGAGGACAGGATATCGCTTTCCCAGTTTGTTGAAGCAACTGGGATTAAAAAGCCAAACATCATCAGGGCGCTCAATGGACTCAGAAAGAGGAACATGATCGTTATCAAAGATGATAACAAAGTAATCCCAGTATACCGATTTAACAAGTTTTATCTAACCTGGAAAGCGTTATCAAAGAAGATAACGTTATCAAAGATGATACCCACAAAAGCAAGTAAAGCAATTATTACAAAAACAAAATATTGTCCGACCTCGATCGAGGTTGAACTTTCAAAATTTCTTTTCAATTTAATTCTGAAAAGAAATTCCGCTCACAAGAAACCAGACCTCCAAAAATGGGCCGTGCACATCGACCGGATGATTCGGATCGACAAGCGGGAACCTCAAATCATTAAGGAGGTTATCAGCTGGAGCCAGGACGACGACTTTTGGCAAAACAACATTTTGGCAACCGAGAAGTTACGGCGACAATTTGACCAGCTTTTTCTAAAAATGAATTCAAATGGAGACGGTGCCGGAAAGACCAGGCTCTTTGAAGAGGCACGGAGCATTTTGGAATTCGATGGAGAGAGGAATTTCCTGAATTTTTGCAAGGAGAACAATTTAAAACTAGAGGAAGCAAGATCATGGAGTTCATAGATTTTTCAACAGCGTTAAATGATCTCTTTTTATATTTTGGTAATACTCCGCCCAAGGACGACCGAAAAAGGGTCATTTACGATGGAGTCAAAAACATCCCAGGGATTGCCCTGGAGTCGATAATGGGGCATATCAAAAAAGAATCTGACACAACCTACCCAGGAATTTCGGAAAGGCCTTTGCCATGGGGTGGAGGCTTTACAGGGCAAGACATCCGGAAAAGATCAGGAAATTTGAAACCGAACCATGCAATGAATGTTTCGGAAATGGAATTCTGACTGTCGAAAGCACCCTGTCAGATGGAAGGAAAGAGGTTTCTTCCTATGGATGCCGTAAGTGTCATAACTGGGAAAAACATTTTTCTAAAGATAACCTGTTTTCCACCCGGGCAGAGCTGGAGGCGCGAGGGTTAAGCGTTATTTGGCCAAAGAAGAGCATTTATGACGATTCACCAAAGACCCGTCCTGTTAAGGAGATGGTTGCCGGGATAGGTGGTGAGCAAAAGGAGCTATCTAATGAGTGAGACGGTCATTTGTGGCTGGCAGGCAATAGCTAATATGTTTGGGATCTCTAAGCGTAACATGACCAGGCGCAGAGTTGAGCTCCTGGAGGCGGGTGCTATATTTTACATGAAACGAGGAACCCCTCCGCGCAAGGTTGTATGCGCTTGGCCGAGCGTTTTAAAAGCCTGGACCATTCAGAAGTCCGTGAGAAATGAAAATGTTTAAAAACAGGATAATAAGGAGGGACATCAAGCGGTGATAACAAGGAGTGGTATTAGAATCTATTTTAGAACTCTTTATTTTTTTGAGGCCTTAGCATGACCGAGCCTTTCATCACCGGCTGGCGAGCGATTAGCCGCCACATTGGCATTCGGGACACCAGGGCCTTAAGAAAATATGCGGATAAATACTCATTGCCGATTCGGCGGTGGCCCGGAAATCGGCCGGTCGTCATTCCATTTGAACTAGAGCGCTGGTTAATCGAGTTCGATAATCGGCGAAAGGAGCTTGAAAAAACGATAAAATCAAACAACGCCACCTCCTCAAAATAGCGTCCCTAGTGTTTGCTTGTGTTTGGCTTGCGTTTGGTTGCGTTTAAGGGGATGCTGAGGACGATAAAACGATTAAACCATACCCATTAAACCGCAAAAGAGATAAAAATAGCGGGCAGGGCATGGGGAGGGCTGCTGAACAGAGTATTTTGAGGTCGGAGCCCCGGGTGACTCAGGCAATGGTCGCCTGGGGTTAAAGTTAAAGCAAGGGAAGTTCTTTTAAAACTTTTAATCCGAAAAAACGGTAGGTGCGATAACAACCAGCCTGAAGTAGGTTGTAATTCACGGAAGACCTATGCCCCAGAGATGGGGAATGCAACACCGCGGCGCAAGTCAGGCAGATGCCGTTGCGTAGGTTACGCCATTCCGGAAAAATGGCAATTTCACATTTGACGATATCACAGCTTTTGAATCGACCTCAACACAAACAATTTATAGCGCATTCACCGCATTCATCTGGCCTGATCGAAAAGGTGATATCACAGGTTTTGAGAGGTTGGAAATTTTGAAGGTATGTATGGAATACATCAGGTTTTAGAGCCACAAATTACCCCTCATCGCCATAGCAAAGTCATCTCAGATCGAAATGCTTGAAAAATTCGCTGATACATTAATCGAGCATCGCCACGGTCTTCTTCCAGACTATCGCTATCCAATCTCCACCGGGCCTTTGGGAGGTACCAATAACAAAATCAAAAGGATGAAACGTCAGGCATACGGATTTCGAGATATGAAATTTTTCAAACTCAAAATCATTGGTATTCACCTGACAAAGTATGCTTTAGTCGGATGAACCAAATTTATGTCAAGTTTTCGAATAGGCAATTATTTCATTTTTCAAGATTGGTGTTAGAATACGAGAACCCGCCAGATTTAAATGGATGGAAACTATCTAAATTCCGTGCCGGATAAGGCAATAAATAGGACAAGGGTATGCATTACAAAAAGGATGGTAAGCGGGGAAAAAACCCAGAGATTTGCCGTAACCGCTTCATCGTAAAACATACGGTTCTCTTTGTCCTTCAAATGGGGAAGTTCACGAAAACGGCGCCAGTACAAAAAAACTACAACAGGACCAAGGGCTAAAAATATACCATTTAATCCCAAAAGCCAGTAAGGATAGACGCTCCAGAAGATTCTCTTTGTCTGGACGTCAAACAGATACCAACACATCAGCACAGCTCCTATAACTCCGTAAATAACTGCTCCCACAGGCCCTTTGAGTGTCTTAAGATGCCTCGCCCAGGCCCAACCGCCTGAGGGGTGTTTTTTAATACCATAAAGTATGAGTGCCCCGATGATGCTTGATGCGGAATTTATACACATATCAATCCAGCCATAAAACCTACCAGGATAAATTCCCTGCTCCAACTCGTCTACAATGCCCAACATGGAGGAGCAGATAAAGATAAAGACAAAGAGCCCGTTTCCCTGGTAATCATCTGAAAATATTTCGTATAACAACCAGGTCATGACAATGTACTCCGGTATGTGAATATGCTTGTTCGGATTGGGCTCTAAGGAAATGACGGCATAAACGATGATAAAGCAAAGTGATAGAAGGCCAAAGTACCCGGCGCTTTTTTTAGTCATCAAGCCAAAAAGGATATAGATGACGCCAAAAAAGATAATCAAAGCGATGGGAACTTTTCGAGCGATAGATAATGAGAAATGGGTTGCTATGGTGTCATACACAACGTTCGCATTGGGAAGGGCGATGGTGTAAGCTGCAACCAAAGTCCAAAGGATTACCCTTCGAAGGACTTTACGTTTCTCATTCAAAACAAAGCAATCCAGCCAGCAAATGAATAAAAAGTGCGACCGCCTAGTGGCTGGCGGTTTGCGGGAGAGTAGGCACCCACTGGCTTGGCAATGTTCTTTAATGTTTGATCACCTAAAAACTCAACCATATGGCAGCTTGCTTTCGATATGATCAAAGGCGGTCTTGGAGATGCAGATACCCCCCGGTTCAGACAATCCTTCCAGCCTTGCGGCGATGTTGACGCCATCACCATAAATCTGCTCTTCTTCCTGAATGACATCACCAAGATTAATTCCGATGCGGAACTGCATCCTTCGGTTTTCATGCAGTTCGTCGTTACGCGCTTTGATCTCTTTTTGAACGGCCACAGCACACTGCACAGCATCGACAACGCTGACAAATTCAGCCAGCAGATTGTCTCCTGGAGAGCCTAATACCTTGCCATTATGCTGTTGGATGAGAATGGTGAGCACCTCACGGTAGGACGTTAAGGTTCGGACAGTGGCTTCTTCGTCTTCACCCATGAGGGCGACTATAGCCTTCAACATCGGCACTAAGGATGGCGGCGAGCTTACGTTTAAAACCCTTTTCTGCCATAATGGCATCCCCCTTTTTAAGGTTTCAAACAAACGAGCTCAGGATATGGACTATTCAACGCAACTCAGAATCAGATGAGAAACCGGGTTCGATTCTGTAATTGGAGAACCGTTTCAAGTCAGTTGGAATAGGAGAATTGGAAATAATTTATATGCATTTATACCCAAATCGATGGGTTTTAGTCAATCATTTTAAGGATTCCAGCAGCCGTTGATATTGTGAGAATATGTAAGTTTTTGAAATCAATGAAATTATTGCAGATACCATATTGATATGTCAGGTTTTCTGGAGGATGAAAAACTGAGGTATGTTAATAGAGTTTTATCAATAGTCCCCCCCGCAAAAGAAAAGGCCAAGGTTTTTGCTTTGGTCCTATTAAAAAGTGAA
>SDBS01008049.1_pt1 | contig 10207 bp, 17 predicted proteins | sample 2277091 | NCBI WGS metagenome assembly SDBS01 (sample SAMN10404972, study PRJNA504765) | marine sediment metagenome | isolation source: marine sediment core GS10_PC15, 163 cmbsf | place: Arctic Ocean: Southern Knipovich Ridge | collected 2010 | reverse complement strand
ATTTATACTTTCTTCTTTTTTAAATACTTCCGACTTTAGTTTGATTTATTTTGGTAAGGTTTTATTTTCTTTTGATGTTCCTTATTGTTGCTTTTTTGAATAATATCAATCTAGGTATTAGTAATATTATGTCTATGCGTGAGTGATTACTAAAGTCAAATTGCCAATCCATCTTCATTTCTCCAACTGTTGTTTCGTCTATAGTTATCTCGTCCATACAGTTACTACTACTACTACCACTATATATACCTTCTTGTTAGTTTCTCTTAATACATTATTCCGATACGAATAATCAGTTAATCAGAATTATCAAGAACCTTAATTAACCCCCAGGCCCCTTCTTCTTCCATTAACCAAGTACACTAGTTAGAAGGCTGTTAATTCTTTATAATTTATATAAAACTAACAAGAACGTCATTTATAGTTTAGGGGTACTGGTAGTAGTAATTACGAGTGAAATTGGAGAAAATCTATAAGAAATGCATCATAATTCTAATTAAATTATCTTCTCCAGCTTCAAGAGCATGTCCAACCTCTCTGAAATGAGTAGGTCCATCAGGAGAATTTGATACAGCAACCTCTCCAGCTTCACTACTTGCAATAACTCTGTCTCCTATTTCTACTCCATTACTGTCTGCTATAACTAATGCAATTCCGCCAACTACAACCCAGGCAAGGGCGTGGTCAGCTACATTACTATCTAAGAATGATCCCACAACATTTAAAGCATTTGCAGGAACACCATCTACAGCATTAGCAACAGTAGTAGAAGCCATAACTAATTTTCCTTTAACAGAGTTTATACCAGTTTCATTCTTTAATAAAACAGCATAACCACCATCATCAGTTATCTTAGTTTTTTCATTTTCAATCTCAGCAGTTACATTAATACCCCCGCCTTCAACAGTAATATGCTTATTATCTCCAGTTAGCTTTAGATTTCCATCAACAATTAAATTATTAAGAACAGTAAGATGATTCCCAATAATAGCACTATGCAGTACATCAAGACCTATACCAATAGCATTAGCATATAGAATATTATCAATCACAACACCATGAGCTCCCGTCTTCTCTGAGATATGGTCTACACGAAGTAATATTATTGATGCATTTAGGGTTGATATATTTATTGCTATTACTCCAAGAGAATATGTGAATCCAAAAGATAATGATGCACTCCCCAAGTTTGCCCCTCCACTTGTTGCTGGAGTTACATTATTATCAACAACTATTTCATGCCCCAGTGTATGTTCTGCAATATGGTCTGTAGATATTTTTTCAATACCCCGCTTATCAACAAAATCACTAACTCCAGAATTATTAGGAAGAACAAAATTATTATTACCTAATGGTTTAGGGCTTATTTTCTTTATTAGCCGTGATTCTCTGCTCATATCAAACCGACCTTATCTTTTCTTGGAACATTTGTCTGTACTGGTACCAGGTTCATGACTCTGCCTGTCTGCTTTGTTGTTCCTGATATCAGCCCTTCTTCTATAGGCCAGTCTGTCTTTAGTTCCTTCCTTTTGTTTTCTACATATGTCATGAAGGTATCAATAATCTAGGAATATATAAACTTTATGCTTTTATAATGAGTGCTGCCATGTCTGTCTGGTTGACTTCCGCTAAAGAAACATCATCCGCTACTACTGCGCCAGCTAGCTTTATTCTTGATGCCAGCTCTCCATAGGCATTTGAATTGAATACATCTCCTACTGCTGAGCCATCATGTCCTGAAACATTGTCTACCAAATCCTCAACAAAATCCCAATGTGAGATTAAACCTGTTGTTTGGTTTCCGCTTTGGTACTCCTGCGCTACTTGATTAGCTGTTAATGCAACATTCCAATATTTTACATCAGCGATTCCGCCTTTGAACTCTTGGGTAAGGGTTGCTGCAGTTAGTTCTACTGTCCCAATCCATCCTTCATCCAATCCAGTTAATAATTCAAACCACTCGGTTAGGTCTAATGTTATCGTATCGGTCATAGCAACTGCTACTCCATCAACATATAAAGTAGGTCTTATTGCATTCTGAACCAAAGCAACATGATGCCATTTGTGCGGTGTTATGACAACATCTGTGGAGTTAATGTCCCATTGCATTGTAGTTGCTTTTATACAAGCAGCGAACAATTTACCATTCTCAATACTGAAATGAATGTACTCAACAATCCCTGCATCATGCACACTCCAGATAGTATAAGTTCCAGAAATGTCAGGCATGTTAATCCAGGCACTAACAGTCCCTTTCGTATCGTTCGCCGTGTTCCTTGCAGCACTAAAAGCATTTATTGCAACACCATCATCAGAAGTTCCGCCTACAAATACCTCAGCGTATCTATTATTATTCTTAGCTAGAATGAGATTTGCATCTCCTGTTGCCATTGCCATGTTAAGCGGTTTTCATTAACCCCGCATTTTCTAGAACTACGTGGATAGCTGCGATTGCTGCAACGACTGCTGCATCATCATTTGTCCAGTTTCCTGTGCCTGGTGGGTCTGCTACATGAGCAGCTGTCGGTTCATCTCTTTCGAACTTGCCCACTTTTCTTTACCTCTTTCTTTGGTTCAGGTTCTTTCTTAGCAAGCTCAGGATATCTTCTCTCTATATCCTTAGCTGCATTAGTTCTGCCTACTTTTAAAAGCTCTGAATGTAGAACTCTAGCATTTTCAAGTGTCATTATGATGCAGAAGAAATTACATGAACTGCCAAGGGGTCAGTTAGCAGTGCTTCTCCTTCCTCCCAAACCCTTATCTTTTTCCCGATTCCTTCCTCTGTCTTTATTGCTGTTGTTAATCCTATGAAAGATTTCCATTTGCATGCCCTGCTTTTTACAAACTGGATAACCCAATCTGCAGTTGCGTTGTTGCTTACTACTATGTTGTTCCCAAGCAGGCTCATGATAACGCCTGACTTAACAATATCAGATGATACTGCCGGGATTGAACTTCCCTTTACACTGATTAAGAAATTTACAAGATTTTGATATTCCAGGGGATTCATTAAAGTTGTGAGTTCCCTAGAGTCATAGCCTCCTGTGGCTATTTTTCTCTGCCCTATAAGTAAGTCTAGGATTGGGTTAGTTGTTGCAGTTGTACTCCATCCTGCTACTGCTACGGTTGTCGGGATGCTGGCTGCTGCCGGGTTTGGTGTTCCGCTTGTTGTAGCTCCTGTCAATTCATCATAGATTCTACGATCTACTTTGAAGCCAACAGCGTCAACAAGTTCTCTGACATTTGTTGCCATTACATCTGGGTCGCTGTCTTTGATATCTTCTAAGGATATCCAAGGAGATTCAACGAAATACTTTTTAATTTGACTTGTTTGCCTTTCCCACTTCTGCTCGACTACAAAAGGCATAGCCTTGAAAGTTGTGTTACCCATCATAGATTTTGTTACTGTCTGAGTTACAGGAGTATCTAATTTATTCATAGCTGTTGCCAGAGTTAATCCTTTTCTATACCATCTGATTTCTCTAGCTGATGTTTTAGAAAGCATGACATGATTTTTGAATGTGTTATTTATAACGCCGAAGCCTTTGACTAACTTATCTATGTTAATTCCTCTGATGTCTTTTTCTGCTGAGCCGTCGTATACCATTTAATTGCCTCTCCCTAGGTCTAGTAAAAAGAATTCTGTATCTGCAGCTGTTTCTAATGCCTGGCCATAATTAACACTTAATTCATTATCTGCTGCTGTGAAATCTGTGAACGCATTTAAAGCTACGATTCCGACAGCCAAGCCAATACTTACTCCGCCTGCTCCTGCAACACATTTGAATATTCCATCTCTATATACTGCGATTTGGAGCTTGCCATCATTAGCAATTTTCTCTTCTGCAGCAATTCCAGCGAATACATCTCCATTTGTGTCTGCTATTGTAACAGTCAAACCTTCTGCATGTAAATTTAGAATTGAGCCTTTAGGTATTGGTGTCGCATTTGCGCAATTCATCATAATTGGCAGATGAGTTTCAACCATCAATACTGCGACTTCGTTTGCCATATTGGTCTACAAGGCTTGCATATATTTAAACCTTTCTATTTCTTAGTCTTTTCTTCCTTTATCTTCCTGTCAGCTAATGCTATCACTTGCTCATTAATTAGATTTTGTATATTATTTTGCCGTGTGTTGTCTTCAGTATTGGCCTTTATACGAGTCCAGGCTGCTTCTTCTTTAGTCCCTACTTTAAGCTGTAAATCTTCTGGGATTACAGGCAGTTCTTCACTCTGCTTTGGTTTCGATTTCATTTGCCATTACCTTCTTTGCATATTCTTCTGGGGCCATCTCGACCTTTATGGGCTGTCCTGCCTCTGTCTTTCCGCCGAGAGTTGTCTCTACTCTCATAGCTTCCTGCCTGTCGAGAAGTCTTGACAGCTCCTTATTGGCTTCTTCCTGCCTAAGTGCCGCTGCCTCTGCTTTTGTTATTAGATTCTCTGCCTGGGTCTTCTTCTCCTCTGCGTCATCATTCTCTGGTGTTTCTGCTTTCTTTGGTGGTAGCGGTTGCTCTGCTGCCGGTTGCTGTGCTGGTGGTTCGGGTGGTGATGTTTCTTCTTCTGCCATTTATATCAACTCCTTTGTTTTATAATAATCCGAAATTGAGATTTGATGGGCGGTTGTTGTCTGCTAGCTCCTGCGCCCTTTTCCTGTAAGCCATCCAAAAGTCTGCAACTGCCTGCCTATCTGCTTCTTCCAGCTCTCTTTGCTTTGCTCTCTCTGCTGCCCAGAATTTTGCGTTATCTTCTCTTTCTGCTGCTTTCGCTTCATTCTCCCATCTAACCATTAACTTTCTTTGCTCGTTATAATAATCAATAACTTCCTTTTCTTGGTCTGTCTCCTCCTGCCTTACCCTCTCCCATTTAGCGTCTTCTGTTTCCCCTGTTTCTTCCTGAATTTGGATATCCTCTATAATCTTATCATAAACCTTAGTTGAAGCTAACGCTGCTTTTACTATATTTTTGTTAGCTTCGATAATATTGATATAGGGAGTATTAGCCCAAACCCTATTCCATCCTGTTGGGTTTAGTATCTCGTCCTGTAATTGATTAAGACCTTCTACCATCTCAGTATTTCCACTCTTGACAGCCTGCCACCTTGCCCCGCCTATTGTCTGATTGACAGCCTCAGACACATTCAGAAAATCTGCGAATGGATATGATGTAACTGCCCCGATGAAAAGCGCCGCTGCTACTGTGAAGCCGGCCCTTATTAACATCTTGTGGGTGATTGTTTTTGTTGCTGTGTTTACTGCATACCCTGCCCCCCCTGTCATTTTTAGTACTTGAGCTATTGTTGTTTTTCCTGCTGCTGTTGATGTTTTGAGGGTTGCTGCCGCTTCCTTAGAGAATAATCCTACGCCCCCCCTTGCTGCTCCGAATAACCCTATAAATTGAAGTACATTAACTGATTTTGTTTCTAATTCTTTCCCTGTGAATGGGTCTGTAAACTTCTGTGCTGGGATTGTAGGTATAAATTCTCTGATTGTTTCAAATGCCCTGCCTATTAATGTGGTAGGCTCCTTTTCTACTGTTGGTTGCGTGGTTCTTGTACCTCTAAATGTACCTGCCGTCCCCCCTTCTGTTGGGAATACTCTTGTTGTTATTCCTGATGGCGGCACTCCTCCTGCTTCTGCTGCTGTTCTGAATGCTTCTTCCTTACCTACTACTTTAGTTGTAGTCCCGCCTCTTTGCTCTTCTATTGCCCTGTCTATTTCTTTCTGTGTTGGTGGGGTTCCCCCTGCTTTCCTTGCAGTTTCAAAGGCTTCTTCTTTGCTTACTATTCTTAACTCTACCTGCTCCCCTCCTGGCTGCCTTATATTTGATTCTGGAGTTCCTTCTTTTTCTAGTATTTCCTTTGTTCTATCCTTAGCCATTATCTCACCCACTTGGGCGTCGGGATTATAACCCCTATAGCCCCTGCTATGACTGCTATGTATATACCTAAGAATGTTCCATTGATACCTTTTGATAATGCGAACATCTCTACTAATGTTAGGCATACCATGCCGCATACTACGATTATGATTCTATCTTCTTTCATTTCTTGCCTTCCAGTTCCTCAGTTGTGTCGTTTGGCTGAGCTGCTTTTTCGATAGGTTCTTCCTCGACCTTATCTGTTTCTGTCGGCGTGTCGCTGACTGCGTCTGTCTGCAGGCTTGCCGGGAATGTTAAATTGATTTTTAGGTTTAGTTGGCCTAAGACCTGCTCCTCTACATACAGTTGAGCTGCCTTTACGCTCTGCTCGAAAGCTAAATAAACAATCTTACCGCTTGCGTCTGTGAACTCTTTGGCGTTTCCTATGATTATTTGAGGAACATTGACAGCCTGGAAGAAGTAATCATTGAGCCTGTCAATCCATGCCAGGGGGTTAAGGTTTGCGTTTGGTGGGACGCCTACAACCTCCGGCTCTACTGTTGCCTTTGGTATGAATAGATTCTCCCCTTCTTTTCTGGCTTCGTTATACTTCAACTTTATTTTATCTATCTCTGCTTGGTCGTCTGTGTCCAGATGGAATATCCAAAGCGGCTCTACGTTCCTGTGCATGACCCTTTTATAATCTGTCATAGCCTCGTTTCTTGCTAGGATGATCCATTCAACAGATTCAACAACGCTTATGCCATGTATCTCGTCGGCTATTCTCTCCCTGCTCAGATGGAATATATCTTCCGGTTCGAACTTAGTCCCTGCCTTCTTTGCCTTATTTACCTGCTCGTATTTTATATACCTGCCCTGCTTGTTCTGGACTGACACTATTGAATCAGGAGCCAGCGGTTTTAGGTTTATGGGTACTCCTTCATCATTCCTGATAATTTCAGCGTATGAGTCGCCGTCTATCATGGCGACCTTAATCTGATTCTTGAGTATGCCTGTGAATGAATCTTTGCCGTTGCCTTTAATTGTCATCAGCAAGAGTTCTGTCTGTTCGTCTGTTTCTATTCCTGCGCCGATTGTCCACGTCGCTTTGGTGTCTATGGCTGTCTTCAGCTCTGGGATGGTTTTGTAATAGCCCAGATTCTTTGACCAGTTCTTACTCTGCCATCTTGTTTCTTTGCTGTCGCCTGCTGCGTCTGTTGTCTGGCTTTCGACAGAATAATCTACCTGGGTGTTGCCTGCTGTGTCTATCCTGCTGCCGGTTGTTTCAGCCATTATAAATCCACCAATTTGACTTGTCTTAATGTTCCGCCCAAATTTAGTAGGATGTAATCCCCCGTTCCTTTTATCGCAAACGTATAATCAAAATTATCTGCTATCCAATTGGCTCCTGAGTCTAGAGTGTGTTTTCCCGTTCCTCCTGCATAACCGTCTGTTTCTGCCCTTCCAATAGTTAATGTGTTTCCTGCCCCTGCTCCTGGAGCTTTTATAAGTGCCACATATTTTGTGCTTGCCGATAATGTTACAGGTGACACAAAAGGAAACTCTATAATTCCCCCATCACCAGCAGCTGATACTTCTGAGGATTCTCTTGTTCCAGTTGCTAGAACAGCCCCCGTCGGTTCATCAGCTCCATCAGCCAAATATATTTCAGTTGTGATAGTTCCTGCGTCCCCTGCAGTTCTTTTTAACCACCAATCTATGCCTGTTGCGATAAAGTTGGCGTCTATTGTTAGAGTTCCAATAGTAAAAGATTGTATTTTCCATCGTATTCCAGTCGATAAGAACGCAAACGCAAAAAAATCTTCTTCTTTTTCTCCGTCACCCTGTGTTTTACGCCATAATACCATTTCTGTATCTGCAATAATCGGTTGGGCTACTGATTCCTCTACGGTCATGATTACCCCCTGCCCGCCTTTGAATAATCCTGCTCCTTTTAAAACCATTGTCCTATCGCAAATATCTTTTCTAACTTTGGTATTGCGTCCTCTCCTCGTTGCTCGAATGGAACCGCCAGCCCTAACATCATAAGCTCAGTCCCTAAGTCCATGCCTCTGTGAAATATCTTGCCTAAGAGACGGCCGTACTTATCTACCCGTCTGTCTCTGTCCATGATGACGTCGACTTCCTTTCCTTCGAGTCTGGCTCTGACCCACTCTGCCGCTTCTTCTCCGCCTTCATTTAGCTCTTTGGCGTCTATGTCTAGGAGCCTAAGTGGGAAATCGAAATCTCTGAATGTAGTTCTAAGGGTGACCGTATCCCCATCATGTACCCGTACCACGATGGCTCGAAAATCTTCTGTAATCTGTGGATGGGGTGATGTAAAGCCGAATTCTTCGAGCTGTGCTTTTCTGAGTTCTGGAAATTCTTTGAAGTCATGTTCTACCATTATGTGCTGCCTGTTGTTGGGTCTAAGATGAACTTCTGAGTTTTCTTATCTCTTAGGACTGAGATATTTCTTAGCGCAATATCTCTCAGGATGTTGACCATATCCTCGGCTTCTATCCTGCTGGTGAAGCCTGACATGTCCCAGCTGATTCCCTGAATTGCTGCAAGGCATGCTCCTGTGTCGATTAGGATTCCTCTGACTGTTGCTGTTAGAGTTGTTGCTGCGTCTGCTGTGCTCCAGTCGAATCTTGTTGCGCAGTTTATGAAACCTTCAACATCTATGATAATAGTATCAAAGAATCCTGCTACCTTGACTGTGGCGTGGGCATTGTTACCTGCCCGTAACAGAATGTCTGTGTCCTGTGCGAACTGTCCTGCATTAGCCATTAATCATCATCCTCGAAAGCAAATGGAAGTATCTCAGAATTATAGTAGTCAATATCCATCTCCTCTGATTCTTCCATTATTGTCTCTCTAAGATATGTAAATATTTAAACCTTTCTCTTTTATACCCCAGCATGCCCGGACCAGGGCTTCTGCTAAGTGGCTGTAACTCCCAAATATCCTTATGTGCTTGTCTGCGGTGTATTCGAAGGTTATGCTCTTGAGGCTTTTCAATAGTTTTAAATTGTTAATCAGTTCCAGCTTTCCTGTCTCCATCATCTTAAGGGTGAAGCTGTATAGGTCTTCTTTGAGAATCTTGACTCTTTTTTCTTCTCCCTCTACAATTATGCCTTTCTTCGCGTTGTCGATTCCTATTACCCTGCGTTTTCCTAGCTTTTCCATCAGCTGATCTGTTACTGCGCCTCCCAATCCTCCGCTGTCTGTTATGATTAGCCTGAACTTCCACTCATCATCTAGTATTCCTGTACGTCCGACTGTATCTGTGGTACTGATTCTGTCTGTTGTAAGGCACATTACAGCCCTTAACATGTGATTTAGGTCTTCTATTACCACCCAGGCATTTTCATCGCCTCCATAGCGGCTTATATCAAGGCCGCAGTAATATCGGGCCTCTTTCTTGTAGTCTTTCTTCTTTTCCCATACCATTATGGACATGCACTTCTTGATAAGTGCTGTCGGGAATAATTGGTGCCAATCTTCTGTAAATTCGCCCTTATACTCCTGGTTATACTCCTCCTTTGTCATCCGCTCCTTTTCTTTCCTTAGGAAGTCGCTGGGAATCCTCATACATGTCTCGCTAGACTTATGGACATGCTTGAAGTCATCATCAGTAAAGGAATCATAGAAATAGCCACCCTTTCCGAAGGGAGTAGAGAGCAGGATTATGTAACCCATTCCTCTTGCTTTTCTGCTGACTGCAATCATAGGAATTACTGCGTTCCATACTGTTTCGGGAATATAGGCGGCTTCGTCAGCTATTAACAGGTCTATAGTGTAGCCCCTTATAAAATATCCTGTTCTTCCTGCTGGGAGGCAGTATATCTTACTGCCGTTCTTCAGGTAGATTTTGGTTAGTGTTGGCGGTTCAGAATAGAGATTTTGTTTCTTATCTTCACAAGCTCTGTCCACATTGGCTTTGACCTTTTCAAATATGAGTGAAGATTGCCTTTGTGATGCTGCAATGATGAGTGTAGTAGTGCCCGGATTCTCCATAGCAAATTTGCAGCCTTTAGCACCAATAACTTCACTTTTACCCACCTGACGGCCTGACCTAATAGTGATATTGCCTTCATGGTTTAACACCTCCTGCTGCCATTTGTCCCATTTCCATTTATTGAGAGCTACGTTTTTCATGTGATTGTATTTACATAAACTAGTGTTGCCCCTAATACTGATAGTGGCACACTATCAAAAAGTATACCAAATAGAAAAGCTGCTACTGCTCCGCCTGCAAAATATACGTTCGTCATGTTGTATCAAATATTATACATGCTCAGAAAAATGTCAAGATAGTTTTGGTAACACTTTCTCGCACCAT
>SDBS01008048.1_pt1 | contig 10208 bp, 9 predicted proteins | sample 2277091 | NCBI WGS metagenome assembly SDBS01 (sample SAMN10404972, study PRJNA504765) | marine sediment metagenome | isolation source: marine sediment core GS10_PC15, 163 cmbsf | place: Arctic Ocean: Southern Knipovich Ridge | collected 2010 | reverse complement strand
TTTGAATATAGATCTGGATAAGTTTATAGATCAGAAGGTCGGGCTTATAGGAACTATTGAACCGCACTTGCAGACAAAGGGTGCACTGGTGAGATTCACGGAAATAGCTGAGTTAAAATAACATCCCATATTCACACATATACTAATGCTCGCTGGATGTGGTCACCGTATTGAACATGCGTTGGTATAAAAGAGATGGTATGGTGAATATAAGGTTAGACTTGTCATCTCAGATTGCCTTCGTAGCCCCGTCTGAATAGATTAACGCAAATTGCGGATGATAAAAACTCAGAAAAGAAATATGATTTGCGTGGCAATTACATTGGTATTCAACCAACCACTAGATTGCTTACTACTTTTAAACATGTAGTAAACGCTGGTTTTGATGTTCCTGGACAACTTAAATGAAAGACCTGCATAAGACCGGTTCTGGTTGATCCTGCTCTCTCCAAGGTTTATAAAAATCTCATCAGCGATATAAGGCTGAAGGTTAAACTTGGTGAGCTTGAAAGGAAGGTTAATCACTGTTTTATTCCTGAATCTCCACACATCCTCTTTGGTTTCAAGGTCTCGATATTCAAGCCTGAGCCTGTCTTCAACATCAAGGTCAAACAGTTTACCTTTGACCATAATATTGAGATTTGGGCGGTTTTCCCCCCGATACTTACCCGAACTGTCTTTTTCGAATTCTTTTTTAAAGTTCAAACCCACATCGATCCAGTCGCCGAAACTTTTGTACACCAGGCCGACATCAATATTGTGAAGGTAAGGATCACCTCCACTTTTTCCAACCCGAAGCTCTTGGCGAACAGTAAGTTTCCAGTCATTATTCATATTGTAATCAAACCCAACCGTTTGACAGTACTCGCCCTTTCCATTTATCGAGCCGACGCCAGTACCGTTCAACAATGTCCCAAAGACTACCGTAGATGTGAAAATAAAAAGTATACTCTTAAATAGTTTGTTCATGACTTGTTCCTGCAATTATAATCTGAGATTTCCCATTTGGCATTTCCTGAAATACTTCTCCACTTTCCAATTTTGCTACAATATCAAAATTTTCTTTCAACTGCAATTTCTGGTTTCACCTTTCCTTGTTGGCAATCCATCAGCTCGGTTTCGGCTTTACGAGTGGGTTATTTCATGAAATTTCTTCTTAATTCAAATATCTTTGCTTAGGATATTGATTTTTTGAGTTATTAAAGGCGATTTTCGTTTTAAATCGGAGAAAATCTGAAAAAAAGTTATTGCCTTTGACAAATGGAATTTTTTAACTATAATGCAAAGTTAGTATGAAGGATTTTGATTGAAGAGCTAGCAACGCTATTTTATGAAGGAAGCTAAGAATGGCTTTGATAGGATTAGTGAACCGTGCATCTTAGACCAAACAATATGTTTGTTCGGTCGCGCTTTTGCGCAAATGATGGCTTGGAAGTCGAGATTTCCGCTTCAATGCTGGGAAACGGACAGAGTTTATTGCTACTGGAGGAGCGATGATGTAGTGATAAATTGTCCTGGCATATAAGGTTGCTTTTGTCGCACCGTTGAAGTGGTAACTCTAGGGTTTCCGCTTTTTGTTTTTAAGGAAAGAAAAACAATGAATTCTGAACTGGTAAGAATAGTAGAGAACATTGCACGTGATAAGAATATTGATAAGGAATCCATATTTATCGATCTGGAAGAAGCTATGATATCAGCAGCCAAGAAGCATTTTGGCGAATCTGAAAGCGAGATAACCGTACAAATAGACCGAGCTACAGGGGATATCACAGCCTTTAAGGATGATGAGCAAATCGATATAAAGCAGCTTGGCCGAATTCCGGCTCAGACAGCAAAACAGGTGATGATCCAGAAAATAAAGGCAGATGAGAGAGACAGTATTTTCGCTGAGTACGTTCAGCGAAAAGGTGACATTACAAGCGGCGCTGTTGTTCGATATGAAAGTGGTTCTCTTATCGTAAGCTTGAATCATCGCACAGAGGCTTATATGCCCAAAATTGAGCAGATCATGGGTCAAACACATCGGCCTGGAGAAAGAGTGAGATGCCTGATCCTTGATGTTAAAGAAAGTGCAAATCAGGTAAAAATCCTTCTCTCTAGAACGCATCCTGATTTTATTAAGAAGCTATTCGCGTTAGAAGTACCTGAAATTGCGGAAAATATTATTGAAATAAGGGCATTGGCAAGAGAAGCTGGGTATCGAACCAAAGTCGCGGTTACTTCGCTGGATGATAAGGTAGATCCGGTTGGTGCTTGTGTGGGGGTCCGCGGGAGCAGGATAAAGAACATCGTTGATGAGCTTGGAGGGGAAAAAATAGATATTGTTCGCTGGAACGAATCTTCGCAAATGTTAATTACCAATGCGTTAATGCCTGCGAAAGTCAGTGAAATTGCTCTTTGTTTTGAATTGGGAAGAGCGACGGTTGTTGTGGATTCGGATCAGCTTAGCCTTGCGATAGGCAAACATGGTCAAAATGTGCGATTGGCAGCTCGGCTTACCGGATGGGATATCGATATACTAACACCGGAGGAATACAATCAAGGAGTTGATATATTAACTGATTGTATTAAGAGCGTTGAAGCTGCCGAGGACACTTTGGTTGACAAATTGATCGCATTGGGTGTTATATCTATTTTGGATTTGGATGAGATCGGAAGCGAACCTTTGGTTAAAGAATTGGGTATCGATCAGGACGTTGCCAAACAAATGGTAACAGCAGCGACCGAAGCAGCAGCAAAGTTAACAGCTGAGTCACAGAAAAACAAAGCTGAGAATATACTAAAGAATGAAAAAGAAATAACGAATAACGAATAGTGATATATTTATTGGAGTTTTTGTGGCTACCACGAGAGTTTATATTCTGGCGAAGGAACTTGGCGTAAAGAGTGCTGCAATTGTGCAAAAATGTCAAGATGAAGATCTTGATGTTAAAAACCATATGTCCACGATCTCCGCTGGTCTGGCAGCGACCATAAGTGAATGGTTTAGTGAGGGTGAAAATGCCACAACTGTCGAAACAACAAAAAGTGTAGACCTAAAGAAAGTTCGTGTCAGAAAAAAACCTGTTCAGAAACAGACAACGAAAATAGCTGAAACTGAAGTAGAAGTAGAAGTAGAAGTAGAAGTAGAAGTAGAAGTAGAAGCCTTAATCGAAAAACCGGAAGAAGAATCCAGTCAACCCATAACGGAAGAAATAGTTGAAAGTGAACCAGAACAGGTTGAGCCAGTTGCTCCTGTTGAAAAAGAACCAGAAGTGATATTGCCCGCTGGGCCGATGCTGAAAAAACCTAAGCCCGCATCGATGAGTGGGCCTCAGATCGTTAGAGTTGAAGAACCTGAACCTGAGCGACGGCCAGTAAGATCAAGACCACCTCAGAGAAAAAAATATGATGCGCCTGTCACCGTACCCTTGATGGAAAACAAGCTTGGGAAGGAAGGAGCAGGTTCGGACTCAACGAAGGACAAAGATAAGTCCTCAAAGCGAACCAAAGAAAGAACGCACGGTCGCCGACAAACGCAAGATGCGGAGACCAAAAAGAAGACCAAATTTACCAACCAAAGACGGCAGAGGGATTTGGAGGAAAGGCGAGCCAGGTTAGATGCAGCAGGTGGTGTCGGCATGCGGGTACGGCCTCTTCGGAAGCTTGAGACCAAGTCAAAGGGTGCGTCCGCAACAGTGGTGCGTCCTGAAAAAATTACTTTAACTGAACCAATTTTGATAAAGGATCTGGCAGCTGCTTTGGCAGTTAAATCTTCAGATGTTATTTACAAATTGATGAAACAGGGCACCATGGCTACCGCCAATCAGTCGATAAGTCCCGATGTGGCCGAAATGGTCTCCTTGGAATTTGGTACCGAATTAATTGTAGAGTTCAGGGCTACGCTTGAGGAACAAATACAGGAAGAATTTAAAAAGCGTGAAAAGAAAAATCTTAAAAAGCGGTCAGTAGTTGCGACAATGCTTGGTCATGTTGATCATGGTAAGACCAGTTTATTGGACAAGATCAGGTCAACCCAGGTTACAGCTGGGGAAGCTGGTGGAATTACACAACATATCGGAGCATATCAAGTTACTTACGGTAATAGCAAAGTGACGTTCCTTGATACTCCCGGCCATGAGGCTTTTACGGCTATGCGTGCCAGAGGTGCTAATATGACCGATGTTGTAGTTTTGGTAGTTGCCGCTGACGATGGTGTAATGCCGCAGACTATTGAAGCGATACATCATGCAAAGGCTGCGGAAGTACCTATCATTGTAGCATTGAACAAGTTTGATCTGCCAGGTTGTGACATAAATCGCATTTATTCACAACTAAGCGAGCATGGTTTGACACCTTCGGAATGGAGCGGGGAGACTGAAATTGTAAAGACCAGCGCTATTACAGGCGAGGGGATTGAAGATTTGCTTGAACACCTTGATTATATTACAGAATTGCTCGAACTTAAAGCCGATGACACCATACCTGCGACAGGCTGGGTTGTCGAAGCCAGAATGTCAGCTAAACGAGGAGCGGTGGCTACGCTATTAATTAAAGAAGGCCAGTTAAACAAAGGAGATGTTGTATTAGCTGGTAGCGCCTTCGGAAGAATAAAGGCTTTAAAAAACAGCTATAATAAGAGTATAAAGAAAGCTACCAGCTCAATGCCAGTTGAGGTGACAGGGTTAAGTAGTGTTCCACAAGCAGGCGATAGATTTTACTGTCTGGAGAACATAAATAAAGCCAAAACTGCTGCTGAAGAAAAACAGATTCATACCAGGGAAAGAACTTTAGCTAAACGTACACAAGTGACACTTGAAAACTTGTTTAGTCAAATAGAAGCTGGTAACGTAAAAGAATTGAATATTATTATTCGTGCCGATGTCCAGGGTTCTGTTGATGTTCTAACGAAATACTTGTCTGAATTAAGTACGGATGAAGTAAAGATTAAGATCCTTCATGCGGCACCTGGTGGAATTACAGAAGGTGATGTGGTTCTTGCTGAAGCATCAAATGCAATTATAATTGGTTTTAGTGTTGTCAGCGAAGAACATGTAGCGAAAATTGCCGAGACCAAAGGCGTAGATATTAGGCTGTATACAATAATCTATCGAATAACCGAGGATCTACGAAAATCTATGGTAGGTCTGCTTGAACCGGAAGAACAGGAAAATGCGCTCGGTAAAGCCATAGTTCGAAACACCTTTAAAGTTTCAAAAGTCGGCACGATAGCTGGTTGTTATGTCACAGATGGAATTGCTAACAAGAATGCCAAACTACGCCTTATACGTGACAATATCATAGTACGGGACGACTTGGTTATAGACACTCTGAAACATTTCAAAGATGATGCCCGTGAGGTTAAGGCCGGGCTGGAATGCGGTATTAAAATAGTAAAATTTGACGATATAAAGCTTGATGACGTCTTTGATTTTTATGAGATCATAAAAGTAGCTCGAACTCTTTAATTAAAAAAGATAGTCAATTTTAACCACAAAATATTACACAAATAATGAGCCTGATATGCCGACAAGAAGACAGGAAAAAGTATCTCGTATTGTACAAGAGGTGGTAAGTGATGCTATTACTAACCATCTCAATGATCCACGTATAGACGGATTTGTGAGCGTTACAAGAGTTGATATGACACCTAACCTGAGAAGAGGTGATGTATACTTGAGCGTCTTCGGTAAAAACCAGACTGCACAAAATAAAACATTTGAGGCGATAAAACACTCAAAAAGTCGTATCCAATCGCTTCTGGCTTCGAAATTACAGAGCAGGGTTTGCCCTATTTTACATTTTTACAAAGATGAAAAATTTAAAAAAACGATAGAAATTTTGAATCTGATAGAGAAGGTAGTTGGCCACGAGAAGAAAGACGACTCGCCAGATCAACCAGAGCAATAGCATAATACTGTTTATTGGTCGTTTGATCTAAGAGATGAAATGGCTGGTAGCTTAGAGAGGTAGACAGATATATGAAAAACAGCAAAGAATATGCCAAAAAAGTGCAAACGGCATATAGAGCCTTAAAACGTAAATACCCAAAAGTTCAAAAGATCGAATATGATAACATCGTGGATGCACTTGTTTATGCGGTTGTCAGTGAAAATCTGACTGCAAAGGCAGTAGAGTCGGCGATGAAGCATTTCGGGGAATATTTCGTTGATCACAATGATCTTCGAGTTTCACGGGCAGAAGAAATTATAGAAATACTTGGTGAAGATACTTCTGTAACGAGAGATACCGCTTTGATGCTTACCACTGCTTTGAGAGTAGTGTTTGAAAAATATAATACAGTTAGTCTGGAAGCGTTGAAGAAAGTTGGGAAGCGTCCGGCTAAACAGATCCTTGAACAACTTGGCGATATTAGCCATTTCGTAGTCGATTACTGTATGCTTACTTCCTTGAAGGGTCATGCTATACCTCTTACAAATACGATGGTAGAATACCTGAAAAGTGAAAAGCTGGTGCATCCTGATTCTGATGATCCGGAAATAACAGGATTCCTGGTTAGGCAAATATCCTCTAAAGACGCCTGCGAATTTTATGGTCTTCTGCGTCAGGAAAGTGAGTTAAATGCTCCAAAGCTAAAGAAAAAAGCCAAAGTAAAAGTTGCAAAGAAAACCACAAAAAAAGTAAAGGAAAAGGTAAAGACAAAAGCCAAAGTAAAAACTGAAACAATTACCAAAAAGAAAACCTCTAAGACGAAAAAGAAAGTGACTAAGAAAGTCAAAAAGGGCACTAAAACCACAAAAAAATAAAGGAAGTGTGATTAAAAATGTCAGAAAATATACTTAAATTAGGCATTCCTGCTGGTAGCCTGCAAAAACCAACTATCGAATTGTTTAACAAGGCCGGGTTTCAAATTTTGGATTCTAAAAGAAGTTACCTGCCAAGCATAGATGATAATGAAATTCAATTGATCATGCTGCGAGCTCAGGAAATGAGCAGGTATATTGCAGATGGAATTCTGGATGCTGGGATCACCGGCTATGACTGGATAAGGGAAAATGACTCAGATGTAGTCGAAATATGTGAACTTGCTTACAGTAAGGTTACAAGCAATCCGGCCAAGTGGGTTTTGGCGGTGCCCAATGAATCCAAAATAACTAAACCGGAAGACTTGAATGGCTGCATAATCGCAACCGAGTTGCTTAATGTAACGAAGAAATATTTCGAAGATAAAAACATTGATGTAAAGGTCGAGTTTAGTTGGGGTGCGACCGAGGTAAAGGCCCGGCTGGTCGATGCGATAGTCGAGCTTACGGAGACAGGTTCTTCGTTGCGTGCAAATAACCTGCGAGTAATCGATACAGTGATAACCTCGACAACCAGGTTGATCGCAAATAAAGATGCATGGCAAGATAACTTCAAACGGGAGAAATTAGAAAATATTACTATCCTGTTAAATGCCGCGATCGATGCTCGTACTAAAGTTGGTTTGAAGCTGAATATCAAAAAGAATGATCTGGAAAAAATATTAAATATCCTCCCTGCTGAAAAAAGCCCGACTATTTCAAACTTAGCCAAATCCGATTACATAGCAATAGAAGTGATAATCGACGAAAAAATCGAACGCAGCCTTGTTCCTGCACTGAAAAGAGCAGGTGCTTCTGGGATAATTACTTATCCTCTCAACAAAGTTATACATTGAGAGCTTTACTAATAGTTTGTTCTTGACGGGTAAATGTAAATAGGTTTTATTTGTGTCATAATTAGAGGGGTAAAGAGAGAGGTTGTTTGCTAATCGCTTGCCCCCTACGTGTCTTCGAATTTGATAGAAAGGATAATATCATGCGAATCATCAAACTTTCAGTACTTATTCTTGTTTGCGCATCTGTTGTATTGGTAGTTGGATGTGGACCCCAAGTATATGATCTAAGAGTTCAAAATGAGCGACAGCAAAGAAGGATAGCTGAACTTGAAAGCCAGATTCAAACTATTAAGCTCAAGCTCGATCAGACAACAAGACAACTTGCAAGTGCTCAAACTCTTACCGATACCGAACTCGATACACTTAACCAGATAATTGTCGCTCTTACCGAAGACCTGGCAAAAAAGAAATCTTTAATTGCTTCGATGCAAGGGCAACTGCTTCATGGTGGAGCTTCGCTGCCTGTAGAACTTAGCACGATGCTGGAAGATTTTGCCAACTCCAAAGAGATGGTGACTTATGATTCCCGTAGAGGCATCGTTAAATTCAAAAGTGATTTATTGTTCGAACGCGGTAGTGACCAGGTAGCTTCATCCGCCAAAGACGCAGTTAAGTCACTTTGCACAATATTGAATTCAGAGCAAGGTGAAAAGTTCGATGTTATCGTTGCCGGCCATACAGACGATGTGCGTATCGGAAGACCAGCAACCCGCGCTAAACACCCAACTAATTGGCATTTATCAGCTCATAGAGCAATATCTGTTATGAATGTTATGGGTCGCAGTGGTGTTGAATCCGAGCGGATGAGTATTCGCGGCTTTGGCGAATTTAGGCCGATCGCTCCGAATAAGGCCAACAAAAAAGGTAACCCGAAAAACAGACGTGTAGAGATCTACATCGTTGCCAAGGGAATATAATAACGACCGCCCTTAAAGCATATACTTATGACAGAGCGCACTTTAATAATAATTAAACCTGACGGTGTCCAACGGCATTTGGCTGGTGAAATAATTTCTCGCTTTGAAAAAAAAGGCCTTAAGCTTGTCGCTGCAAAATTTATGCAAATCTCAGAAGAGCTAGCTGGTCAGCACTACGCAGTTCACAAGGACAAACCCTTTTTTGAAGGTGTAGTGAAATATCTTTCTTCGTCTCCGTCCTTTGTTATGGTTTGGGAAGCTGAAGGAATTATAGCTATGGTTCGCAAAATGTTGGGGGCAACTTTTGGCTATGAGGCCCAAGCTGGCACGATCCGTGGTGATTTTAGTTGTTCAAGAGGTTATAACCTAATCCATGGTTCTGATAGTGGCGAATCAGCGGAGCAGGAGATGAACTTGTACTTTAAGCCAGAAGAAATTGTTGACTATCAGCTTACAGATTCTACGTGGCTTTACGGCAAAAATGACTAGTGACATATCTATAGTTATACCTGTATTCAAGGAAAGTAAAAAAATTGCAGCGGACATTAAAGTTGCATCTGAGTTTTTGCTGACCAATCATCTTTCAGGCGAAATTATTGTTGTAGACGACGGCAGCGGTGACAATACTGCGAAAGTTGCAAAAGATACCATAGTTCCCGCTGAAATTGACCTTAAAGTCATTCGGGTCGAAAACAATCGTGGCAAAGGCTATGCTGTGCGAACAGGCATTGAACAAAGCAGTGGTAAATATGTAATGTTTATCGACTCTGGTTGTTGTGTGCCTTACAAATATATTTTGGATGGCTTGGAGTTACTTAAAAGGGGAGATTGTGACATCGCACACGCTTCGCGAAAGCTGTCTTCAAGCAAAATTTGTGAACCACAAACTTACTACCGTAGAATTTGCTCAGCGGTTTTCAGGTGGTTTCTTATCTGGGCGATGAAAATTCCTTCTAAGATCACTGATTCGCAGTGCGGGTTCAAAATTTACAAAGGTGATCTTGCGAGAGATTTGTATGGCAGGTGTATTACTGACGGTTTCATGTTTGATGTGGAAATAATCCTGCTCGCATTAAAGAAAGGTTACAGAATAAAAGAATTTTCCATCGATTGGACCTGTGACAGGGACAGCAGGCTCTCGCCTGCGCGATATTTGGTGCATGTCTTTTCTGAGCTGCGAACAATCAAACAAGTTCTAAACCATCCGAATTAATCGGCAGGAAGACTGCCTCGAAAAAGGAAACTCTTGACAATTCAGGTGGATTGTTGTAGGGTTATTGGTACTGTATGGAGAAATATGCTTTTTAACCATGTGAATGGGGAGTGTCAGTAAATAAAAAGAGGTAAGCTGATATGTCAAAAAATTCAAAGAAATTAAACAGAAGGTCCTTTTTAAAAAGCACGGCAGCGGCTGGTGCTGGCCTGATGTTTACGCCGAATATCTTAGCTAATACCACAGCAGCTACGACTAAGGGCGATGAAATTAATGTTGCAATCATCGGTGCGGGTACACAGGGCAGAATACTCCTTAAAGACAGTTTGAGAATACCAAAGCTACGGGTCAAGGCAGTTTACGATATCTGGCCCTTTAGTCAGCGCTATGCCAGCAGACGCCTCAAAGGGTACAAGCACATAGTTAATGGCTATTCCGA
>SDBS01008047.1_pt1 | contig 10208 bp, 10 predicted proteins | sample 2277091 | NCBI WGS metagenome assembly SDBS01 (sample SAMN10404972, study PRJNA504765) | marine sediment metagenome | isolation source: marine sediment core GS10_PC15, 163 cmbsf | place: Arctic Ocean: Southern Knipovich Ridge | collected 2010 | reverse complement strand
CAACACAGACATTTGCAGGAGTAATAAATTTTAGTGGAAATGCATTTTTTGCAAGTAATATCTGATTTTTAGTTGCGCTGATTTCTCCTCTCTCTATTTTTTTCAATAAATCTTCGTACTGTAAAATTACTTCTTTGTATTGAGAGAAAGCAAATTGCATATTTATGCTATAAAATACATTGCGTTCATCATAAAAAATATTAGAACGCTTAAATGGATCATTCATTCCATATACATAACCGAAAGCAATCAAAATGCAAAGGACATACTTTTTCATAAAACTCCTTTTGTACTACAAGGTACGTAATAATAAACCGTGCACATTCAAAAAAGAGGGCGCCTTCATCGGCGCCCTCTTTTTTGTGAATCTGTATTAATCTAACATATCTATGCCTGCACCTAAAATTACTTCATCCTGTTTATCGGATTTGTTGCATCGATATACCCAACAGTCAGAAAGCCCTTGCTTATATGCACTGCCTGATCCTTCCATACGCATATCGCTGGAATCACTTTTGGGGATAATGAACGCCGTTCTTCGTTGCGCATCTTTTGAAAGTGCTCGTGCAAACACATTTGGTGGGCCGTTATCTGCACAAAACCCAACATAATCAGTGCCCATTCCATTAGCCACTAATGCCATTGCAATTATGGTATCAAACGCATCATCTTCATCGGGTAATTCTATAACACGTCCCTTAAATTCTGGAGACATAGCTGTGTGATTACTTACTTCATGCTCATCAAAATAAATGCGATGCTTTTTTGTATTACAATCCATAATGATCAGCTCCGGATATATGCGCAGCAACTGTTCAAATGCTTTGGCATCCAAATGGCGACGACGCAATTTTCTGCCGCCCATCACGGTTGCTTCCCGTTCTTCGCCCAAAAACACAACTGCTATTTTTTTATTTTGTTTTTGATAGGGTGCAATCGCCTGAGTAATTTTGCCAACCGCCTCTGATGTCGTCAACACTACTTTTTCTGGTGCAAGCTGCTGTGGCTGCATTTTTAAATGTCCGAGCAATGAGACTAAATGAGTGGTAAACGTATATTTTTCCGGGTCGTCATGCGTTTTAAGAGTAAAGTTGTATGCCTCCGCTGCTCCTCCAAGCGCATTATGCAAAAAACCTTTCGCAACAAGCGTTACCTGCGCTCCTGTATCTTTGTGTAGTTTGTCGGTAGCTTTTAAAAAATGAAAAATATCACCGATACCAATTTGATGTGTATTTACAAGCACCGTGCTTTTAGAAGAAAATCTGTTATAGTCATCTCTTGTCATTCGATTTTTATCAGGCGTACCAAATTCATCAAACACCTGCCAATCATCACTTTCCTTATCCTGCGCAAACTGTGCGGCTGCTTTATTAAGGCGTGCCATTCGTTGATCATACTCAGGCCCTTTTTTTTCTGCTAATAGTTTGTCATATTCTTTTTCTGCAAGCTCCCACTTGCGCTCACCCGCCATTCCATTCGCTTTAGAATAATCATGCTTCGCATAAAACCAATTTTCATCTAGCGGCGTGCGCATATCAACTTCCGCCGTCTTTATTTCCTCCGTTTCCATGGCGCAACTCATAGCGCTTACCAATAATAAACTGGCAATAATTTTTTTCTGCATAAAGACTCCTTTTTGTAAGATATGTTATTAAAAACTGCGCCCATTATACAAAAATAAAAACAAAATAAAAACAGAGTTCTTTACAACAAAACAAGGTCTGCTATAGTTATTCGGCATTAGTAGTTTTTTAATACACATCTAAAGAAAAACCAGAAGGAAAAAGAATGGTAAGAAAGTCGTTATTAATACTCTTATGTGCACTGGGATTAACCGTTACACCACGAGTAGAATCTATAGCAGCAGAGCTCGTGACTATCGGAGCAGTATATGAGTTTATTTCTCTTTTTCGCACCTGGACACGTTATCCAAAACCTGATAGAAAAAAACGCCTTTTTTGGTTAGAAGATACTTCAATGGAATTGTTTAAGAAAAATCCAACCCAATGGCGAAAAAATATCTTGAAAAACTTGGTAATTTTTCAAGAAGATTTTGTTGAAGGGCAAGGATTTAGAGATACCTATCTCAAATTAAAACGAGGAGAATTTATCAAAGCATCTAAAGCCAAATGTTATCCGTTTGGCTTCAATGGCCATCTTTTATCCTATCTCGCATTCTTAAAAAAAGCACAAGGGAGTATGAAAGACTTGGCGCTACTCTTCTTTGCAATTTCAAGCTTTAATAGAGGTAGACTATTGAAATATGTTGGTTGTGAAAATCCGTACGATAAACAAGATAAAATTCTTGAGCAACTCACAAGAATTGCGAATAAGGTAGGAAATCAACCACAGAACTAATCCCTTAAAAGGGCCGGTTAAATCCGGCCCTTTTTTTATCACCATGAAAACTCATCTGATTGTTCTTTACGACAGCATTTTTAACTCGGTATTTCAAGGCCAAGTGATTGCGCCACTCATCAAGCAGCTTAATGCATCACCTGAAACTTCTGCCTCTATCGTTTCATTTGAGCACAAAAAAATTACCACGCAACAGATTGCTTCTCTTATTTCTGATCCACGCATCAACATAATCGTGCGCACAAAAATTCCATTCATGGGGACACTAAGTTTATGGCTCGCCGCACGGCAACTTAAAACTATCTTTAAAAAACTAAACCCAACCACCATTACTGCCCGTGGGCCATTAGCCGGATGGATTGTGGCGCATGCAGCACAATCAAAAATTTCGGTCATTGTGCAAGCTCGCGGACTTGCCGCACAAGAATATCTCTATGCGCATGAGCCTTCCTCTTGGTGGCACCGATTGCGTGCGTGGCACTATGAACAGATTGAACAGTATGTATATGACACCTATGCAAACCAACCGCATGTTACCGTTCATACGGTAAGCAAAGCGCTCAAAAAATATTTGATACAAACGTGGCTCACACCTGAACATAAAATAACAGTCGCCACGCATGACATTCCGGAAAAAATTTCTATCGATCGTGTGCATAGCTGGCGCAAAAGTATGCGAAAAAAGTTAGGTATTTCTGAAAGGGCATACGTTTACGTGTATAACGGGTCAGCACATCCCTGGCAATGCCCAGAACAAACAGTGCAATTTTTTGCACACGCATATCAAAAAAATACCAATTCGTTCTTGCTCATACTCACGCAGAGCGTTGCACAGTTTCATGCTCTATTGCGCACAACAGATATTCCTACAAATGCGTATCACGTTACGTGCGTGCCACACGCTGAGATCTACTATTATCTTGCAGCAGCTGATACAGGATTACTGTTTCGGGAAAAACATTGCATCAATTGGGTGTCGCGCCCTACCAAAGCGCTTGAGTATCAAGCGGTGGGATTAAAGATTATGCATAATAATACGATTGAGATGTTGAGCCATCCTCCCCGTTCGCCCTGAGCGTGTCGAAGGGTTTGAATCAATCATATTGAAATATATATTTGATGAACTAGAGAACAAAGCTCTTAATTTCTTTTTTCATCACAAGCTATTTTATCTGCAATCGTTCGATACCCTTCGACAGGCTCAGGGCGAACGGAGAGAGAAATGAGCGCAGCGTTTACTAGTGCCGTGTCCGTCGAAGCTTTCAGCGAAGTCGGAAGCTTGTCGAACTATCAGGGCGAACGGTAGAGAAAAACTAATTAATACTACAATGCAGATACCGGCTGTCTTCCAACTCCTTTCTGCACATAAACAGCTTCCCCTTTGGCATCACTACACGCAGTTACAAAGCCAGCAAATATCGGATTTGGATTACCGAGTCTGCTTTTAAATTCAGGATGTGCTTGCGTAGCTATAAAAAAGGGATGAGAAGAAATTTCTATAAACTCCATAAGATTTGTATCATCACTTCTTACATGATGCCCGGAAAATACGAGACCATTTTTTTCAAGTATTCCAACAAATTCTGGATTTACCTCATAGCGATGACGATGCCGCTCATATACCATCTTAACTTCGTTCCGTTGCAATGCTTTTTGATATAACCGATGTACGAGCGTATGTGGTTTGAGAATAGCTTCATACGCGCCGAGACGCATCGTCCCTCCATAGCGATGTGCTTTGAGTAATGCTTTTTGCAAGGGAAGGATATCAATAATTGGGTAGGGGGTGTCAGGATCTACTTCAGTAGTATGCGCATCTTTAAGACCGCAGACATTGCGAGCAAATTCCACCGCAGCAAGCTGCAAGCCATAGCAGAGACCTATGAATGGAATGTTGTGAGTGCGCACATATTTAATGGCACTAATTTTTCCTTCCACGCCCGAATTGCCAAACCCTCCCGGGATAATCACTCCATCAAATAATTGCAAATCAGAAAGTTTTTCAGGATTCGTTTCAAATCGCTCAGCATCAATCCAGGTAATTTCAACGCCCGCATTCAGTTCAGCTCCTGCATGAATCAATGCGTGGCAAATGCTGATATAGCTATCGGTCATACTGAACGCACCGTTTGCAATATATTTGCCAATTATGGCTACTGATACTTTCCGTGCCGGATGTTCAATATGCTGCACTCTTTGCTGCCATGAACTCCAATCAGGCGTACGCTTTGATGAAAGATGCAACTGATCTAAAAGTTTTTTTCCAAATTCTTGTTGCTCTAGTTCAAGTGGCATGTGATAGATCGATGCAATATCCGGAGCGGCTATGATCCGATCTTGCGGAAGATGAGCAAATGTTTCAATTTTTTTTCTTCGTATGTCATCAAGTGAAAACTGAGATCGGCAGACAATAAAGTCGGGCAAAATGCCCTGCTCGCCAAGCAAGCGAATTGCTTGTTGCGTTGGCTTGGTTTTCATTTCATTGATATGTGCAGGGACGGGTAAATAGGTAACCAAAACATACGCAAAATGATCCGCTCCAAGCTCTCTCTCTAATGCTTTAATGGCAAATAAAAACGGTACATTCTCATAATCTCCTGCGGTACCTCCAATTTCAATAACAGCCAACTCATACCCTTCCGCTGCTTTTTTAAGACGATCAATTATTTCGTCAGTAACGTGCGGAATAAATTGCACAGTTTTTCCCAAATATTCGCCTGCCCGCTCTCGATCAATAACTGTCTTATAAATTTGGCCACTCGTAATATTATTTTTTTTAGGGATAGACATGTTCATGAATCGCTCGTAGGTGCCCAAATCTTGATCAATCTCTCCCCCATCTTCGGTCACCCACACTTCGCCATGTTCAGTTGGCCGAAGCGTCCCAGCATCATAGTTGAGATACGGATCAATTTTAATCAGCGTTATCTTAAACCCATGCTCTTTTAAAATTTTACCGATTGATCCAGACGTTACTCCCTTACCAACGCCAGAAATCACCCCTCCTGCAACAACTACAAATCGCGTCTTCATTTTTTTCACTACTCTCTCCCACTACCTATCAATTTTTGTTTTATCATAAAATATCAACTCACTATGGAATGTTCAGCAAGTGCTTTACAATAATAAACCTACCATCATAGCAGATAACAAATTAGAAAGGGTTCCTCCCAAAACAGCATACAGGCCAAGCTCTGTAATCCATTTGCGTTTTTCAGGAACCAACGCGCCAATGCCCCCAATTTGAATTCCTATACATGAAAAATTTGAAAAACCACACAGTGCATAGGTTAAAATATTAACTGTACGATCTGATAATCCCTTGGTGAGCATATCACCGTATGCTACTACTTCGTTCACGGCAACTTTAATCCCAATAAGCTCGCCGGCAATCAAAGCCTCTTTCGAATCAAAACCAAACAGATACCCAAATGGGCTAAAAACATATCCAAACAGTTTACTCAAGGTTATGTCCCAACCAAACCAACTTCCCGCAAACGAAAGAATGGCATTCATAAATGCTAATAATGCAATAAACGAAATAAGCATAGCGCCAACATTCAAAGCAAGCTGTAGGCCATCAGTAGTGCCAGTGGAAACGGCATCAAATACATTACTGCTTGATGCAGAGAGATCAACTTCAGCATTACCATCCGCGGCACTTTTTTTTGTTTCCGGATACAAAATTTTTGCGATTAAAAGGGTAGAAGGAATCGCCATCATGCTCGCCGTTAAAAGCGCAGTTGCGGGGACGCCCATGGCCACAAAAACCACCAAAATAGCGCCACTAATAGTGCCCATCCCACTCACCATCACCACTAATATTTCTGACTTGGTCATATGCTTGAGATACTGGCGCACCAAAAGAGGCGCTTCGGTTTGCCCGAGAAAACTATTTGAAATTGCGCACAATGTCTCAGCCCCCGAAGTACCCAAAAGAGGACGCACCACATAATTAACCGCCATAACAATACGTTGCACAATACCAAAATGAAAAAGAAGCGCCATAAATGCACCAAAGAAAATTATTACGGGCAATACCTTAAGGGCGAAAATAAATCCCCAGGGACCACTCATTGGATCAACCAACGAACCAAATACAAAACGGGAACCTTCATCGGCAAAGAGATAGAGTTTTTGTACCCCATCTGCAAGAATACTCACACAAAAACGCCCCACTCCTGTACGTAAAACAAAAAAGCCGATGACAAATTGCATCAGCAAACCATACATGACCAAGCGAGCATTTATACGCGAACGATGATGCGAAAAAAAATATGCCACCAACAAAATAACCGCTATTCCTACAAAATTACAATATCGATTATGCTCGAGCAAATACGCAATGAGTGGCATACTAATCCTCGTTGATGTAAGAAAATAATTGCATAAAGATGATATGACAGTGTACTGATTTGCATCGCACTTAACAAGCACAATTACAGAAAAAATAAGACTATGTATTCTTAAGCAAGCGCCTCATTCATCGCTTTGAAAAAAAGGTATAATGCGGGAGAAAGAAGCCATGTATGATTTGCATCAAGAAGAGTATTATTCGAATCCATATAGATTACGGTAGGTTTTGAGCCCTCTCCTGCAGGTATCACCGTTACTAAAACTGCATGATAACTATCTATATCAAATGTAGTTGGGATACCCAAACAAAAATGCGACACCCGTTTGGCAGAACATATTTTCTTAAAAAAAAGTTTTGGTGATTTTACATAATACATATCGCGATATTTCTTCGAAGGATCTACATAAGGGCTGAGCTCATTAGATAATGTTGGCAGATACAATTGAAACCACCTTTTTTTAGGAGAGAGATCCACCGCATAACAATTGGCAAGATGAAGATGTTGAGCTAAATGATGGAAAGTCTTAAAAGTGATTCCTAAAGATTTATCTAGTCGCTTTGCAATTCCTTTCTTTACGCCTACGATTAAAGGCTCTACAATCTTTCTAATCGCAGCCCCCTCTACCTCTTTCAAAGCGGTAACTAATAGAGCAATAGCAAAGGCATTGCCAACTACATACCATCCACACGAATCTCCCTCTTGCTTCGTTGACTGAATGTATCGAATATTTATATTTTTAAATTCTTGAAACAAATTTGGTAGCGAAAGATCTTCAGTTTCAATTGCCAGTTCAAGATCTTTGATTTCGATTACCGGTGGTTCAACATTCGTTGACTCAATAGTCTCTGATTTCCCGTAATCAGCAATATGTCGCAGTATCGAAATCGATTTTTTAATATAATCAAATAAAGATACACACTGCGTAGGGAAAAACATAATACATAAAAACAGCGTTAAAAAATGTTTACCTCGCATTATAAAACACCTTGTTTCAATTGTAATAACTAAAGCTGTTTTTACTGAGAAAAACGGGATAAGAATTGTTTTTTGCGCGCTTCTCGTTCTTCAGAGCGCAATGCATCAATAATTTCATCTAACTTGCCCAACATAACCTGATCAAGCTTTTTCAATGTAAGGCCCACTTGATGATCCGTTACACGATTTTGGGGATAATTGTAGGTGCGTACTTTTTCAGAACGCATACCGGTTCCCACCAGCTTTTTGCGCTTATCACTCATTTCCTGCATCCGCTTTTCTTCCTGGGCAGCCAAAATACGCGCCTGCAAAATCTTCATTGCTTTCGCTTTATTTTTATGCTGGGAACGCTCATCTTGGCAAGAAACTACAACGCCCGTTGGAATATGCGTAATACGCACTGCAGAGTCAGTTGTGTTTACGTGTTGACCTCCTGCACCACTTGCACGAAATACATCAATCCGCAAATCACTTGGATCTATGGAAACATCAACCTCTTGCGCTTCAGGAAGAACAGCAACTGTTGCCGTAGATGTATGCACGCGCCCAGACGTTTCAGTCGCTGGCACTCGTTGTACGCGATGCACGCCAGACTCTCTTTTTAAATGGCTATAGACATCCAGCCCCTTAATATGCGCAATAACTTCTTTATACCCACCAAGATCAGTCTCACTCGTACTTTCTACCGAAACACGCCACCCTTTGGCAAGTGCATAGTTGGTGTACATCTTTAAAAGATCACTCGCAAACAAAGCCGCTTCTTGGCCACCCGTACCTGCACGGATTTCAAGATAGACGGAACGATCGTCATGTTCACTCGGAGGTGCTAACAAAAAATCAAGTTCTTTTTGTGCTGCTAAAAGGCGCTCTTGCAGATCGGCAACTTCCTGTTCAAATAATGCTGCCATTTCCTGATCAGATGTTTGGACTTGCTGCTTGGCATGCATAAGCTCTTTCTCAAGTGCTTGGCACTCCTTGCCCTTTGCAAGCAATCCAGTTAAGTGGTTGAGCTCTTTTTGATACGCCTGACGCTCCTTGCGATCAAGTTTTTGATCGGTAAGAAGATGCAACAGTTCATCATGACGTTTTTGGAGAACATCCAACTGCATTAGCATACGACAACCCCCAAAAAGCTAGGCTTTGCCTTTGTATTTTTTCTTGAATTTTTCGATTTGACCAGCGGTATCAACCAGTTTTTGATCGCCAGTATAAAATGGATGACACTTTGAACAGAGTGTCATTGCAATGTCCGTAACAGTAGAACGCGTTTTAAATGTGCTACCGCACACGCAGTGAGCAGTAATTTCATGAAGCTCTGGATGGATATCCCTTTTCATCAGACGCCCTTTAAAGCTAGATATTTCATCAATTATTACCTCACAGTATGCCCCAAAAAACTGCCTTTGTAAAGGGAAAATTCAAAACAATCGCTCGCGAGAAAGCGTTCAAAAGAGCGATTGAATCGCTCTATCAGCTTTTCATTTCAATGCGATAGCCATGAAATGGAGTATCGCTCACGTTTTGAGCCGCGTGAAGCTCTACTGGCTCTATCCAGCTTACTCCTTCTGCCACAATCTCAGAAATGAGCTTGTCATCTTTATCGAAATATTTGAGTGTTGCTGGCTTTTGGATAATGGTAATACTTTTATAGGGATGGATATGAAGCGGCTCTTTTTCACCCGGAGCTATTTCAACCTCCAACACCCTCACTTTATCATTTTCAAACAACGTTTTATGCGTCTTTGAAGCAGCAACGGCCGCATCTTGGCTATTATGTTCACTCATATTCTCTCCTTGCGGTTAAAAAACGAAAATTTTATTTATCTCATACGATAATGATAGAAAGTTTCATTGTCCATAAATACTCACTAAATTAATATTCTAATCATTTGATAGCCTGTCTTTGCTTTGCCGGTAACGCCTTAAGCTCAAGATTTAAAAAATAACTCAAGATAGTTCTAACTACCACAATGATAGCAAGGAGGCCCAAATTATAATAATCCGGAGCTACTAGCGAACCAATAATATCTGCGCCCACCATAAATTCAAGACCTAAAATCACACTATTTCCAAACTGTAATCGAATATAACTCGCATCAAATTTTTGATGAAAAAGAAGCATATAAAGTTGGTATATGGAACGCAGCGCGCCTGCGCTAATCACCACTACCCCAATAGTGGCAATACCTTCTCTTATATAGAGTAAAGGCGTATCTAAAAACATCATATCCATCTTTCTCTCCCTTGCAAGACCTCAGACTCAGCTTGAATCTACTTGAGTTAAGAAAAAAAATAATAATCTATAGAAAGAGTACCACTTCCCGCGACAATCAGACCAATAAAAATAATGAGCTGAGAAAGTGGAAACGAGATGTATCCATAACTATCACCCTTTTTAATATGGTATACAATCGCAACAAACATAACAAAAGCCATAAACGAAGCGGCAATGCGTGTTTCAAATCCAATCGTTAGCCAAATGCCCCCACGAATTCAGCCAGCATAGCACATACACCC
>SDBS01008045.1_pt1 | contig 10209 bp, 10 predicted proteins | sample 2277091 | NCBI WGS metagenome assembly SDBS01 (sample SAMN10404972, study PRJNA504765) | marine sediment metagenome | isolation source: marine sediment core GS10_PC15, 163 cmbsf | place: Arctic Ocean: Southern Knipovich Ridge | collected 2010 | reverse complement strand
GTTGCAATTTTAAAAACTATATCCTATAATAATACTAGGAATTGAGTGTAAGCCTGTAGAGGAGTCAGATATGAAAAAGCTTGCTGCCTGGTTTATGTCTTTGTCCATGGTCATTATGGCCTTGGTTTTGTTGAGTAATCCTATTGCCGCAGGACAGGGCGAACAAGCCCCGGATTTTTCGCTGAAAGATCTGGAAGGTAATAATGTCACCTTGGCCGATTATAAAGGCAAAGTCGTATTTTTAAACTTCTGGGCGACCTGGTGCCCTCCCTGCCGTCAGGAGATCCCTGATTTCATCAAGGCCTATGAGAAACACAAAGACAATGGCCTGGTCATCTTGGGCGTTGCGGTGAGTGATAAGGAGAACAGTGTCAGAAGCTTCGTTGAAAAAAACAAGATCAGTTACCCCGTGGCCATGGGAGATGTGAAGATCGTCCAGGATTACGAGCCCGGGCAGTACATTCCCGCCACCATAGTCATCGACCGCAATGGAAAGATACATGATAAGCACGTGGGTGTCATGAGTCAGTCCCAGGTTGAGAAGATCTTTAAGGAATTGTCGAAGTAAGCAGATAAATAAAAATAAAGGGGACAGGTACATTTACGGCCGTAAATGTACCTGTCCCCTTTATTTTCCCCTTTATTTTTATTTTATGAGGGAGAGGCCGGTTTCGATGGCCCTTTCATTGAGCGGCAGCAGGTGATGGTACCGCTCCGGCAGCGTCTCCCGCAAGGCCTGCACGATCGATTCCTTCTTCACCACCCCGTTGATCTTGATCAGCGCTCCCAGAGCCACCATGTTCATGACCTTGGTGTTCTTAAACTCATCGGCGGCTATCTGGAAGGCCGGCAGGGGATAGATCTTGATGTCATCCCGCTGCGGCGGCTCCTTTATGATGCTGCTCTCCCAGACCAGCGTGCCTCCCGGCTTGACCTTGGGCTCGAATTTCTTCAGCGACGGCAGGTTGAACACCATGGCCAGGTCATAGTCGTTGACGATGGGGGAGGAGATCTCCTCGTCGCTGATGTTCACCATGCAGTTGGCGGTCCCGCCGCGCATCTCCGGCCCGTAGGATGGGAACCAGGTCACTTCCTTGCCCTCTTTCATGGCCGCATAGGCCAGGATGGTCCCTAGGCTAAGCACTCCCTGACCCCCGAATCCCGCGAATACCATTTCTTGTAGCATCTATAACCCCTTATCTTTGAACACACCCAGCGGATAGTAGGGGTACACCTTGTCCTTGAGCCAGTCGAGCGACTGCTCGGGTGTGCACTTCCACTGCGACGGGCAGTTGGAGGCCACCTCGATGAAGGTAGTACCCAACCCTTGGATCTGATACTCGAAGGCCTTCTTGAGGGCGCGCTTGGCCTTGCGCGCGTTGGCGGGCGTGTTGCAGGTGACCCGCTCCACGTACGCCACCGCGTCGAGCGTCGACAACAGCTCACACATCTTGAGCGGCGCCCCGGCCGTATTTATGTCGCGCCCGTAAGGCGACGTGGTGGTCTTCTGGCCCTCCAGTGTCGTCGGCGCCATCTGCCCGCCCGTCATGCCGTAGATCCCGTTGTTGATGAACACGAACGTGAAGTTCTCGCCCCGGTTGCAGGCGTGCAGTGTCTCGGCGATCCCGATGGCCGCCAGGTCGCCGTCCCCCTGATACGAGAACACCACCTTGTCCGGGTGCATCCGCTTGATCCCCGTGGCCACGGCCGCCGCCCTCCCGTGGGCCGCCTCCTGCATGTCCACGTCCATGTATTCGTAGGCGAACACCGAACACCCCACCGGGCACACGCCGATGGTCTTCTCCTGGATGTCCAGCTCCTCCACGATCTCCATCAGGAACTTGTGTATGGTCGAATGGAAGCATCCCGGGCAGTAGCTGTTGCGCGTCACCAGCAGGGGCGTGCGCTTGTATATGAGCTCGTATCCTTCTTTCATCATATCAAGCTTCCTCGCCGAACTTCTTGACCACGTCGAAGACTTCCTGGGGTGTGGGCACAATCCCACCCATGCGGCCGTAAAACCGCACCGGCTTCTGCCCGCACACCGCCAGCTCGATGTCCTTGACCATCTGGCCGGCGTTCATCTCGATCGAGCAGAACAGCTTCACATGGTCGCGCGCTGCGATCTCGCGCACGCGGTCGAACGGGAAGGGCCACACCGTTATCGGCCGGAACATCCCCAGCTTGAGCCCGGCCTCCCGGCCGATCTGCACGGTTTTCTTGGCCACCCTCGAGGTCAGCCCGAAGGCCGTGATCACGAGCTCCGCGTCGTCCATCATGTACTCGTCGTAGCGGACCTCGTTCTCCCGCATCAGCTTGAACTTGGCCTGGAGCTCGAGGTTTTTCTCCTCCATGGTCTCTGACTTGATGTATAAGGACGTCAGGATGTTTCGTTCCCGCGTCTTGGGTTTCCCCACCGTGGCCCAAGGCTTGTCGGGCTTGTACTCGATGGGGTCGGGGAGTTCCACCTTTTCCATCATCTGGCCGATGGCCCCGTCCGACAGCAGCATGGTGGGCGAGCGGTACTTGTCCGCCAGTTCGAACGCCAGGTAGCAGTGGTCCACCATCTCCTGCACGGAATTCGGTGCCAGCACGATCAGGTTGTAGTCGCCGTGGCCGCCTCCCTTGGTGGCCTGGTTGTAGTCACTCTGGCTGGGCTGGATGGTGCCGAGCCCGGGTCCGCCGCGCACGATGTTCGCGAACACGCACGGGATCTGCGCGCAGGCGAGGTAGGAGATACCCTCCTGCATGAGCGAGAACCCGGGTGAGGATGTCGTGGTCATGACACGGCCGCCGGCGCCGGCCGCCCCGTACATCATGTTGACGGCCGCCACCTCGCTCTCCGCCTGGATCAGCGTGTAATTGTACTTGGGTTCCTCGCGAGCCAGGTACTCGATCACCTCGGACTGGGGGGTGATGGGGTATCCGAAATAGGCCTGCAGGCCCGCCCGGATGGCGGCCTCGGCCAGGGCCTCGTTGCCTTTCATGAGCTTGACTTCACCCATTGTCATATCTCCTGTCCCTGGGCCGCTGCACCGCCGCCGGCCGCGTCCTTCCGCTTGCGAAAGACCGTGATGGCGCCCTCCGGACAGATGACGCCGCAGTTGGCGCAGCCGATGCATTCCTCCTCATCGACCAGATAGGCGAAGTGCAGGCCGTAGCTGTTGGCCTCGGATGTGTTGAGCGCCAGACAGTCTGTCGGGCAGTGCAGCACGCACAGGTTACAGCCCTTGCACTGTTCGATGTCTATTTCCACATAACCTTTTGCAGGCATGGCAACCTCCGTTGTTTAAGAATTGGGGCCTGTCCCCAATTTTACATCTCAAAAGACAGCACGCGGTGGGAGTGGCACTGGATGTTGACCGCAGCCGGCATGGATGCGATGTGACAGGGGTGTGACTCCACGTGTACGGCCAGTGCAGTGCAGCGTCCGCCCATGCCCTGGGGTCCGATCCCGAGCTTATTGATGCGCTCGAGCAGGCGCTTTTCCATGTCCGCGTAGAAGGGATCCGCATTGTGCGAGCCCAGAGGGCGCCGCAACAGTGACTTCTTGGCGAGCAGGGCCGCGAAATCGAAGTTGCCGCCCACACCCACACCCACCACGATGGGCGGGCAGGGGTTGGAGCCTCCCACCTCGGCCACCTCCACGACGAAGTCCTCAATGCCCTGCTGCCCGGCTGCCGGCGCGAACATCCGCACCTGGCTCATGTTCTCGGCGCCGCCGCCCTTGGCGATGAACGTCAGCTTGAAGACATCCCCCGGCACCAGCTCCCAGTGGATGAAGGCCGGCGTGTTGTCGCCCGTGTTCTTGCGGCGGATGGGATCCTCCACCACCGATTTCCGCAGATAGCCTTCCTCGTAGCCCAGGCGCGTGCCCTCCTCGATGGCCTCGCGCAGGCTGCCCAGGCCGTCATCCTTGTTGAGGCCGACGTCTTCGCCCAGCTCCACGAAGAACACCGCCAGGCCCGTGTCCTGGCACAGACCCAGCCTGTCTCCCTTGGCGATCTCGGCGTTTTCCAGTATCTGGTCGAACACGGAGAGGGCCGCGGGCGATTCTTCCTTGGCCTGCATGTCCTTGATGAGCTGCAGGACGTCATCCTGCAGCTCGAAGTTGGCTTCTTGGACAAGGTCCTTGATCTTGTCCCTGACCTCGGACAGATTGATGGTTTTCATATAATACCTCCGGGTGAATGAAAAAAAGCGTATGATGTTTTACCGTTTTTTGGCATGAAAGAGTAGTTTATTCTGCCGTCCCCAAAACGTCAAGACAAAAACCCACCCCGTGAGGGGTGGGCCCATAAGGAGGATTATGGGGGGCAGTCCGCTAAGTACCCAAGCGGTACTGCCCCCGCGTGCGGATGACCCGGTGGCATTCCGGGCCATCAAACTTATAGGAGGTCATCGCGCAGCCGTAAGAACGGCCGTGGCAATCGCGATGTATGCATTGGGGGTACATGGGAGATTTCCTATATCCAGACATCGATCTTTTTCATCCGGCGAAACATCTGCACCGGCGACACATCCAGGATCTCGGCGGTGGCCACCGGGTCGTTGTTGGTGATCTCGAGCACATAATTCGTGTAGTCGCGCTCCAGTTCCTCGAGCGACGGCAGCTCGCCCTCTCTGGCTGCCGACTGCCGCTTCTGAAGGTAGACGGCCAGGTAGCGGGAGCTCTTTTTTAGGTTGGATTTTCTCCTCTGCCGACACTCCCCGGCTGCGGCTGGACACTGTCGATCATGCGCAGGTTGTTGACCTTGGCACTAAATTTGTCTCTCATCCGGCTTCTCTGTCTGCCACTTTATTAAGCGAAATCGGTGCCAAGTCCCAAAAAGGGTGTAAGTTGAAGAAAAATAAAGAATTAGATTGAAACTGGGGATTACCTGGTATCCACAATATGTTCAATTATTGAACACTAAGTGACAAAAATTTGTGACAGGAGATTGCGTCGCTGCGTTCGCAATGACGGCTTGCAGCACTATGACGGCTTGCGCTCGATGCCGTATTTCTCGAGCTTGTTGTAGAGTGTCGTCCTCGAAATCCCGAGTATCTTAGCCGACTTCTGCAGGTTGTGGCCGGTCACATCCAGCAGGTACAGGATGTAATCCCTCTCCAGGTCGTCGAGGGTGGTCAGCTGGTCCCGCCCCAGGAAGGGGAGGTGGGTCTTGGACGCGAACCGCTCCTGAAGCTCCTCGGGCAGGTCCTCGATGTCGATGAAGTCCTTCATGCACAGCATGGAGGCCCGTTCCAGCACGTTCTCGAGCTCGCGTATGTTGCCGGGCCACTCGTACTTGAGGAACAGCTTCTGCACCCGCCGCGACACCCCCCGGATCAGCTTCTCGAACTTTTCGTTGAAGATATCCAGGAAGTACCCCACCAGCAGCGGGATGTCCTCGGGCTTCTCCCGCAGGGGAGGGAGGTGGATCTCCACCTTGTTGAGCCGGTGGAAGAGGTCTTCCCGGAAGGAGCCGTTGCGCACGCACTCCCGGAGGTCCCGGTTGGTGGAGGCGATGATGCGCACGTTGGCCCTCCGCGTCTCGGTGGTCCCCAGGGGCCGGTACTCGTGGGTCTCTAGCACGCGCAGCAGCTTGGCCTGGAAGGCGTGGGGGATGTCGCCGATCTCATCCAGGAGGATGATGCCCTCGTCGGCCTGGGCGAACAGGCCCTTTTTGTCCTTGTCCGCGCCCGTGAACGCGCCCTTGGCATACCCGAAGAGCTCCGACTCGATCAGGCTGTCCGGGATGGACACACAGTCGCAGATCACGAGCGTCCGGTTCTGGGTGCGGCTCATGGCGTGGATGGCCTGAGCGATCATGTCCTTGCCGGTGCCGGTCTCGCCTGTTATCAGGATCGTTGAGAAATACTGGGCGATTTTTTCGATCAGCGAGAAGATCTCGAGCATGTAGGGGTTCTTGCCCACGATTCCCTGGAAGAAGTACTTCTTGGCCAGACGGCGCTCGAGCTGGAAGGTCTCCTGTCGCAGCCTTTTCCTTTCGCTGACCTTTTTGATGAGGTTGAGGATCGTGGGGGGCCTGACGGGCTTGGCCAGGTATTCGGTCAGGCCGTGGTTTATGAGCTCCATGACCGTGAGATCCCCGAGTGGGGAACCGGTGAAGACGACCTCCACGTTGGCGTCCAGGTGCTTGAGGCCGTAGAGCAGGTCCATGGCCTTGTCCTGGTCGGTGTCGTAGTCGAAGAAGACGATGTGGGTGTCGTTGACCTGGATGTGGCCCAGGATGGCGCCGATTTTGGGTGTGTCGATGGTGTCGATGCGTGAGACGAGCATCGATGCTTGGATGATCCCGGACAGAGTGGGATTTTCCTCGACGATCAGTACGTTCATAGAATGCGCATCCTTTTGCGTGGATATAGTATCAGAAAAAAGGGGACAGGTGCAATAAAACGAAAAGGGGACAGAGAATTGGGGACAGGCCCCAATTCTTTTTGGGGCCTGTCCCCAATTTCTTAAAAAGGGGACTGTCCCTTTTTTTGATGTTATAATAGCCAAAGAGCGGAGGCCCGGATGAAAGAGTATCGCTTGCTGATAAACGGGAAATGGGAAGACGGCGCTCAGGTGCGCGAGATAAAATCCCCCTTTGACGGCGCCGTGGTGGCCAAGGTGCACTTTGCCGGGCGGGCCCAGGTGGAGCAGGCCATATCCGATGCCCAGGCCGCCTTTGCCAGGACGCGGAAGCTGTCGAGCTATGAGCGGGCCGCAGCCCTCGAGAAGATCTCGTCCGAGATAAGCCGCCGCAGCAAGGAGATCGCCGAGTCCATCGTGCTGTCCTCCGGCAAGCCCCTAAAGTACGCCAAAGGCGAGGTCTCCCGCGGGGCCAACACCTTCAAGATCGCAGCCGAGGAGGCCAAGCGCATCTATGGGGAGACGATCCCCCTGGACCTCACGCCCCAGACCAAGAAGCGCTGGGGGATCGTGGGGCATTTCCCGCTGGGAGTGATCGCCGGCATCACGTCCTTCAATTTCCCGCTCAATCTGGTGGCTCATAAGGTGGCTCCGGCCCTGGCCACGGGCAATGCCTTTATCGTTCGGCCCGCCTCCCAGGTGTCGTCCACGACCATGCTCCTCTCGGAGATCGTGGCCGAGACCGACTACCCGGCCGGCGGGTTCAATGCCGTGCCCTGCGGGTATGAGGCGGCTGAGCCGCTCGTCGAGGACGAGCGTGTCAAGATGATCACCTTCACCGGCTCCCCCGACATCGGCTGGGATATCAAGAAAAAGGCCCACAAGAAGATGGTGACCCTGGAGCTGGGCGGGAATGCCGCCGTAGTGATCGAACCCGACGCCAACCTGGAGTATGCGGTCCCCAGGGCCGTCATGGGGGGCTTCGCCTACTCCGGGCAGGTCTGCATATCCATCCAGAGGATTTTCCTGCATGACGCCATCTACGACCGTTTCATGGCCGATTTTGTGGCGGCCGTGGAAAAGCTCCGCATGGGCGACCCCCTGGACATCAACACCGACATCGGGCCCATGATCAATCTGCCGGCGGCCGAACAGACCGAGGAGTGGATCAACGAGGCGGTGGACAACGGCGCGCACATCGTGGCCGGGGGCAACCGGGACGGCGCCATGTTCGAGCCCACGATCCTGACCGATGTGCGGCCCGAGCAGCGCATCTCGTGGCTGGAGGTGTTCGCGCCTGTGGTCGTGGTCTACCGCTACCATGATTTCGAAGAGGCCTTGAAAGAGGTCAACAACTCGATCTACGGCCTGCAGGCCGGGGTGTTTACCAACGACCTCAACAAGGCCTACCAGGCCTTTGGGCGTCTGGACGTGGCCGGGGTGATCATAAACGACGTGCCCACTTTCCGCGTCGACCACATGCCCTACGGCGGCATCAAGGAGTCGGGCTTCGGCCGGGAGGGCCTGCGCTACGCCATCCAAGAGATGACCGAGATGAAACTCCTGGCCATCAATTTGAACATATGAATAATAAAGATAATAAAGGGGACAGACAATAATGAAGGGGACAGGTACATTTAGAGCTCTAAATGTACCTGTCCCCTTCATTATTGTCCCCTTTATTAACTGTCCCCGTTAAAAAAAATGACAAAGAAGAAGGTCATAGCGGACATCAAGAAAAAGTCACAGAAAGAGATAGAACGACAGATGAACGACGTATTCAACCTGATCAAGCCCAAGTTCCAGCCCCCTCTCGACCCCGGCTTCCGCCCGCCTGTCCTGGCCAACCGGAAATTCCAGGAGGAGGTCGCTGCATCCGGAGAAGGGGTGCCCCTGGTCATGGCCCTGGAACACTCTGACGGGGCTGTCTCGCGGTTCGAGACCATGGTGCATCACGAGATCCATCCGCGGGCGCGGGCCAGCCTGGCCTATGCCGAGCGTATCTTCAAGTTCCTGCTCTGGAGCCGAGGCGGATGGCGCGCCTATATCGGAGGGCCGCGCAGCATCGGCGAGCACATCGCCGAATGCTATGCGCCCAAGGGCTCTCGCTCCTACGACTATCACCTGATGGGCGAATCCATATTTGGGAAGACCTTCGAGGTCGTGATCTGCCGGCCCTCGGAAGTGCCTGAGGCCCGGGAGAAGGGCCATCACATCGGCCGCCACACCGATGGCTGCCGTATCGGCTTTGACCTGGGGGCTTCGGACCGCAAGGTCTCGGCCGTTATCGACGGCCAGGCCGTGTGGAGCGAGGAGGTCATCTGGGAGCCCCAGGTCCAGACGGATCCCGAGTATCACTACCGGGAGATCATGACAGCGCTCCGGGCCGCGTCCCTCAAGCTCCCGCGCCTCGATGCCATAGGCGGGAGCGCGGCCGGCATCTATGTGGACAACACCGTGCGCGTGGCCTCGCTCTTCCGGGGTGTTCGCGACGCGGACTACCCCAGGGTGCGGGAGCTCTTCCTGCGCATCGCAGACGAGGTCGGCGTGCCCTTCGAGGTGGCCAACGACGGGGACGTGACCGCCCTGGCCGGCTCCATGTCCCTCAAGGACAACGGGGTGCTCGGCATCGCCCTGGGCTCGAGCGAGGCCTGCGGTTATGTGGACCTGGAAGGCCACATCACGGGCCGGCTCAACGAGCTGGCCTTTGCCCCGGTGGATTACAGCCCCCAGGCCGTCGAAGACGAATGGTCGGGCGATTTCGGCTGCGGCGCCCAGTATTTCTCGCAGCAGGCCGTGTTCCGGCTGGCCCCCATGGCCGAGATCTCTGTGCCGGAGGACATCAGCCCGGCCGAGAGGCTAAAGTTCGTCCAGGACAAGCTCGAATCCGGGCACAAGGGCGCGCGCCGGATCTGGGAGAGCCTCGGAGTGTACCTGGGGTATGCGGCGGCTCACTACGCGGATTTCTACGACATCAAGCACTTCCTGATCCTGGGGCGCTGCACCTCGGGCAGGGGAGGGGAGATCATCCTGGACAAGGCCCGGGAGGTGATGGCGTCCGAGTTCCCGGAGCTGTCCGGGAAGATCGCGCTGCAGCTCCCGGATGAAAAGAGCCGCCGCGTGGGTCAGTCCATCGCCGCCGCCAGCCTGCCGGAAACAAAGGGGACAGGTACATTTAGAGCTCCAAATGTACCTGTCCCCTTTACTGAAAATCCATGAAACTCACGCTGCCCACAGCCGATATTTACATCCCCGATGGCCTGCCGGTCGAGGAGGCCCTGGCCCGCACCACCCACCTGGCCGTGGGCGCCCATCAGGACGACCTCGAGATCATGGCCTTCGACGGCATCCTCAAGTGTTTCGAACAGGAGGACATGTGGTTCACAGGGATCGTGCTCACGAATGGAGGTGGTTCCCCCCGGAATGGGGCCTTCAAAGATACGACCGACGAAGAGATGCAGGAGATCCGCCGCAAAGAACAGAAAAAAGCCGCAGACATAGGCAAATACGGGGCCTTGGCCCAACTCGATTATCCTAGTTCTGTGGTGAAGGACAATTCCCAGACAGGGCCGGTGGATGATCTTGAAGCTGTTATAGAGCTCGCTGAGCCGGAGGTTGTGTATCTGCACAACCCGGCGGATAAGCATGAAACGCATGTGGCTGCGTTTTTGAGAGCCCTGGCAGCGATCAGGAACCTGCCCAGGGATATCCGCCCCGACGAGGCCTATGGCTGCGAGGTCTGGCGCGACCTGGACTGGCTGCCTGATGAATACAAGATTGCCTTCGATGTCTCGGCCCATCCCGAGCTCCAGTCAGCGCTGCTCGAGGTGTTCGATTCCCAGATAAGCGGG
>SDBS01008044.1_pt1 | contig 10210 bp, 5 predicted proteins | sample 2277091 | NCBI WGS metagenome assembly SDBS01 (sample SAMN10404972, study PRJNA504765) | marine sediment metagenome | isolation source: marine sediment core GS10_PC15, 163 cmbsf | place: Arctic Ocean: Southern Knipovich Ridge | collected 2010 | reverse complement strand
ACCTTATTCCACCGTCACAGACAAGTTTATCTTGCGCTCTCGGCGGGAGGGAAGAGACATTCCAAGCTGCCTGCGAGTTACCGCCACGCCTCAGGTATACATGCCTTTAGGACTTCACGCCAAGAGTAAGGCACACGCTGCGCCTCGGGTCCACAGGACCTTCTTGCCCAGTCATGCGAAGTCTTCCAACTGAATGTGCTCTGAAAACATGTCCGCGCCGTTTTGGGTTGCCTAGCCAACGACAACCTTGCGCCCTGAACTCGGTCCGACGAAAGCCCTGGGGCACTTTTCGCAGTGACTTCCATAGGCCCACTATGTCCGCCGTGCAGGTCTCGTGGCCGTCCACGCAAATAGGAAGGACTTCAGCGCCAATAGTGGAACCATACCTAGCAAAGACAGCACTACGAGTCCAGATGCAGAATCGCCTACATAAGGGTTGGTGACGCTTGTGGCTACCAAAGACGCTTCTCAACGCAGCCTACCTCTTGATGAGCCTTATCGGAACGAAGGCTTATTTGCCGACAACTATCTCGAGCACAGGCTCGAGGCTCGGGACGAGTGGCAGGAGTCTGACGGGTTGGAAGAGGCTCTCGCCACGATCACTGACCTCTACGAAGACCGCGCCTCCCATTTCACCCCCGACACCAACGAGTCTCAGACCGAAGAGTACTTCATTAAGCCGATACTCAAGGTCCTTGGCTGGGAGTACGAACCCCAACAGCCTATAGCCGCTGTTAACAGGACTCCCGACTACGCGCTACTGACCTCGCGTGAAGAGTGGGAGGCAATTCAAGAGCTTAAGGGCGCTCCTGAGCTGTGGCAACACTGCGTGGCTGTTGGTGACGCCAAACGCTGGCAGCAGGACCTGGGCCGCAGGCGTGATGGCGAGAACCCCACGCTTCAGATAACCAACTATCTCTTCCGCAGCCGGGTGCGTTGGGGCATTCTCACCAATGGCCGCAAGTGGCGGCTGTATGAACGAGAGCGTTCTAGTGGCGGGGGCATCTACTACGAAGTTGACCTCCTGAATCTCCTTGATTCACAAGACCTCGAAGCCTTCAAGTATTTCTACCTCTTCTTCCGCAAGGACGCCTTCGTACCCGTCCGCGACGGCAAGAGCTTCGTTGAGATCGTCTACGAGAGCAGCGAACGCTACCGCACTAAAGTCGGCGATAGCCTCAAAGAGGCAGTCTACGATGCCCTGCGCAACTTGATGAATGGCTTCTTCCGATATCAGGGGAACGACTTGGATCCCAATGATAGCGACCAGTTGCAGCAGGTGCACGACCTCGCTCTGGTAGTGCTTTATCGACTGCTTTTCCTGCTGTACGCAGAGGACGGAGAGCTTCTTCCTGCGACTCAGCAGCCCTACGCAGACTATAGCATGTTGCGGCTGCAAAAGCAGGTTAATAGCAGGTTGCGCAGCGGGGCGTCATACTCAGCCGGCGTGTGTGGTCTGTGGCATGACCTGCTCGACCGCTTTCAACTCATTGACCAGGGGCGGGACATCATCCCCGCTTACAACGGTGGTCTGTTCTCCTGCGCGCGCTATCCCGAGATTGCCTATGAGCTGCAATCGGGCGCGACGCGATGGGAGATTGGTGACTCCTATCTGGCCGAGGCTATTGATCTGCTGGCCTACAAGCGGCAGCGGTGGGATGAGCCAGGCACCAGCACAGTAGACTATGCCACGCTGGGTGTTCAGCACCTGGGCGCTATCTACGAGGGGCTGCTGGAGCTTAAACCACAGGTCGCCGCCCAGCCGATGATTGAGCAGTCCGGTGCCTCCGGCAAGGCACCGGTGGTGAAGAAGAAATCCGAAGTCAAGCAGCCCAAGAAGGTCAAAGGCCAGCAGCCGCGCGAGTTTGCAGCGGGGGAGATATACCTGGTCACCGACCGCGGGGAGCGCAAGGCCACTGGTTCCTACTACACGCCCAAGTACATCGTGGACTACATTGTTGAGAATACGGTGGGGCCACTGGCGGATGAGGCCGCGCAGAAGGTGCGGGAACGTTGGGAACAGTTGGCCGCTGAGCTGGGCATATCTGAACAGGAGCAACTTGACCAACTTGTCGAGGCAGCCGAGCAGGAGTGGCAGCGCCGGGAGCTTGAGGAGAAGAATCGGTGGCTACTGGAGCCATATCTGGACTTGAAGATACTGGACCCGGCCATGGGTTCCGGGCACTTCCTGGTGGGGGCTGCCGATCACCTGTCGCTGGCGATGGCTACCGACCCCTGTCTGCCGCCGGTCCCGCCGGAGGAGGAGTCTGACGTTCAGACCTACTATAAGCGTCTCATCGTGGAGCACTGCCTGTACGGGGTGGACCTCAATCCCCTGGCAGTAGAACTGGCCAAACTCTCGCTGTGGCTGCATACGGTCTCCAAGGACAAGGCCCTGTCATTCCTGGACCATCATCTGCGCTGCGGCAATTCCCTTATTGGTGCCCGGCTTCAGGAGGACCTCAGCAAGCCGCCCCCGCAGGTTAAGAGCGGCAAGGTCAAAGCGACGGTAGGAGCACAGTTGCGGCTTCCGTTCGACGAGGCGCTACGCAGGAACGACCTGGTGGCGTTTCTGGATACTTTCCGGCAGATAGTGGAAGCGCCTACTGGCCAGGCCGACATTGAGCGCCAGAAGGACAAATGGTTTCGGGAGATGGACAAGCAGCGGGACCGGTATCGGCAGGTGGCTAACCTGTGGCTGGCGCCGTACTTCGGCGTAAAGGTAACGGCTGACGAATATGGCCAGGCGCTGGAGGCGCTGCGGGACGGCGCTGGTAGTGAGGAGTGGCAGTCGCTCAGTCAGCAGGGCTGGTTCCAGACGGCGCAGGAGGTGGCCGGCGAGCGGCGCTTTTTCCACTGGGAACTGGAGTTCCCCGAGGCCTTCTTCACCGTCCAGGACACCAAAGCCGACTGGAAGCCCGAAGAAGGCCGGGGCTTTAATGCGGTGATTGGGAACCCGCCGTACGGCGCCGAGCTCGGGGATGAGGAAATCACAATCTGTGACGACCGCCTACTCCATGATCCAACAAAGAACAGTTCAAACTATTTCATGGCTTTAGGCACAAGGCTAGCGGCGGGCCGGGCATCCGGCATGATCGTTCCGAAGAGTCTCACATATTCACCCGGTTGGGACGACATACGCGAGCACATAGTGGCAAACGGGCTTCGGTTTGCACTTGACGTTTCGCAGGCCTTCCCCGATGTAGAGCTGGAGCAGGTGTGTATAGGCTGGGGGGACAGGAGGGGCGCCACGTTGTTCAGCGCAGGTTACGCCGTGAAGGGGCAGATAGTCGAGTGGTCAGTCCCTGCAAACCTCGCCACTGGCGCCCGGTTGCTGCTATGGTTTCCCAGCACCCAGCGCACATTGGTCGAGAACGTATTGAAGCTTAGTGTCGAACTGGGTCAGATAAGCGATTCTCAACGTGGCCCTGACATATGCAGGCATCTCTGCCCCGCGGGACCGGGAGTCCCGATAGTTAGTGGGGCTGCGGTTGGCAGGTATTCTCTTACAGACCTGGCACGCGTGGACCGAAAGTGGCTGCCGCAGAATGCACAGGACCAGTGGCAGGCTCCGAAGCTGTTGGCACAGGAAATAGTCGGGAGAATAGGGTCGCCAGGTGCCGATGGATTCAGGCAGATCGCCATAAACTCGGTGGTCGACACGGAAGGTCTACCGTTCGTGACTACTGTGGTAAGGTGTAAGCCCAATCCTCCCGTGCGCGAGGGCTACATCTGCGCGTGCATGAATTCAATGTTTGCCCGGTTCTTCATCCACCGGTATCTGTGGAATAGGGCGCAGCTCACACTGCACCTTGGCAATAAGAATATCAGAAACTTCCTGATCCGTTTTATTGACTTCGACCACGCGACAGATGAGACGCGCAAGAAGGAGATGTTGGGGAGCTGCGGGGAGGCCGTCGGGAAAGGCGACTATCAGACGCCGCTGGCGCTGGCGAAGCGGGGCCTTGCCACCCATGCCGCGTTGTATGGCCCGGCAGGAAAGCCGGAGCTTAAAGAAGACCCCTACTGGCAGGAGCAGATTGCCGGGGCCGATCCCGACTTCCTCGGGCGCGAGGATTTCGTCCACGACCTGCTGGCCGAGCTGGCCCAGCGCATGATTGACCTGAATAAAGAGAAGCACCAGCTTATCGAGAAGTTCGAGACCGACCTGCGCGGCGCAGCCGCCGAAGAGGTGCACGAGAAGCTGAAGAAGGGCAAGCAGGGCCGCTCCCTGTACAAGCACGAGGCCTGCCGCTCCCACGTGCAAGAAGGCTCTGGCTCTACTCACCACCTGCCGGAGACGCTGGCTTGGTCAGACGCAGCCTTTGAAGACTTCCTGCGCGAACTGGTGGGCGCGGTGTCCAACCTCACCGATTTCCTAGATGTCTACTGCCGCTACGCCGACCAGTATCGCCAGGTCACCGAGGCCCTGGAGAAGACCGACCACCTGATAGACCAAATCGTCTACGCCCTCTACGGTCTGAGCGAAGAGGAGATCGCGATAGTGGAGGAGCGCACCTAATGAGTCTAAGCGCCGGTACTCAGTCCTAACTGCGCAACATTCATGAGAGGGGGACATACATATGAGGGTTCTGTTCACTGGTATCAGTTGTGCCGGTAGGAAAGAGCTTGTTGAAGAGTTAGAGCAAGTTTACGAAGAACAAGGGCGGGAGGTGAGAACTTTCGAGATAGGTGCACTAATAGCAGAATTTGTCGAGCACGCCGGTGGACAGTTGTCCCCCGAACGCTACTTTGACACTGACCCCGTTAGACTCAACTTGGCGATGGACCACGCGGTGGACGTCATTAGCCGCGACACTCAAGAACATAATGTCACCTATCTAATCCACGGCCACGCGTGCTTCCGCTGGAAAGGGCTATTGCGAGAGGGCACTACCATCTCAGCCGTGCAAAGAATCGCACCAGACAAAATCATAACCGTGGTCGATGATTACATAGATATACACGCCAGGATGCAGGAAACCGAACAATGGTCAGGGACGCGAGAAGAGGAGGTAAACATATGGATGGATGAGGAGGCATTCATAACCAAGAGCTGGGCAAACTATTTTCAGAAGCCCTTTATGATGATTCCCAAGCGTCTGCCACCAGCAGACTTGTTCTCGGCCATCGAAAACCACAAGCCATGCTTCTACCTGAGTTATCCGATCACCAAGGTGGGATATGACGAACTGCAAGACATCGAGACGTTTCGGAGAGACGCCGCTCCAGACTTCCTAGTATTAGATCCGCTATACATAAAGGACCTCGAACGGGCTTCCAATGCCGCGGAAGCAAAGGAGGAGCAGGGATCTATCGCGGACGTTAGGGACGGTGTATTGCGACTGGCAGAAGCGCGGACGATTACCCGAGACGTCCAGTTCATAGACCAGTCGGGCTTTGTAGTGGTGCTTTACTTGACGGACAAGGTATCGGCTGGCGTGTTGTATGAAATGAATCACGCTTCTACCCAAACCAAGCCCGTCTACGCTGTGCACGAAGGCAAGATTAGTCCGTTCTTTAGCCATCTCTGCACCGAGGTATTCGAGACGACTGATGAGCTGAAGAAATTTCTGGACGAAGAGTACACCAGTCGCCAATGACGCTATAGTTTAGCAGTCGGAGAAGCCCTTAGGCCACAGGGCGTGGCGCGGGCGACCTGGAATAATAAACAGAGCGAGGGGGCGACCCTATAATGGCAACATGGGTAGTTAGAGCCGGAGAAGGCAGCGAGATCGTAGGCCAAGTGCGTGAGCTTGGTGTCGTCGCGATAGGCTGGCACGAAATAGGTGATTGCTCAGACTACCAGTCGCGCGAAGACTTTCGCTACGCCTACCACCAGGCATATCCAGATGAGACGAATAAGTATCGGATCGGTATGCAGGCGGGCCAGGTGTACCGGTTCGTCCGCGAGATCGCGATCGGCGACATCGTAATGACCCCGGATAGCCCAGCTCGAGATGTGTTGATCGGGGAGGTGACCGGGGAATATGAGTACGATCCCGGCCAGATAGACGGGTACCCGAACTTGCGCTCGGTGGTATGGAAGAGGACGGTCTCCCGTGACGACATGAGTACCGGCCTCCGAGCCGTCACGGGCGCGATCATGACAGTATTCACCGTCGAAGGGTTCGACCAAGAGATCCAGCGACTGCTGGAAGGTCGGCCCAAACCACCGCCAGAAGAGCAGGTGAGTTTCTATGAGGATACACAGTCGAAAGCGGATGAGCTAGTTTCCGACATTATCGCGCGCATAGCCCCATACGATTTTCAGGACCTGGTGGCGGCCCTGTTGCGTGCAATGGGCTTTCGAACAACCGTAAGTCCTCCGGGACCCGACGGCGGCAAGGACATTGTCGCCCATCCCGATGCCCTCGGCTTTGAGCAGCCGAGAATCAAGGTCCAGGTCAAGCATACCAAGGCTTCTGTGGGAGCGCCAGACATCCGCAGCTTCCGCTCGACAGTTGCGCCCGGCGAGAAGGGCCTGTTTGTGTCTACCGGTGGTTTCACCAGTGAAGCGAAGCGCGAACCCGAGAAGGCCGGTCAGTCCCTCACGCTGATGGACCGCGACCAGTTCGTTGACCTGCTGACCGAGTACTACGAGAAGCTGGAGCCCGAATACCAGGCAATGGTGCCGCTGAAGAAAGTCTACATTCCCGTCAAGGTGGAGTGAAACGGCAGTGGCATCAGGAGGCGTGTTTGGGGATTACATGAATCCGACCTGCTCTCAGACCCGGCGTGCTCAAGATGGTCATCCGTATTGCACTAAGAAGAACAAGCGTAAGGGGGGCTGGTTGAACTGATCGAAGCAGAAGGCGAGATTAACTGTTCTGCTATGCAACGTATCGCCGCGCTTTCTGAACACTTCCCCGATGTCGGTAGCCCGGCTCCAGAGGAAGGGTCGGAGGCTGCACGTGAAGATTGGTGGATCGCACTGAAGTTCTGGTTCGGCTGTTCGTTCATGCGAGGCCGCCGTGACGCACTTTCTGTTCGGTTCATGGAAGCAGCAGTCGAGGCTACTGCCAAGATACTTGGCGATGGTGAGCGCACTGAGCCTGACCGTGTGAAACAGGCGGCTCGGGATGGGTGGCTGAATTGGCGACAGACCGCTCACACAACGCAGCCGTTCCTGTCGGCGCTGGCGAATAACGGCGTAAACAACTCAATGGACCGTAAGATGGTGGCAGATTCGCTGGCATTTGTAATCGATCTCCCTGAGCTGAACATCGTCGCATGGGCAATCAGCGAGATCGAACAGGGAAGACTCCGCCTGGTCTTTTACAGGCTGCAGCGCATTCACGGCGTCGCGGAAAAGCTGGCGTCTCTGTTCTTGAAGGAAGTAGTACACACCTACGACCTCGGCGCGAGATGCACGGCAGCAGACTACCAATACGTGTTCCCGATTGACACCTGGGTAGAGACCGTCTGCATTCGGCTTGGATTGTTCGAAGGCGACGAGTCGCTGGAGGAAAAGACCTTCAGGGCTCTGGCGGCGTGCGAGTTATGCAACGTCGATCCTATTCGCTTCAATCAAGGCGCCTGGTACTTGGGTTATGCCAGAGGGGATCAGGGGATCGACTCAGTATGTGCACTGGACAGCTTCGAACAAGCGAAAGGAGAATGATCCAGGTGCTGGCTAGCCACAGCCAATACTGCGTTTCGTGCAATGTGCGTGCATATCGTGTGGCTCATTTGCTCGATGTAGACGGTTCATACGAACAGGCACGCAGAGTGGTTCAGTTTGGTAGTTTCCGTTGGGGCGGAATATTCAATGTAGCTATTCCAATGACAAGGGGCAAGATCGAGTCAGATTGGTGGGAATTCCTACGATGGTACGATCCCGACGTCATTCTCATCCATGATGGGAACCACCCCGACTTCACCGAGCCAACTGATCACGGGTTGCTGCCATTTCGCGTCATTTCTCCCAACCCGCCGTTTGATACAGCGTATAACCATCTCATAAATCCCAAACTCCATGGGCCAAGTGATGAGCTACTGCAGGAGGCCCTATGGGAGTCAGAGTCTAGACGAGGGAATATACCTCTTGAGAACTGGCGCGTAGTCGAGACCGAAAGTGCGCCGGACCAAGAGTTTCTGGAGGCCAATGTCGGAGTAGTGTCGGGAGAAGAAGACTTGAAATATTTTGACTACATGGGCACCAAGCGAGTGCCCGTCCAAGAAGGCACATTCCTTTGGGGCCTAACTCGGCCTGACATAGAATGGAGTCAACTGAGCCAGACTGGGTTCCAATTACGGAAGGGGGTTGGCCTTAATGTGTCGCTTTTCCTCTACAACTCGGCGCTTTTCGTGGTCTCGGCAGCGCCCAACCTACAGGACTTTTGTCTGTTTTGGTCTGCTAGGGCTAGCCGACACGGATGGCAGCCAGTCTATTGGATACCCTGTGAGTGGGCCGGAAGTATGCCTGACTGCATTGGAGCGCTTGTCCCTGGCGAGCGCAGAGGGGCCCCTCAGCGGATACTTGTCCAGCTGACTAGCGCGACACTTCCCGCAGACGAGCTGGACGAGTTGGCCGATACTTTTCCCAGTGAGGAACACCTCTATCGAGTTGAATCGCCAACAAGCGTTCTTCAGCAGGTTCCCGATTCGCCCGATTGCAGCACCTTTGCTACCATAAGAAGGTACCCGATAGGTGAAGGACGGGCCAGCTTTGCTGTCCCAAATCCTGCACCTGATTTTGAAAGGCCGTACGGCGGGTTGGGTCGGTGGGCCGTGGATATATCTATGGAAAGCGTGGCCTCTGGTAGCCAGGGTGTACGCTTTCCGCGGTCACCTGGTTTGGCGGACAGGATACTGCACGGGGCGCCCTTCCTGCCCTCAACAGAACCGCCAGAGACGGAATCCCGGGTGATGTGGGATGGCAGATTGTCGACAGGAGTCACAGGCTACGATTCGGACATATTCGTTGACCTGCCAGGCTCCCTCAGTATTTTCGAACACGCACTGCAAGCCCGCTCCTTCCGATCGGCTGTTAGGAATGTCAACTATAGGCGTGACAGAAGGCAACTCTTTCAGCCCTCTCCTCGCGCGTACAAGACGGTGGAACGATCGCACCATGGCTTGGGTGCGATAGCCGTGGCGAACAAGTTGACCGACTGGACAGATACACAACAGTTGCTCGGCTGGAACAGTAGGTTACAAACTTTAGTGGGGGCCACGCGCAGTGCAAAGCAAATTGCTGACCTGTCCGGCGCTGAGCAGGAAATGATTGACGAGTTCTTTTTGCCCTTCCTGGTCAAAAGGCAGATTCTTCTCCAAGGGTACTACCTGAAGTGTACACATTGCAATGAAAGTGCTTGGTATCCGCTGGACGATGTGGGTCAGCAATATCGCTGTAGTGCATGCCTGAACACGAATCAGACGCCCTACAAGCCAGAATACAGCTACAAGCTTACCCCGCTCGCGGAGAGAGCAGTTGAGCACTGTCAACTCTTGCCGCTTGCTGCCACAGCCCTCTTAGCCCAAGAAGCGAAGAGCGATTTCATTTGGGAACCTGAGCTGCTGTTGAAGGACCCCGTGGGCAAAGGCTTTCAGCCAAGTGATATTGACATATGTTGCGTCCGCGACGGAGAACTAATAATCGGGGAAGCCGCCTGGGACGGGGGATTCCTTAAGAAAGATGCCAATAAACTCGTAAGACTCGCGCGCCTCCTTCAGCCGGCCGAGATTGTATTTGCGGTTATGCGTCGCGAATTGAAGCCAGGGGACCAAGAGCTAATTCACCAGGTAGAAGAAGCTGTTAAGCCGCATGGCACAACAGTGACCGTGTTTCTTCAGCATCACTTGCTGGAGGGCAAGAGGGATGCCAAGCCGCGGGTTCGCTTTGTGGGTAACACTCAGACGGGCAAGGTTCACCGCATGATGTGTTCGTATGGGCCCAAACGGTCACGCACATGGTTTGTAACTTACCAAGACGCGGCCAAGCAGGGCTACCGCCCGTGCAAATTCTGCAAGCCTAATAGCAGCTAGTTGGAGCTTCTGCTCCTTGCCTTGCGGCCGCTGCTGACCTAACTTCCCCTGCTGCCCCGAAGACACTCAGTATATCCACAGAAGGTGGGCTTAGTACAGTTCGAAATGAGTCCACTACGGGGAGCCATTTTCGGCGGAAATCCGAACTTCTGAACAGGGGTCCCGAAAATCTCCTGAAAGCGCATCGGTGCGCATCCTGAAAGTCGCTGGCGTCGAGAAA
>SDBS01008043.1_pt1 | contig 10210 bp, 18 predicted proteins | sample 2277091 | NCBI WGS metagenome assembly SDBS01 (sample SAMN10404972, study PRJNA504765) | marine sediment metagenome | isolation source: marine sediment core GS10_PC15, 163 cmbsf | place: Arctic Ocean: Southern Knipovich Ridge | collected 2010 | reverse complement strand
GACATCGACATCGGTGCTATGTATTTCGTTACAGGTTCACTCACGAAACAACTTTGTAGTTTCATTACAAACGCATCGCTCAGCATCCCACGTGATATTATATAACCGCAAAAGTTGATATATTTTATAGGTGAATTTTGGGAAAGTTCTTGACAGGGACTCAACGTATTGATATTATGTGGGGGTAGGGTAGTCGGAGTTTTAGTTAATCAGACGACAAGGGTTATAGGAATGGTTTCAGAGCTAAAATAAATAAATCGTGGATTCATATTAGGAGGTTTTTCTAATGGCAAAATTAACGGCTACGGAGTTTCAGGAAAAGCACGCGAGGCGTTTGAAAGCGGCAGTTGAAGACGTTCGGCGTGGTATTGACAGGGTTACTGAAAATCCCTGTGAAAAGGCTGCGGCGAAGCAGGATAAGATGCTCACTAACCTCACGGCTGCGATTTCAAGCGGCAAGTGGGCTAATGGTCTAAAGCGTGTATCGCTTGAGGACTGGAAAAGAAAAGCAAGAGACATCGGTGTTAACAGAATCGCTGCTGGTATTGACGGAGCGAAGGACAAAGTTGTGGCATTTGCTGAGGTTCTTTTACCTCACATTGACAGGGGTAAGGACAAAATCAAGTCTATGCCAGACGTTACTTTGGACGACAATATCAATCGCATGACTACGTTTATTCGTCATATGAGCGAGTTAAAGCGGGCGTAGTTTTATCTGGTTTCGGTTGTAGTGTGATTGTGTTTATGTTTTATAGTGGTTAATTGTTTACTTCTATTACAAGGGGTTTATGATGTTGAAGCAAGGTAATTGCATTAAGCGTTTTACTGCGGTATCAACTGACAAGTTGGAAGCTAACGCAGGCGAATCGTTTTTAATCAGGGCGTTATATGTTGCACCTGAGACGGACAACACATATCTGGTATTGAAGGTAGACCGTAAGACTGTTGGTGTCTATCGGATTTACGGTAAAAGTGGTAATCATCTTGACCGTATAAATCTCGGATATACTCACAAGAATCTGATGGAGTTTCTAACGAGCAAGGGCGTCAACTGCTCAATACCGATTGCGGAAGGTCAGACGTTCAGCGTTTCGGCTGTTGGTACGTCTCCTGTTGTAGTGATTGTTTATGACACCTATGACGCAGGTGATATTCGTTCTGATATGGTAAACGGTACGGACTCAAAAGAGTATATGTTTATACAGTATATGGATTCAGCGACGGCGGTTGTTTCTACTCAAACAGTTGAGTTAGACACTTCTTTATCACCTGCCGAGTTCCCAGATTTTCCGTGTGGCAAGTCTGTTCCCTCCAACACTGAGATTGACGTTTTAGGTTTAGTTGGTTCGCCTTCTGGTGATGGTATTACGTCGGGTAATTACATTGGCTCTACTTACGTTAAGATGGTAAAAGAGCGTGAGACGTTGTTTGACGAGGACAGAAACGGGATTCCGTTCTTTTATGCACCCAACGAAACTACCAGTGACTATTCTGCTGACTTTACTTTAATTGCACCTTGCGTAAGCGTAAGACCGTTTGATGAATCAGTTTCGTTAGAGCACAAAGCTCCATTAGGCGACCCCTTAATGTTTGAACCGGCTCTAAAGTTTCGTTCCGGTGAAGAGTTATTGATGTATATGAGTTTTGTTCAAGTGGGTGCTTTGGTAGTAGGTGACAAGATTGACATTGCAGCAATAATGAACGTAAAGACCAGTTAGCAGACAAATTTAAGAGGACTATTATGTTCAAGTGGAAAAAGTTAACATTTGAGACGGGGATTGCCACTGAAAAGGTGGAGGTAATTTTATCTGGTATGAGCGGAAAGAACAGGGTTATTAAGCAGCTTGTTATAGGTGATAGAACGGCCTCTACATTTTTGAGGTTATATCGTGACGCAGAGCAGATTGTTGATTATGAGTGTGATTTACTTACAGCCGAATCTCCGATGTTGCCTGTTGATTTACCTTTAGCAGAAGGTCAAAACTGTTCAGTTGGTTTAATGAACTCAACAGGTGGAGCATTAACTCGCACGTTTCAGATAGGATATGAGGAAACAGACTAACACTATATGTTTGAGATAACAAAGCCTTTTACATTTAAGGACTTACCTACAAAGCCAGAGATAACCGGTCGGCCAAAGCTCAGCGAAGATTTACAACAAACCATTGCTTTACTTTCAGGTTGGGACGCTTCAACAAGGCGTTTAATTCGTTGTTCACCGTCTGGCACAATTCGAGTAGGTTCGGCACGTGCAAAAGGTATTATAAACGTTCTTGCCGACCGCCCCGCTTACGTTATAACACTTGATAACATCCCGACAAGCGAAGTAATGATAAGGTCATTTCCTGATAACACTGGTCGGGTTTTTGTAAACATTGGTGTAGCGGCTGCACTTGATATTGGTTATCCGTTATTTGTAGGTGAATGGGTTAGTTTATCAGTCAACAATCTAAACAGTTTGCAACTATATATTGAAAAGAACGCAGACATGGTTGCAGTAATTTATACAGAATAATGCAAACAGGAATATCTCAAATCTTAAAAGGGCTTATTCTCCTATGGTATGGAGCAATTGTTGACATACCTGCCGGATGGGGTTTATGCGATGGTACGAATGGTACGCCTAATTTGACGGATAGATTCATAGTAGGTGCAGGCTCATCGTACAATCCTGACGATACTGGTGGTAGTGTAAATCATTCTCACACAGGCACAACGGACGGTCACACGCACACGATGGTTGATTTTCAGGCAAGGTATCTCTCTGGGGCCGAAGAGCAGAAACGAGACCCCATGACCAACACAGACACCTTTACCAGTGATAACGCAGATAGTCGACCTCCATATTATTCACTTGCTTATATTATGAAGCTGTAAAGTTTATTTATTTCGTGAAGGTAACATAATGGAGCTTATTATAACAATTAGAAAAGAGGTTATTGACAAACCCGAAGGCGAAGAGAAATTAGCTCAACTAAAACAACTATTGCTTAACGTAGAGGGTTTAACGATAACTGCATCAGTAAACGAGCAATTGATTGAGGACTCTTAATAGATGGTAGCGTGGTTCAAAAAGCACTGGACTGTTATAGTAACGGGTTTCGTTACAGTAGGGATGTTGGTTTTTATTTATGCCTGCGATTCAAAAGTACGCTCGATAACAGATAGAACTCGGATGGTGAACCGTCAAGAGTTACAGCTTGAACTTGACACTTTTATTGGTATGGCTCAGCTTAGAATGGCCGACCTTGACAAACAAGACCAATTAAGGGCTGTTATCTTACAGAACGCATTTATTCTTGTAGAAGGTCAGCCGTTTAATCCATTAGGTATAATTTCTGCCGCCGCTGCTATTTACGGAATTACGTCTGGCAGTCGTAGCGTCACTAAGGTAGTTAAAGAGAAACGCAATAAAAGGAAAGCAAACAATGGACAATCCTGAAATGTGCACCATCCGAATAATGTTTCCGGTCGAATCAGATGAGCAAGCGATAGAGTACAAGCGGAAAATAGCAGAGGTGTTAAAAGACAAGAAGGACGTACAAATTCAATTCGCTATTGTCTCTGGTATGCCACGCTCACCTATGGGGTAAAGTTATGGCTTGGCCTTACACCTGCTCCGGTGCTTTAAGTCAGATTAAATATCACACACAATCGGCGTTTATGCAGGCCGACGATGCTGTTACTGATATGCAGGCCGCAAGAACACACTGGGATAGAGCTCAAGACCATGCAGCAATTTGGGATATATGTTTAGCGATAGGTCACCTTGCGGAGGCTATAAAATATAACACTTTTTCCTTTGCTCCATTTTATCCTTATGGGGCCGTGTATTATTATCTTGCTAATTGTATTGAGATACCAGAAGTTGAGGAATATGAGCTTACTGCAAAAAAGATATGCGAGGCGTGGTCTCTTAATAGTTTTGAAGATAGAGCTTTAACTATTGCATTTATTGACCGGATGCGACAACTAACTTGGAATGAACCTTTTTATATACAGTGGGCCGCTCAGCCGGAGTTATAATGGGAATAAAAGACGCTCAAACCTACGGTGAATACTACTGGAAAATGCAGGTTGAAGCTGCTCAAATGCTCGATGAAAGCTTTGAGGAGGTTTTAGCTGAAGACACCCGACGCATAATCGCCGGTTTGGATATTTACGATAAACTACCTGATTTTTTACGGCCCGTGATTGACAAACTTAGAGAACCAACTTCACCTGGTTATGGTGCGATTTTAGGCCGGTTCGTTTCCGAGGCAGCTGACGGAATTTTAGGCCCGTCAATGAATCACGCTTTGAAGGATTTCAATTACTTTCTGGCGGAACGTTTCAGGGACGTTCGCATCGACTTTTCTACAGCAACAACACTTTATCAGCGAAGAGCAATTACAGACAGTCTTTACATGGCACGTATGGCATCCGAAGGGTACAAGGACGCTGAGGGTGCTGCGTTTTATTTAGCCCAAATGCCATATCCGACAATCCCTGATTTGGTTGTTTACAGTCGTTATCACGATAATCCTGAAAATCCTTTTGCCGAGGTATCTAAGTGGTTTGATATACCACCCCGTGACTGGAAGGTTTGGAATTGGTTGGGCTTACAACGACTAACAACTTTACAAGTCCAAACGCTCTATCGTCGAGGGCTTATTAGTTCAAGTGAGTTATTTGTTCACCTATCGAAAATAGGTTGGGACGCAACCGATAGACCGTTGGTACAGGAATTGGGATGGACGATTCCAAACGCGATGTTACTTGTCCAGGGTGACTTACAGCAAGGTCAAACCAAAGATAGAATACTAAGAGATATAAGCCTTGCCGACATAAATCCTCTATACGCTGAAACTTATTTGGATGCAATTTTAACAAAGCCGTCAAGTCAGGATTTAATTGCCTATCATTTACGCAAAGACCCCACCCTCAGCGGTTTATCAACAGACCTACAGAAAATCGGTATACATCCTGACTATAGTGAGATATATAAAACGCTTGCATATCCGATACCACCCGTCGCAGACATTATAACTATGGCGGTTCGTGAAGCATTTACACCGGCTATTGCTGCGAAGTTCGGTCAATATGAAGATTATCCGCCTGAGTTTGAAGAGTGGGCCGAAAAGAAGGGGCTATCTAAAGACTGGTCGAGACGATACTGGGCCGCTCATTGGAGTTTACCGTCGGCGACGCAAGGATTTGATATGCTCCATCGTGGACTTATCGACCATAACGAATTAAATATGCTTTTGCGGGCATTGGACGTTATGCCGTTTTGGAGGGAAAAACTTACCGGTATTGCTTATCGTAGATTGTCCCGTGTTGATATTCGTAGAATGTATCGTGTTGGTGTCCTGAATGAAACGCAAGTGAATGAAGCATATTTAGAGTTGGGCTACAACGAACGGGATGCGGGCCGAATGTCTGAGTTTACTATCAAACAGGTTTTAGCAACACAGTCGAAGTTTACCGCTCGTGATATAATCGGTGCTTATTCTAAGTATATGATAAACCGCTCCGAAGCCTCGTCACTGTTACGTGAAGTCGGAGTACGTGATGAGAATGTCGCATTTATTTTGAGTACAGCCGATTATAAACGAGAATGGGCTTTGACTGAGGACAAAATCGCTGCTATACGAAACCTCTACAAAAAGCACGTATACGATGATTCAAAAGCACGCTCGGAGTTATTAAGACTTGATATGCCGTCGGTTCGTGTTGATACTCTTATGGAGCAATGGTATATCGACGAAAAGGATAAACCCGTTCGCAGATGGACTACAGCCCAAACGTTAGGTTTTATCAAAGAAAACTTAGTGACTGAGGAACGTGGACGGGCGGAGTTAGTTGCGATGGGTTATAATGAAGAGCATATTAACGTATATCTTGAGGCAAGCAAATGACCGACGGACAGAAACTCAAAGATTGTTTAGCCGAATATCGGAAAGCGAATAAACACCTCGATGATAACCTTAAAAAAGCTGAGGAGCGGAATCAACAGACTCGTCAAGAAGCAAGGGAACAATTGAACCGTCAATAGTTACATGGCCTTTTTTATACTGTCGATTCAATACTTTCCTGATTTGCTTAACCGTGTAAGTATCGGTTTCGGCCCTACGCAACAATCCCTTAAAAGACGGCCATTGCTCCTGTTCGTAGATTCCTTCGCTTACCTCTACAGCATTTTTACGTATGCCTTTTATGACAACCTTTGTCCCAGTCGAATAGTCTTTTAGCCCTTTGATAATTAACTGACTTGTCGATTCAACTATCTTTAACGCACCGAGACGAACCTCATCTAAAAAGGGTTCTAAATTACGCAAGCCGACATCGTTTACAATCAGACTATCGGTATCGCAGTAAAAGTAATTTCCTTCACCTGTTTGTTTCATAAGATACCACAAATACATCCGAGCATACGCCGAGACGTGAGCAGCAATTGCAGGAAACGAATTAAACGATTCCTCATATCCGTCAAGGATAAAGATTTCACCTAACAAATAACGTATCTGTTTGATTCCGCAAACACCTACTTCAAACAATAATTCCACTCTATCCGGTTCGTTTGGACAATCACCAATTTTTCGCCATACCTCCGCCTTTTGTCCGAACTTACCGTAAAGAGAATTGAGCATTTGTTTGCACATATAGCCGTACTCTGCAATACCCTCGGAGTTAAACTCTTGACGCATCTTGTAGAATCGGTCTACGTAGGTTTTGAAGATGTCCGATTGCTCATAAATAACAAACTGCCCGACTTTTAAGATATGATTATGCTCTAACGCATATTTCAACTCAGGCGTTGTTAAAGTAACCCAAAACTTACCAATTGGGAATATAGTGCGGTTACGTCTGATAGCATATACCGGCTCGTCCGTATCAATCAGAACTTTTGCGACGACCGAATAATCTTTAAGAAGTTGAAGCAAAGTATCCGGTGTAGTTTCCTGAGAAATTTGAACATATTTAACAGGATACAAATTATTACGCATAACAAAAGGATACAGACTATTAACATCGACAATATGAGAAACATCATTTGTTAATTCTCCTAAATAAAAACATTCGCAGCGACCACCCTTGTAACTGTCACGCTCTAAGTTAATCGCTTCCTTGTTATTATGAATATAAATTCGCCTATCGTAATGACGAAACAGATACGCCGCCATAGCAGTCGAACCCCTCGTATAGCACAACCGACTTATTGAGTTTGCCTCTAAAAATTTAATGAGTCGTTTGAAGTTTTCCAACTCAATCTCAACATCACGCTTGCAATATACACTCAGCCACGCATCGCTGCAGGTCTCAAAGTCAATAAACAGCTTCGGTATCCCTATGCGTTCACCTGTTTTAGCAAGTGACTCTGCGAACCAGTTCATAGTATCAAGGAAAACTATCGAGCCGCCCTTGCTGCGAACCGTGATTATGCTGGTGGAGCCACCATCGTAGAAAAACTTTAGCTTAAAGTCATTTTCCCTGAGATATTTCCATCCTCGAAGGATTGTAAAATCGAAGACAAGATTTCGAGCAAGCACCCAGAGCTTACGCTTTGGCTTTGTATGCTTAAAGACAAACTGCCAAAAGATGACTGGATGATGAAAGTTAATCCACTCATACTGCTCAAGATTTCGACCATAAGCTCTCTGGTAATAGCAGGCCCATCCGAGCTTGAGATGCTGTTTGATTGAACCATTCGGTAAAACCTCCGGTTTTGTTTCCGTATCGAAAAAAAGTAAATGACGGGGCATTGCCAAAGTCTTTTCAGGTTTCAAACAGTGGGGTTTCCGGTTTATACTACTCATTCCATTACCTTACGCACGGCAGTCCACGTTTGCACCCCGACAAGTTTTTCGGCAGCGTATTTTTCCCATTCGCCCCAACGTTCCTCGACTTGAGCTTCAACCATTTCAGGAGTCAACGGCACGTCTGATGTTATATTAACAAACCGCTCCGTTATAGGTTCGCCCGCCCTGATAACTGACTGCACTTTAACCTTATACATGAACTCCGTAGAGGTCGCCCACGTAACAGCCGCCATACTCTTAACAGACGGGTATCGGTCTTTGCGTACGTATCTGATTAACCCCGCTTTTGCCTCTAATTCATTAACCGAACGAAAATCAGCCAGCATATCACTCCGCCGGTACGATAAACCTATCGCCTTCATATCGGCAATAAATCGAGATGCAGACAAACCTTCCTTAAAAGCACCCCGCATCCTTGCAATTGTTTCCGCCCGTACAATGCCCACAGCATAAACCCGTTATATATAACGTCGTTGATATGAACGTAAATTATAACAACTACTATAACTTAGAATAAATTTTCATTGCAAGCTCGTCAAGTGTATCAATAGCATCGGCAAGCTGTTCAATAGATTCCGACAAGTGGGGTCGGTGTTCTTTAATGAGAACTAATGACCTTGTAAGATGGTTTTTACACCACTCAAAGTTACGATGAACGCCCTCGAATTGCTCTTTTAGCCTGCCTCGTGTGTTCCCTGCCATTTTTGTATCTCCATAAATGGGGCCGCCATACGTAGAGAGTGTTACAGCGGCCCCTTGCGTAGGAGGAGCCTACCCAGGTTATTGCCGCATAACCGCATCGGCAGCGGCAGTAGCTTCGGTTATCTCCGCACTAAAATCCTTACCGGATACCTGTTGAAACAACTGCTCTTTTAGGTCGGTATCCTCTAACACCTTCAATTCATACGTTGAAGTTATGTCGTTCTGAGCACCGTGACGTATCGCCATGAAAGCAATATCGCCAAAACGGTCTTCGTACTTACTTATCTTGCGGGCAAGCCGTTTACCTGCAATGAATAATACGAACCCGTCTGGTGTCACTATAGGACAGCCGATTTTTTCCGAAGGACGACCTTTGAACTTACCCTCAAGCAATATCGGTTCACCTACAACGACAAACAAAATAGCTTCACCATCCTCAGACAAGAAAGCTAAGTCACCCCCGCCGAAATCCTTCATTTTGTCCTTCCAACTCATAAGCTTAATCCTTCCCTACCATATTAGAATAACCCCCGACAAATAACATCGCAAAAATCATCTCAATCATCTCTTTAGGTGTCAAACTGTTGTCCTTCGCTTCATTGGTGATAAACAGAATTTCAGTTGCGTCAAGCTCAATTAGTATCTTATTTGTGGTGCTTACTGTGACATCCATAACTCCACCTCTAAAGAATCGCCCACCTTCCGCCCGCCATCATTGGCACAAACCACTTGGGGGCACTCACTCACGAGCCAAAAGTAAATTCCTCTTCCATACCTGATTTCGATTCAAACTTGAGCTTCAAGTTGTGAATCTGTTTGCTCAATGCGTTGGTGATTTCCAATACCTGCTCAGGCGTGTACTCGTACGTGCCACTGGCACAAAAACCGATTGTGCGAATAGCCTTGACGGCCTTACCTACCCTCGGAGTGACCACCCTTGTAAATCGCTCAACTTTGGTTTCCTCCGAAGATATAGCCGGTCTACTTCTGCTTGTTCTCTTTCCCATAACAATACGCTCCTTTTCATAAATTAACTACATGCAATAAAACACCAAAACGATAACCATAACAAACGCTTTATCTGTACTATTAACATTTGACACCCCCTTATATATTTAACTAACTACAGCAAAACGAGACGTGCAAAGCACGTGAATTTCACTATCAGTAAAAGTTTTAAGAATCTTGTCATCATCAGTAAGATTTAACAGTAAGTTAACAGAATCCTCGCTCTCAGCTTTTACCAAAAGTTTCCAGTTTCCCATATCAGCCTTTTCCACTAAGTAAACCATTTGTACCTGCCTCCTAAGTGTTATACATTAACTCTTGCCTCATTATAGCAGCGTCCCGAACAGCCGCAACATGAGCTTTGTTATTATCGCCGTCAACTCGTAACGTATTGTAAAACGCCCGCTTAATGCTTGCCGCTTTGGGGTTTGGTAAACAGTCAAGGTCGTTTGCTATGTCGTCAAAACACCCGTGCTCCAACGTAAGAATTATCCGCATTAAAAGTTTTATTTCAGTCATTTTTGAACCCCCTGAAAAGTTATTCGTGCAGGCTAAAGAGCACTCAGGAATTGAGTACAGTGTAAACTCATTACCATATTGTACTTCTTTAACCTGCATATATAAACAATAACAAACGCACCCAGACTTGTCAAGTATAAAATACGAGAATATGATATTTTTTTTGATGGGGGGTACGA
>SDBS01008041.1_pt1 | contig 10210 bp, 7 predicted proteins | sample 2277091 | NCBI WGS metagenome assembly SDBS01 (sample SAMN10404972, study PRJNA504765) | marine sediment metagenome | isolation source: marine sediment core GS10_PC15, 163 cmbsf | place: Arctic Ocean: Southern Knipovich Ridge | collected 2010 | reverse complement strand
GGGCCTTGCAGACAACGCGACTGTGGTGACAATTTTTGACATGTGCTACGCCGGGCAGACGTGGGAAGGACCATACAGCTTTGACATTACCAGCGAGGCGGTTGATCTGCGTGATAACACGGCCGTGCTCGCCGTGGGGCAAGCCGATGAGCAGATCGGGCTTTATGCCCAGAACTACGAACCCTGGCCGGCGGGCAACTGGGATTATGTCAGTAGCTACTTTACTCAGGGAGTAATCGAAGGCCTGCAGCCGGGAGCCGACGGGTTTGCCCTGGCGGACAGTTCCGGGGACGGCTACCTGTACACCGACGAGCTGTTCGCATACGCCTCCTTCCGCACAGAGGAAGTTGGCGGCTCGGGCGGGCTGTTTTGGAATGATATCGGCAGCCAGGAGCTACCCCTGACCGCAACGGCACCGACCCCCGAGCCCAGCAGCCTGGTGCTGCTACTGGTCGGAGGCAGCAGTTTAGTGGGCTTTTTTCGGCGCCGGAAGAAAGAGTAGCGACATGGTTCGCTGACAAGTCGGGTAAGGGGTCTTGACGTAGATATCAGCTTATGGTACACTCGCGCAAAATAAGGAAGAGCATCACCACAAGCCCGTGCGGCACCACGAGCGCCTATGGGCTTTTTCATTAGAGTGTGGTCTTTCGCCCGCAGATGCAGAAAGCAAACCGAGCACGCGGGGGGGAACAGAAGGAGGCTTACCGAGATGAGAATCCTGGCTAGGCTAACGTTGTTGGGCTCTGTGCTGGCGGTGGTGAGTCTTGCCGGATGTGCCAATCCAGCGCCCCCGTTTAGTGAGACAGTAGCTGATCGGACCTCATACGACCAGGCAGTTACAGACCTGGGCGGCAATCACTACCTCTGGGACATCACGTACAACGGGGCCGACTCGCTTGCGGACCCGGAGTATATGCCCGTCTTCATCGTGTATGACGGCACGGTCTGGTTGAGCCTTCCCGATTCGATCAGCTTCGAGGCCACGTTCAATCAGCCGCTGACAGTCATACACACCCAGTATGACGAAGACAACGAGTGGGTGAACAATACCCCGGAGCTGCCGCCCGCGGCGCTGCTGAGTCTGAGCATGCTGCCCCTGGGTCTGGCTTACATCCGAGGACGCCGGCGCAAAGAAAGCTGAAGCAGCAAGATATTGGTAGGAATCAGGGGCGCCCGTTATCTGCAGCGGGCGCCCCTTGACACGCCAGGGCAGTTTCAAGTACAATCATACAAAGAGTTGACCTGGCAACCTACCGAGTTGAAGATATTCATCGACACCGAACTCGCAGCAGCAGCGCCAGAGAAAGCAGCAGCTAGACGCTCAACGACGCAGCACCAAGAGGCAGCAAGTGATGAAACCACTATCTGCATCATTGTCAGCATCTTTTGCCTCGGTCTGGACTGTTGCACCGCTGACCGACCGCGCAGCCCTTCACGGGCTTGCAGCGTCTGGCTCTTCCTCTTCAGTGGATTACCCTGGAGTTCGCTGCGACTTCACACCCTCCACTCGCTACACTGCTGATCCGATAACTGTCGGCCATCCCCACGCAGCCTACTGGCCTGGCTTCGCCCAACGCGGATGGCGGCAGTGTTCTTATAACTGGGTAGTGCCCTCGCATCTGGGGTTTGAAGTGCCCATCTGCACTTGGTGGGATTAACGGAAACGGGGAGCTGTGTTGGCGCAAATGTGCCTAGATCGTGGGCAGGGCCGGAGGTCGGCTCGTCGCCCGCCCTTCAAAGCACATTCCCCCCGCTGTCCTCGCAGCTCCCCTAATGCCTTGTATAGTTGTGGAAGTCAGTGCAATGCAACTGGAAGCCAGGTCTACCCACCAAAAAACGCCCGTGTCGGCTCGTGATGCCGCACGGGCGCTTCGCAATAAAGGCTGAGCCGATTCGGCTCAGCGAGTTTGTGTGTGCTTATTTCCGATGACATTGTTAGTCTACCAGAAACATTTCCTTTTGTCAATACCTTTTTCCTCCATTGAGCGATCTTTTTCAGAATGAATCACGATGACCGCGCCTGTGAGGGTACTTGCCGCCCTCGGGTCCTGCTCCGATGGTCTGCTCTGAGTAGCTTCTCCATAACCGTTGATCCCGGACAACTGCCGGTACCATTGCGGTGCCAGTCTCTCCACGCTGGTCATTCCACAGAGCTTCCGCCCACTTCCCTGCCAACTGTCCCCGCAAGCCTGGGGCAGCCTGCTCTGTCCGCCACCAGAATCTGCCCCTCACCCCTGCGCGGTTATCCATCCCGGTGAGACTTCAGTGACGAGTGCTCGTCGTCACTGCGACTAGCGCGCCTGGCAAGGGCGTTAGCCGAAGAAATCGGAGTGCATAGCCTATCGGTCCTTTCTCAGCGTTGCAAGCGGTGATGCAGCAAGGCCCCACGGAACAACGGCTAAAGTTCCGGCGATGTTTGACTGATATAACTAGTGGGTATATGTAGGCCGAGACTAAGTTGAGAAAGGCTTGAGATTTAGCTGATGTAGGCCCTGGTGACGGGGCGATTCGCCTTTCGAGTCAAGACGTACTAGGCCGGAGAGGTTAAATGGGACCAAGCACCACTATGGAAGAGCGAGCAGGACAGACTTTCACGAAGCATCGTACAGTGACAACTGCGCAGTTGTGCCAACTGGCAGTTGTGGATAATATCGGGCAGGCCGCTTGCAGCACGGCTATGATGTCGCACAGAGCAAGTAGTAGCCGAGCCACCTTCAAGCCCGCGGGCTGCCGCCAGCACGTCCCGTCTACAGTTTTGCGAAGGCCGGGGGAAGCCAGCAGCTCATTCTCCCGTTGTATTGCACACGATCAGTTCATCCGTGACGCACGAATCTTAGCGCACTGTTTGCATAACTCTAGGGACGGTCCCGAAGTGAGTGGCCCATACCCAGAGGTACGGACTCAGCCACAAGAAATGATGCTGGTGACCTAGCACCTACTGCACCTTGACTTGCCGGCCGACGGACCAGCCATTGGGGAGCTGTGTTGGCACGGGTCTGCCGGGGGACACTGCCGGGCAGGTACCAGAGGCGACTCTGGTATCTGGCGGCTCTTCCCTTTGGCACACCCTTCCCCCCGGACTTCGCAGCTCCCCATTATTGTTGCCAATCTGTGCAACGACCGGTGGCCCTCAGCACCCGCGCACCAGCAAAGCCACGGCCCGCATCCCAACCGCTACGCGGCCCACAGCTTTGGCTTAGGTATCCAGGGCTGTAGCCGTTGAGCTGCCCCCCTTAATGGTACCACCTGCTATGTTAGTCCCACGGTCTCTACAGCCAGGGCCGGAAGCTGAGGCGTAGCCGAAGCTGGAGGCCATGGCCCGACCGCCTCCGGTGCGGGTGGGCGGTAGCCCAATGCGCTGGGGGGCCTCACTGTATTGTAGTGCCTTCGCCATCGTTCCACCAAGACCTGCGCCTCTAGTAGCGTATCAAAGATCTCCCCGTTCAGAAGCTCGTCGCGCAACTTGCCGTTGAACGACTCCAAGTATCCATTCTCCCAGGGACTGCCCGGCTCGATGTTATAGTGTCCTTACCCCTGGATCGTCCAGCCACTTGCGCACTGTCTTAGCCGTAAACTCCGCACCATTATCCGAACGGATATAGTCAGGGAGGCGCCGTTGTATGAACAACTGGGTCAGCTGATCTGACACCTCTTCACTGGTCAGCCGAGGTGGCTCAACTCGCGGCACTTGACGAGCTTCGCAGAACAGCCCAAGAGAGTCGGTGTCCCCTATAGGGATAGCAGGGCTGCGCGGTACCGGAGACGGCGAAGTGATGCGACTCGCGGCGGATCATCTTCCAAGTGGCTGAAGTAGCCGTCACAAGATAACTAGTAGCTCAGATTCCGTAGTGGATCTGCACCCTAGTACCCGGCGCTGGGTGACCATGACCTAGACCGGCGAAGAATCGCTAGTTTTGCTTATGCCCAGGCGGGACTGTGTTTGCCAACGGCCTCCAAGCCGTCAGAGTTGACTGATTGGCAGCCACAAGCCCCTGGAAAGGCTGCAGAACGCTGGTTCTTCCGGATACGCTACCACCACGAGCAGGGATTTCTTCGCGACTCGAAGAATATACAAGCAACCAAAAGCCAAATGGGGAATCTCGGCTAAGAGGGTGTGTGAGAAATCACGAGGGCCGCTTGGACTCGTCACCAGCATCCGATTTGCAGATACTTTCAGACGATTTCCCCAGACGCGACAGCGGTTTCGCGGTAACGATTTGACAGTTGCTGTCAGCCAATACAGGCATTCGCTCCCTTCGGGCAGCAATGTGGGCTCAGCTTGCCTACCGCAGCCACGCTGCCTGCTCTCCACACACCGTAAGAGAAGGTCTTCGACAGGAGGAAGCTGAGTATGAAGCAAAGCAGACTCGCTCGGTTATTGGCTCAAAGAGAACCCTCGATGGGATGCTGGATAACACTGGCTGACCCAGGGATTGCGATCATTCTTAGTCGTGCGGGCTACGACTGGGTCATGGTTGACACTGAGCACAATCCGTTTACCGAAACGCAGGTGCAAGGGGTGATCCATGCCCTGTGGGGCACAGATGTGACGGCGGTTGTGCGTGTGCGCAGCAACGCCCCGGCGCACATTGAGTGGGTCTTGGATGCAGGGGCTGGAGGCATTATTGTGCCGATGGCCGAGAATGCAGAAGAGGTCGCGCAGGCAATAAGGGCGGCCAAGTATCATCCCCTCGGGGAGCGAGGCTATGGACCTTTACGGGCCACCGATTTTTGGGCTGACACGGCAGAATACAATGCCCGCGCTAACACAGAAGTCTTGCTTATCTGCCAAATAGAGCGCTCCGGGGCAGTGGATGACATTGAGCAGATTGTGCAGATGCCTGGTCTGGATGGGATCTGGATTGGTCCAGGGGACCTGGCGCACTCGCTAGGGCACATGGGCGATGTGAGCCACCAAGATGTGCAGGAGGCGATGACTAAAATCATCAATGCTGCCAACCACCACGGCAAGCCCTGGGGCATTCCGGTACGCACGGTTGAAGACCTCATGCGATATGTCAATCAGGGTGCAATTCTAATGACGCTGGGTTCGGACAGCTTCCTGTTGAACTCTGGTGCGAGAGAGCTAGCCCAGGTGGGGCGGGCGGCACTGGCGAAGTCTGGACTCCGGGAGTCGAGAGGCACCCGCCAGGGGAGCACAGCGTCATGAGCCAACAGTCGTTTGATATTCACAAGGCTAACCAGGAGATGACCGGCGCCATTCATGCCAGCCCGCGCGGAGAAGAGCTTATGGGAACTCTATGCCGGGAAGTGGGGCCTCGGCCGCCAGGATCCGCGGCGATGCGTCAAGCGGTGGAATTGCTAGCCGAAGAGTGGCGAGGGTTCGGCGCCGCGAATGTACATACGGAACCCGTTCCCCTCATGGCATGGGACGAAGCCGAATCAAGCGTGGAAGTTACTGCACCAATTCAGCGCTCATATGCCAGCGTGCAGTGTGTCTATAGTGGCTCTGGGATAGTCGAGGGGCGCGTCATTGATGCGGGCGACCTAAGTAGCGAAGAGTTGGGGACGCTTGGTGAAGGTATTCGTGGGGCTATCGTGCTTATGAAAGGGCATGAAATCAGCGGCGGCAAACACGAGCCCATTCAGAAGAAGATCGATCTTGCCGAGAAGTCAGGAGCTGCTGGAGTACTCCTGGCCAGCAGCTACCCTAAGCTGCCAGCCATCGAATGCATGTTCCGGTCGACATCCATTCCGGTAATTAGCCTCTCAGGAAATGATGCGTCAGAATTGGGGGAGCTAGCGAGTCAGCAGACTGTGCAAGTCCGGATAAAGGCAGAAGGACAGGCGAGAAAAGGTACCTGCCAGAATCTCGTAGGTGAGATTGGTCCAGACGAGGCTGCCGACGAACTCATTATTTTGAGTGCCCACTTGGACGGGTATTATCTTGCGCCCTGTGCTTTCGATAATTTATCAGGTGTGGTCACCCTCACGGAGACCGCCCGTGCTCTGGCGCTTTACAAAGGCAGTTTTACCCGCACTTTGCGCATCATTGCCTACACTGGCGAGGAGTTCGGATTCCTCGGAAGTAAAGAATACGTGCGCGCTCACATTGATGAGTTAGACCGGATTCGCTTCGTTCTTAACCTGGACGGTCTTTTTGACGATACTGCCAGAGGCCTCGCCGTCATGTGGGCACCCGAGTTGCGTGACTACATTGACCACGCCCTTCGGGATTTGGGTAGTGAGGTGGATGTCCGCAATATGTTTTGCATGTCCAGCGACTATTTGCCTTTCATGCTTGAGGGCATACCGACAGCACGACCGGCCACTTACATGGAATGGTACCCGCCCTGGTCCCACACGATTGAAGACACTGAAGACAAGGTACCGCCTGAGTGGCTGAAGTCCAATGCAGTTATGTGCGCGCGGGTGTTGCTGAGGATACTTACTGACCAGCGGCCACTGCCGTCCCCGAGAAAGACAGCTCAAGAAGTCCGCGAGTTGATCGAGCGGGAAGATGTGGAAGAGGCGCTTTGGTGGCAAGGGAATCTTGAATAGACTGGCGTATACTCATTCATGGAACGGCTTGAGATTGAAATAGGTTTCTCGCGTGCCTACTATGCCGAGCGATTTGGGCTGCGCTACGAGGAGGACTACTCTGATAACCCTAGCCCGCTCTATGCACAAACTGAGGGGGATGCGAGTGTAGCGAGGCAATGGTGGTTTTGTGGGCGGGATCGCGTGGAGGGGGGGTGAGCAAACGAGGCGCAGAGGTGTTGCGGATTGCGTTTCTGGCCCTAATCCGGGACGGGAGCGTCACGATCACCGGTGACAAGGCACCGTGAAACCTTGGCTACGGTGCTAGCCATGGTACTGAAGAGCTGAGGGTTGACAGACTCGGCGTCAGGTGGGAGCCGGTAACAGTACCACGTCGCCGAGGGCGCCTCGGAGCAAGTCCTGGTAAGGCCATCCCGAAGCCAAGTGCAGGCAGAAGCGGCGAGTGCTTTGGGTGATGAGAGCACCAACTTTGAACAGCTTCTCCCGCAGTGTCTGTACCTGGGCCCGTCGCAGCCAGGGGTTGGCCAAACACCGGCGGAATAGGTTGACCAGTTGATAGGCCCGGGCGAACAGCACCAGTCGAAAGGCATTAGCTGCAAAGCGCGAGCAGGAGAGGCGATCGGCTTTGAACTGGTTCTTCAGCTCCTTGATATAGTTTTCGGCCTGGCCGCGCCCTTCGTAGAAGCCGAACAATCGGCTCGGCTCGCCCGGGCGGTTGGTGAGCACGAAGCGGGTATTGGTCCCTTCGGGCCCGGCTTCCGCTTTGATCAGCACGCGCAGTGGCTGGCGCCAAGTCCTGGCCTGATGAGAGAATTCAGCATACAGCTTGGCCTTCTCGCCGCTAGCTTGATACTGCTCAAGAACTTGGCGCAGCAGGCCCTGTGCGTGGCGCTTGAAAGCCTCATGGGCGGGGATGGCAATAGTAAAGCCAATCCCGTGAGCCTGGCAGAAGTGATACAGACGTGGCCCAGCAAAGCCGGCGTCGGCGCGCAGCAGGATGAGGGCATGAGCAAAGGCAGCTTTCAGACGCGTGATGATCGGCTCCAGGGCCGCCAGCACATTCTCGGAAGCGGGGGCATTACCCGGGCGCAGGAAGGTGCCCAGGATACAGCCGGTCACCCCTTCGTGGATCAGCAGAGGGTGGTACATGTACTGGTCATAGAAACCGTTGTACTGGATGAGTTGCTGCTGACCGTGGGCCGGGTCGTCGGTACTGTCGGCTTCGATGATGATGACAGCCGGCCGCTGCTGGCTGCGGATGAAGCTGTCGATCAGCAGCTCATTGAGTGCGCCGACTTCCCGGGCAGAGACGGCGTTCTCCAGGCGGGAGAGGCCCGCTTGGGAAGCCAGAAGATCGCCGAGGTTCTCTTTGCCCGCTATGATCTGAAACAGGCCATCGTGGCGCAGCTTGTTGGCATCATTCTGGTCTTCGTAGCCAGCCACGATGCCGTACAGACGCTGGATGATGAGCTGGGGCAGGTCGTGGACTACGTAGGAGGGATGGCGATCATCGTGGAGGCAATCAACGATGCTGTCGGTGAAGCCGATGCGATGGTCGAACTCGCGCAAGGCGACCAAACCGGCATCCGAGGTGATCTCGCCACCTTTGAAATCGATGCAGATAGTGCGGTCATGACGGAAGGAGAATGCTGCTTGGATGTCGCACTGTGTAGTCACGGCAGGAGCCTCCCGAAATAGCGTTTTGGTGCGCTACCATGCTATTTCGCCGCTCCTGCCTGATTCCTTTCTTCCAGGTTGTGCATAATGCGGGCTACGAAGCTATAATGTGATCTCGCGACGAGACTGTCGAAAGAACTAAGCTCCGTACCGAGGTCCGGCTGCTCCGACTGTAAATGCCCCAGTCACCTCTTCTACCACGGCGACCTCCAAGTAGTAAAGGCTTGTGTTGCGGCGGCGGGTACATCGAAGTGTTTCGGATAGTGCGTTCGCTAGGGTCATTCGCGTCTCGCCACTATATGCCCGGCCGGCTGGAAGGAATCCGCGCAGCGAACGAAGAAACTCCTGTGAGCAAGGCTTCGGCTAACGCTCACGGTTCGGCGGTTAGGCCAGCCGGATAGGGAAGGAGTTCGGTGCATCCGCGCCCGTGATAGTGACCGAGAACAACAGTGGCAGCACGACCCCCGCGGTGGAGTTCTCCGTGGTGATCCCCGTGTACAATTCCGCGGCGACGCTGGAGGCGCTGGTCCAGCGTATTGGGGCGGTATTCCGTCGCCTGGGGCGTTCCTACGAGATTGTGCTGGTTGACGACGGCAGCCGGGACGGCTCGTGGGAGGTCATCGAGTCTCTGCACAGCCAGGGGGAGCCGATCCGCGCCTTGCGTCTGATGCGCAACCACGGGCAGCACTGCGCGCTCAAGTGCGGGCTGGACCACTGCCGGGGGCGCTATGCCATTACTATGGACGACGACCTCCAGCATCCGCCCGAGGAGATAGCCAAGCTCATTGAGACGATAGAGTCCGACCCCGAAGTTGACGTGGTCATGGGCAGGTACGAAGGCAAGAAGCATTCCGTCTTCCGCAACGCGGGTAGCTGGCTACACGACCGCCTGCAGCGCATCATCTTCAACAAAGAACCGGGCCTGGCGCTGACCAGTTTTCGCATCATCAGTCCTGTCGTGCTTGACGGCATTCGCCAGACCCGCCACGTCCGGCCCCGAATCGGGCTGATTATCCTGTCTATAACCACCCGCATCAAGAACGTCCCCGTCCGGCACGAGCCGCGCCCCATCGGGCGGTCCGGTTATAGATTGCGGCGCATGATCGCGGACACGCTTGACGGTGTCGCAAACTACAGTTCCCTGCCCCTGCGGATGGTGAGCTGGCTAGGGCTGGGCAGCGCTGTAGTCAGCCTCCTGCTGGGGGTCTTCTTCCTGGTCAAATACCTCACTGGTCAGGTGACAGTCTCGGGGTTTACGAGCACGATTCTGGTGGTTCTGTTCACGGCGGGCGTGATCCTGTTCTCCTTCGGCCTGGTGGGACAGTATCTGGAGAGAATCATCTCGCAACAGATGATGTCTGCGCAGTACTATGTCCAGATGGTACTGCCTGCGACGGAGCCAGTATGTGATCAGTCCTCGCCCGTGTCTGACCAAACTCCGCGCGCAGATGTCTGACCGGCGTCTGAGTCATTGCGGTGATCGGCATCCTTCGGCAGATTGCGAGAGATGGGCAGGCCTAGGGGCATGGCAAAACGGCTGGTGATGCTGGGGGCCGGTGTCTGTCAGGTCCTCGGTATCCGCAAAGCGCAGGACCAAGGCCTGGAGGTGGTGGCGGTGGGGGACAGCCTGGAGGAAGCAGAGCAGATCGTGGAGCGAGCCGTAGCCGAAATCCGTATCGAGGTGATGTGACGCACGGGGCGCGGTCCTGCCGGGTTCACTGACAGGAGAGCTGGTCAACGTGAGCAAGAAGGTTGCCATCGTTCAGTCAAATTACATTCCGTGGAAGGGCTACTTCGACCTGATCAACATGGCCGACGAGTTCGTACTATTGGATGATGTGCAGTACACCAGGAACGACTGGCGCAACCGCAACAAGATCAAGACACCTGACGGTGTCCGTTGGCTAACGATCCCGGTGCACACCAAGCGAGGCCACCTTCAGAGGATCAACGAGGCGGAGATCGCAGATCCAGAGTGGAACAGGGCGCACTGGCGGCGGATCGTGCCACA
>SDBS01008040.1_pt1 | contig 10211 bp, 8 predicted proteins | sample 2277091 | NCBI WGS metagenome assembly SDBS01 (sample SAMN10404972, study PRJNA504765) | marine sediment metagenome | isolation source: marine sediment core GS10_PC15, 163 cmbsf | place: Arctic Ocean: Southern Knipovich Ridge | collected 2010 | reverse complement strand
GATTTTAATTTAGTTTCAAAAGAGGAAGTATTAAAATTAATGGAAGGAGATACATCTGGACGAGTATCTAGATAGATTATAAATTAATTTATTAATTAAATTATTCAGAAGATTTTATGACCTTAAAACTGACAAATAAACAAAGAGTCTTAAACACATTTGCTAAGAAGAAAATAGATAGAGTTGTTTTTAGTCCGCGATTGTATTATTGGTATTTTGGAAATAAACTCTATTTAAAACGAAACGTTGAAAAATATTTACAAACTGAGATTCCCGAGCGATTTTTAAAAAAAAACCAATTAGAGATATACGAATCTCTAGGGGCAAGCCCCAGATATACGCTGGAGACACTATATCTCCCGATGATAGAATTTCATATGAATTCAAACGCCGATATCGAAATTATTAACCAGAGAGGTTCAAAACCTGGGGAAACAATCACAAAATATAAAACTCCATTAGGGAATTTGACCCAAAAAATTGCTATTGGGGTTGGACTCACAGGGCATTACACGGAATTTCCCGTGAAAACAGTAGAGGATATGAAGATAATGCAGTATATTTTTGAAAATACGGAATGTATCTACCTTTCTGAGAATTATAAAAAAGCTGAAGAACAGATAGGGGATAATGGAGTCGTTTGTACGTATATTGAATCATCTCCTTATCAAAGACTGATAAAGACTACAATTGGATTTGTTCGAACTACGATACTTCTTAAGCGCAGTCCCAATGAAGTTGAAAATTTTATGAGGTTTTTAGAGGATTGGGATGACAGAATGTATGATCTAATAGCTAAATCTCCAATTAAAATAATTAATTTTGGAGAGAACATCGATGCAAATTTATCGCCACCCCCCCAATTTGAGAAATACCTCATCCCCTATTATAAAAAAAGGGTGAATCAGCTCCAACGAGTAGGAAAATATTGCCATATTCATATGGATGGTTCGTTAAAGACTTTACTACCTTATTTAGGTGATCTACCGTTCGATGGGTTGGAGGCATTAACACCGAAACCTCAAGGAGATGTCACCTTAGAAGAACTTAAAGATGCAATTGGAGATAAGATTTTCTTAGATGGTATTCCCTCTATTCTTTTTTTACCGGAATATTCAGATAATTATGTGCGTGAATACACTCAAAGAGTATTAGAGATGTTCTCCCCTAACTTAATTTTAGGCGTTTCTGACGAGCTAAGCCCCAACGGCGATATTCGTAAGGTTGAAATGATCGCCGAAATGGTTAAGACATTTCAGCCGTAAACCATTCTAACGTATTAATGGGAAATCATAAAATAATCCCGGATCAAAAATTATATAAATAAAATAGGATCCATATTAGAATGTGATATTATGCCAAAAATTAATGAAAGATATAGGATTGATAATTTTTTATCAGCAGCATTGGAAGGTAATCCTTTAAATACTCCAGCGAATAGGGATCTTAAAATTTACCTTCCTCCTGGATATTATGAATCTGAAGATAAAAGATATTCTTGTATATATTACCTCCATGGTTACGGAGGGAATAATAGAGGTTGGACTGTTACCAGTAGAACTTTAAAAGATAGGGCCATCCCTTGGGAGCTGATACCTAAAAAAATATTAAAAAGAATTGATATGGAACGCATTACAACCTTTGAAACTTTAGATGAACTCATTGAAAATGGAGATCTAGAGCCAGTCATTTTTGTACAACCGGATGCGAGTCTTCACGTACCTAATATTGATGGCCGTAAGGATTTTAGGGGAGACGTCAATACTAAAGGTAGTTTTTATATTAATTCGCCTTATTCAGGAAATTATATGGATTATATCATTCAAGATGTAATAAATTATGTAGACTCAAATTATAGAACGATTCCAGATAAACAGCATAGAGCATTAATGGGAGGCTCAATGGGGGGATTTGGAACGTTGTATTTATGTCTACATCATCCTGAGAGATTTATATCAGCTGCGTCTTTAAGTCCAGGTAATTTAGGAGATCGAGATTTGTCACGTGCTAATTGGTCATTAAGAATTCCAATATATGAAGAAATTTTTGGTGCAAAAATGAATGCGGAGATTGGAGACTCCGCTTGGAATGATATTATAGATACGATAGACCTTATCAATACCAATAATCAATTATTACCAACAGTTAAGCGAGATGAGAAGGGAAATATTGTAGAGGTTAATGAGGAACTACTAAAAAAGTGGGGAAAGAATAATATTAATAATTTAATTAAGGAAAACCCAGAAGCCTTTAAACAAGTCCATTTACTGCTTAATTGCGCTGTAGATGATGAATTTGGATTAACTGACGGTGCAAAAAATATTCATGAATCATTACTCGAGCATGGAATTGATCATCAATTTGAGATATATTCCGACCCAAGTGTAGCTTTAACTCCACATATGTTGGGTATTGGATATCATATTCTTCCCGCTATTCGATTTTGTATTAAATACTTTTCTTAAATGGGTATAGAAAGAAAATATCCATACTTTTTTTTTAATTTGTTTCCCAATAAAAATTATATATATTACTTATGAGATCTAGTTAATCATATTATGAGTGAAAATGATATTCAAGAAAAAGATAAAAACCTAATTTAAATTACACTATGAGATTATAAATGTTTTATATCTATATTTTTACATTTTTATGGCCTTACATTCTTTATTTCTAACTGCTTCAATTATGTCTGTTAGTGAATTTATTGGTTTTTCAAATTTAGTTCCAAATGTGTTTAATTGTCTTATCGAATGAGCATCACTACCTCCGATCGTTGGAATATCCAATGAATTTGCAGCTTTTTGGGCTAATAAATGAAAATTTTCATCTAAAGCTCCATTGATTTCAATTCCGTCAAATTTATATTCATAAACATAATCCCCAAAACCTTCATGTCTATTTGTGTAGGGATGGGCACACACTGCAATACCTCCCTGCTTATGTATGAATTTTATAACTTTTTCAGCATCAATATTTTTCTTTTTGAAAGGAAGCGATTTTATTCCGTATGCTAAAATATCACCTAATTTACAACTAATTTCAGCACCATAAAACATTTTAACATCATGGAAGGGATTATATTTCTTAGGGGCTAATTTCCAATGATCTGTAATACAAACGGCATCAAAAGACCTAGATAAATTATTGTATAAATCATCAATCGAAAGGTTGGAACAAGAAGATCGATATTTCAAATGAATATGCATGTCCATGATTGTCATTTAACACTTAGAAAAATATTACCTCTCATAAATATTAATATCAATGAGGGAAATTTTAAAAATAATTACCATCTATTTTTTACCCATTCAGCAAAACCCATTATATTATCAACTTGAACCTCTGTTCCATCATCAAGGACCACTTTACCAGAATACCGTCCAAAAATTTGACGTAATTGAGATTTCAAAATGATAAAATTAGTTTTCGTACTTCTATCTAAAGTTGGTTCGCATGTAACATTAAAACGACCGTCATTACTCACAAATTTCCAGGGTTTCATATAGTCTTTAGGGTTGAAATCAAAAGTTAAATTGTCAAATTTATGTGCTTTTCCATCATAAAATATCATATTTTCAGTAGCTGCGGAAGTATCCCCAAACCCATAACCTATATTCCATCCAATCTTCGTTCCATCAGCTAACCTTCCTGAAGCGTTTCCCCAATACCATTCATTTTTATACTTCCACACACCCCTTCCCCAATCAAGTACCGCATAGCAAGTATTTTCATCGAATTCATAATAGTCAGTTCCAAGCTGTATAGTTCCTTTTGTTGGCATGCAGTTAACTTTTTGATTATAGTAAAATTGGGTTGGTTTTTTTTTCCAAGGAGTGGCAATGACCATACTATCTGCATTAGGGTCTTGGAATAATGTTAGTTCTCCTTTAATTCCCTTACCATTCATAAATTGTGGAAAATCTAATGTAATTATACGTCTGTCTTTTAGTCTTTTAAAAGACATTTTAGCCTTTTCGTTTGAATAAGAAATATCTCCTTCTTCAGATGTTCTTGGCATATTTAATGAACCCTTAGAAAAAAACTTCATTTGATCATCTGCAGTATAATTATGCTCTTTAAAGTCAAGCCAATGAACACCTGATAAAGCAAGATATCCAACATCAGCGATTGTCATACTAATTCCATAATTAGGACAGAGAATATTATAATTATCCCATTCTTTAATTCTTGACCATCCAGCTTTGATATTTTCTCGGTTATATTTTAATAATGGTTTTCGAGCCCACCCCTTTTGAACTAATTCCCCTTTCTCATCCAATAAGTTGGATGGTTTTGTTATTTCATTTTGCATATTTTCATCCTCCAAATTCTATTTTATAACAATATTTATATCAAGTGAAGAGGAACTCTCACACCCAGTATTAGAAAATATGAATACTGAATTAAGAAAATCTCCAACATTTTTATATAATAATCTAGAGTTTTTCAAAAGTTCTTTTATTGCTACAATTTTTTGCTGTAGCTTTAATCTCATCAATTATAACTTTTAATGATGCTCCTTTGTCATTCATTAGGTTATTTTCTAAAAACGTACCCATTACTATAATATCTGCACCCGCTTCCACGAAAGCAGCAGCATCTTCTTTTGTCTGAACTCCCCCTCCCGCAATTATGGGTATCTGTAAAACTTGTGAACATAACTTAATAATCTCTGGAGGGATACTATTTCCGCCAGATCCTGCTTCTAAATAAATAAGTTTGAACCCAAACATTTCAGCAGCTAAAGAATAGGCCGCAGTTAATTTGGGTTTATTTCTAGGCAGAAGTTTTGCATCAGATATCCATCCAGCAGAAGCACCTGGTTCAATTATAAGATACCCCATTGGAATATATTCGAGACCTGACATTTTTACCAAGTAAGATCCCAGAGCTTGAACACCTATGAAAAAATAAGGATTATTAGAGTTTAAGACCGACATGAAGAGTATAGCATCAGCCTTTTTAGATACATTTGCAAATCCTCCTGGAAAGATTATTATGGGTACTTCAACGTCCTTTTTAATTAATTCTATTGATTTATCTACATACACTTGATCAAAAGCTGTACTTCCCCCTACTAAGATAGCATCTGTTCCTGCTTTTTCAGCTAATATTGCCATTTTAGCAGCATTATTGGGGCTTTGTCTGAAGGGGTCAGGATCTATTAGCGAAAAATGAAGTGCCCCTTCACGATTCAGTTTATTTATAATATAATCATAAATAACAGATTTTCTTTGATTACTATTCGCATTATTACTCATATCTATCATAAATTCAGTAGTTCTTATTTATTTAACCATAAGTTTTAGATTGAATTTGTTCATAAATCTCTTTTGTTCTGTTTTTCCACGTTTCAAATTTTTCAATGTCCGTAGGAAAATTTTTATAATGTTTATTAATATCGTTCATTTTAATTCTAAGGTAATTCAAATCCAATAAGAATTTAGGTTTTGTTATCCCCTTAATGAATTTGGATGCTAAGCTTAGCAAAGACAAATTAAAATTACCTGTTGATGATATTTCTAATATTTCATTACCCGTTAACATTCCTTTTTCCAACCCGAAGTTAAGAGTATCATTTGAAAGTTTTTGGAGAACGCATCTTAGTAATTCGAGGGAAGCGAATTCAGCTCCAAAAGTGGTCATTATTTTGTAATTATAATCCCATAATTTGTTTAAGGAATAATTTCCCTCTTCAATAGCTTCGGCAGCTATATTAGCAGCGAAATATCCTGCCCTCATTGAAGGATCAATTCCTCCACCATGCAGAGGATTTACATGACAACCTGAATCTCCTACAAACATTATTCCACTATCGGAGCAAGACCAAAGTGGTCGACGAACAGGTGCAACTCCTCCTCCTGAGGAAATAATTTCATATTTTTCAGTTTTTATGAATTGTTTAAAAACATTCTTTTGATAAAATTCTTTTACTTGACCCTTATAATCCATAAACATCCCTAATCCAATATTCACGGAAGATTCATTTTTAGGAAAATACCATATGTATCCTCCCGGCGCTTTTTCTTGATCAAGAATAATTGAAATAAAGCCAGGATCCATTACTTGTTGATCTTGTGGAGAAAATTTTACGATTTCGCGATAACACAGAATAGCATCTTCTTTTAATATCTCTTTTTCAATAATCGAGCTCTTGATTTTTTTTCTCAATGGAGAATTAACCCCACTAGCATCAATTATTAATTTTGCAGTTAGATCAACTTTTTCTCCATTTTTCAAACGAACCTTTAATCCTGACACATAATCATTTGTATAAAGTAAATCTAAAGCCATAGTATTATCCAATAGTTGTTTAACACCAGCATCAAGCGCTTCATTCAATAATCTTTGTCCAAATTCTAATCTATTTACTATATACCCTACTTGCTTTGGATCAACTAAAGTAAGGCAATTCTTCATATTGGGAGGATATAGTTTCGCACCCATTATGTGACAAGATAATTCCTCACCACTAGGAGGAGGTATATTCAAAAATTCAAAAATTTCTGCGCCAATTGCATCTCCACAAATTTTATTGCCGATTTGATTTTTTTCTTTTCTGTCTATAAGACAAACATCTAAACCATTCTGAGTTGCAACACGGGCGGCTGTAGATCCGCCAGTACCAGCTCCAACAACTATTATATCATAAGATTTTTGTAGGGTTTCCATAATTCTTCGTTATTAACTCCTCATGGTTTATTAATAATAAAAAAAATTAAAGAAAAAATTTAGAGTTTATTGAAACTAATTTTTATATTCAATTTATCAGAAAATTGCAAAAGTAACTAAGATATATATTAGTAGAGTTGTCAAGATAGGGACTGTTAAATCATCGTAAGTGCTTGGAGAAATTACTTCGATTATTGTTGCTGCCAATGCTGTAATAAGAGCATACACAAAAATGTTTTCCCATGTTAATACTTGCTGTGTTACCGGAGTAAACATACCAAATAACCAAAATGAACCTAAAGATAATAAGAAAGCAGACACAAATAAAGCTAACGATCCTTCAAGAGATCTCTTGCTAGTCCATGGAAATTCTATATGGTGCTTTCCCCAGCGTTTACCAACAACAGAAGCAAGTGTATCGGAAAATATCATTATTAATAGTCCAGCTAAGGGAAAATAAAGTTGATGTGGGGCGAATATAACAAATATGGTAACCAGCAGAAGAATCGAGATGCAATAATGGAAAGGTCCTTGCAAGTAACCAACTTTTTCTTCGGCTTCTTCACCGATGCTATCATATAAATCTTTAAATTGTTTAATTTTACTCTCTTTAGAGCTTAGAAGCACAAGCACAGTTAGTGACCCGGCGATTATCACCGCAAAATATGGCCAAATATAAAATGGTGTACTTAAAACACTGAGACCAGCAAAGGAGTGAACCATTTTACGTGCTGTAAACTTAGAAACTTTATTTCTCTTTTTTAACTGTACTGGAATCATAATTGTTAATGCTACGTAGATATACGTAAATAATACAAGTAGTAAGTCTTGTAAAAGACTGTCCATTCCGTAAGCCATTTTTTTTACCAATTAATTATTTATTAATCCAGAGAAATTTTCTTTTTTTTAAAAAAGAATTCAGACTCTTTATAATATTAAATGTTATAAATCAAAAGATAAAAACCATTCTAAAACTAAGTAACTTTTTAATTTTAAGTGAATTAGAAGATTTATTATCAATTCTTCATTGAATTTTGTAAAATGCTAAGAGTAGGAATTATTGGGACGGGAGATATTGCTAAGTTAAATATTCTTGGTTATGTCCATTCTCATGATACAGAACTTGTAGCTGTGTCTGACATTGATACTGAACAAGCTAAAGAAAAACTAAAAATATGGACTTTGGAATCTTTAAGAATTTATAAAGATTATAAGCAAATGATTGATAAGGAAGATCTCGATATCGTAGAAATTTTAACTCCGCACGATCTCCATGCTCCCATGACAGAATATTGTGCTAAAGCGGGTGTCCCGGGGATATCAGTTCAAAAACCTATGGCACATACTATTTCTGATTGCGATAAAATGATTGAAGTATGTAAAGATGAAAAAATCAAGTTAAAATTATATGAAAATTTTAGGTTTTATCCAGTATATCTAAGAGCAAAAGAGTTATTAGAGCAAGGTACAATTGGTGAACTTCTAAATGTTAGAATTAAAAATGTTTTAACTGCTGGACCAGGTTGGACTGAAGCAGGAGATCTTAGGGGATGGTTATGGCGTATAGATATAGATAGATGTGGTGGAGGACCTGAAGTGTTTGATGACGGACAACATAAATTTTCATTGGCTCTATGGTTAATGAATCAAGAAAAAGTGGAGAAGGTACATAGTTGGATTGATTACTCTACCGGTGTCATTGATTGTCCAGCAAATATATTTTGGAAATATCCTAGCAATAATTCCGATGATCCTCCAAAATATGGATCAATGGAGTTTACATGGGCCGCAAATCTTTACTATCCTTCTAATTATTATAATATAGATGAATTTGTCGAGATATCAGGTACAAAAGGAATGATGTGGATAAATCAATGTACAGCTGGTGGTAATTATGTTTCAAAATCACCTCAATTTTCTCCGATTATAGTTTATACTGATGGAGAGGTTAATACTTACGGGAAAGATCTACCTAGAGATTGGCGGTATTCCTTCATTAATTCTACGGAGCATTTTATTGATATAATGAAAACGGGGAATGGAGAACCAATATATACTGGTGAACAGGGAAGAGATCTCTGTATTTTTGCCAAAATGCCATATATTTCAGATCAACGTAAAGAAACCATTTTTTGGGAAGAAATGACAGCAGAAAATGAAGAAAAGGGTTTCTGCGCAGTTGAAAAAAGTGAAGAAGCAGATGAAAGAGGATTAACAAAATTTTCTATAAGGAAAAATAAAGATCTAAGAAAGGGAATAAAGCAAGGGTTAGTACATCAAAATTTTAAATTTTAATTTGCTATTTCTTATTGATCTGATGTTAGATTATTTGTGACGGCTTATGGTTTTAAATTGTTTTTAAAAAAGGCTGTAACATTTAAGTATATATAAATAATCGCAAAACAGCTATTTCACGAATTTTTAAACTATTCTATTATTGCAGGTTCTACTTCTCCTCCTTTGACAAAGAACATAGAAACCAGACCTGCTATAAAGAAAAGTGAAATAATTAGAAAGAATAAATCAGTCGATAATAAATCGATAATAAAGCCAATTACTATAGGACCTATTATAGCTCCAAAGAAGATTGCAAGGAAATAGAGGCCCGTAGATGAGCCCGTATTTTTATTTGAAGGAATTAATTCCCATAGAATAACAACTGCGTGTATAACGACAAAGGAAAATCCTGCTCCTGCTAAAATAAGACCAATAATAATTATAATAGGTGTTTGAAATATATGGCATAAAATCATTCCAGAAGTAAATTCAACAAGGCCTATTTTAATTGTTAATTTTCTTCCAATTCTACTTCCAATTATGCCTGAAGGGATTGTCATCAATATAAACGACAATGACAGAAAAACCAACATTGTGCCTGCGGGACCTCGTTCCAATTTCAATACCTCAGTAGCATATACACTGAAAAGGGATCTGAGCCCATATAATCCTGCTGACCAAAAGAAAACACCCATAAGTATGGCAATGGCACTTTTGTCTTTGTTTGTAATAACATATCTGAAATTTTCAATAAAACTTTGAAATGGACCTCCTTCATTTTTAGTCTTTTTATCTTTATCGTTCTCCATTTCTATAATTAGTTGATATCCATAAGAATCATTTTCATTAATCTTAAGTTGCATTATAACTAAACATAACACCATAATTATAGCAATTGTTAAAAATCCTAAAGTAAGGCTAAATGGTACTATTAGAAAACTTATGGTATACGCAAGAATTGACCCTACACTTGCCATAAAATTAAAAACCGCGTATCCTTTACTTCTGTGAATGGGTTTTAAGAAGTCTGGCATAAGAGCAATAGTCTGAGATCTAAAACTAGCCATCATCAGAGTAAACATGAACATATAAAAAAGCAATAACCAAAGAGGATCTGAGTTGGGATTTACAGTTGAGATTAAAACAAAAAATATTGCAGATAGAGGAATTCCCACCATTAAATAGGGCATTCGCCTGCCGTATTTTGAACGGGTATTATCGGAAACAGAACTAATTATAGGGACAACAACTATAGGAAT
>SDBS01008039.1_pt1 | contig 10213 bp, 9 predicted proteins | sample 2277091 | NCBI WGS metagenome assembly SDBS01 (sample SAMN10404972, study PRJNA504765) | marine sediment metagenome | isolation source: marine sediment core GS10_PC15, 163 cmbsf | place: Arctic Ocean: Southern Knipovich Ridge | collected 2010 | reverse complement strand
TCACACAGCTATTTCGCCTACAACAGCACGATCCATGTGCCCCTGTTCGTGTACGTTCCGGCCCGGAAGCCGGCAGAAGTGCATGAGAACGTCTCCCATGTGGATATCTTCCCCACGGTGTGCGAGGCCCTGGGACTGAAAAGCCCTAAGCACATCCAGGGAGAGTCCCTCCTGCCCCTGGCCAAAGGCAAGGGGCGGTTGGATGCCACTATCTATTTTGAATCCATGACGCCGAATCTCACCGCCGGATGGGCGCCCCTGCGCGGTTTTATCCGTGGGGATATGAAGTTCATCGACCTGCCCATCAAAGAGGTTTACGACCTGAAACGCGATGTGGCCGAGGAATTCAACCTGGCATCGAAATCGGATGTCACCCGACTCGAGAAGGACCTGAAGAAACTGCAGAAAAAGCTTCGGGGTGATGTTGTGGAGCAGAATCTGGACGATGTGGAACAGGACATGATCAGCAAGATGAGGACCCTCGGTTACATCACAGCGGGAAAAGCCAAGGGACAGAAAAAATACGGGCCGAAGGACGACCTCAAGAGCCTGCTGCCGCTGCAGATAAAAATGCTGACTGCCATCAAGGATTTCCGCGAGGGGCGCCACGACCAGGCCCTGCAGAACCTCAAGGAGGTCATAACCACGCGGCCGGACTATATTCCCGCTTACAGCCACATGTCCAACCTGTTCTTCTCCCTGGGAATCAAGGAACAGGCCGTGCAGAGCCTCAGGGACGGGCTGAAGGCCAACAGAGACAGCCTCTACCTGCAGGCACGGCTGGGCTTGATGCTGGTGGAGGTCCAGGAGTATGAAGAGGCCATCAAGCTGCTGAAGAAATGCATCGCGAAGGAAGACAACAATCCGGATTATTTTATCTATCTAGGTGTGGCCCAGCAGAAAAGCGGCCGCTTCGAGCTGGCATTGGCCAACTACCAGGAGGCCCTGAAGCTCGACAAAAGCAACTCCCTTATCTACAACAACATAGGCTCTGTGCACCTGATGTATTTCCTTCGCTCCCAGGACCTGAACCAGTACCGCCTGGCCGTGTCCAACTTCAACAACTCCCTGGCGTTCAATCCCTTTCTGCAGGCTGCCATAAACGGCAGAGAGGCCGCCGAAAAGTTCAAGAGCCAGCTGGAAGAGCGCAACTCCGTCAAATACTAGGGGACGTTCCCCGCGGAGCCACCCCGGCGGCGGGAGGGGATCCTATTCGAGAGCAGCCAGCACCCGTTGCGCGATCCCATCCAGGTTGCTCGTGTTGCCCACCCAGCGGACCGCGATGATCAGGTCGTTTTCTCTGTCTATGTAGATGTAGTTCCCGCCGAAACCGGCCGCATAGAAAACATCCTCCGGAGCGCTGGGAAGCGGTTTCCTGCCGGTGTTGAGCCACCACATGTATCCGTAGCTGGGATTGGCCGGCGTGGGGACTTTCAGCATGTCGATCCACTTTTCCGAGATGAGCTGCTGCCCGTTCCAGCTGCCGCGCCTGAGGAAAAGCAGGCCGAGGCGCGCCTGGTCACGAGTGCTGATAAACATGCCGCCGCCCCAGTGCCCGCCCCCGCTCACCGACTGCATCTTGAGCCCGTCGATCAGCACCCAGGAGTTGCTGTATCCGTGCCAGCGCCAGGTGGGAGAGGCGTCGATGGGGTCCATGATCCTGTCCTTGAGAACCATGGGCAGAGGGGTCCGCCAGACCTGGAGCAGGCAGTAGGCCAGGAGATTGACGCGGACGTCGTTGTATTTGTAACTCGTGCCCGGTTCTTTGAGGGGGCGGTTCTTGAGGTCGTCCCACTTGACGTCACGAGGAGGCCGGTCGGCCCAGTCCGGTTTGTCCCAGAGTGATCCTGACCAGTCCGAGGTCTGGTTCAGGAGGTGATGCCAGGTGATCTTGGCGTTGTGTTCGGAGTCGAAGGTGCCGTCGGGCACATAGAGTCTTACAGGATCCTGAATGTCCCGGATGAGGCCCGCATCCAGGGCCAGCCCCGCTGTTGTGGAGAGATAGCTCTTAGTCACACTGAAGGTCATGTCCACCCTTCGGGTGTCTCCCCACTCCGCCACGATGTAGCCCCCCTTGAGGATGATCCCATTGGTCTCGCCGCGTTCCTTGACCGGGCCGATGCTGGTCCCATGAGGTTCCCGGGCAAAGGAGCGCTGGATGGAGACCGTAAGATCCTTAGGAGCGTCCCAGCCGTGGGTCTGGGCGAACTCAACGGCTTCGGCCAGTTTGCCGGGATCCAGACCCAGGTCTTCGGGGTTGCGTTTTTCCCAGTTTTCGGCTTTGCCGGGATAATAGGCCTGTCTCTGTGCGTCCTTGCCGCTTAGGCCGTGAAGGGGAATCAGCAGAGTCGCTAGCAGGACAAGACAGGCGATTGCCGCTGACCTCATGCGGAGTGGCTTTGGATGGGATCCGGATGTCATAAGTCCTCCTCGATTCATTAGAGATTGCAGGGTTGATTGTACAACGGTTCTACTAAAAACAAAACCGCTGGCCTGGCTGGAAATTTCATGGATTTTGGGGTATAAGAGAGCATTGGGTTTATACCATGAGAAAAATACTGATCGGTATCTGCATAGTCACGCTGGTGTGCCTCTGGGCGCCGGCTCAATCAGAGGAGGAACAGGTCGCTGCTGCGAGATATGCGGAGGGCTTCAAGAAGCTTGTCGAGCTTCACGCAGAAGTGAAGGACGTTCATCCTCTGCTGAAGGACCTTTATCCGGTCGCGGTGGTGGAGGTTGAGGTATTTTATGTATTCGAAGTGATGGAGAAAGGGCGGCCTTACGAGCTTGTCATGACAGCCAGGCCTCCTATGATCGTACCGAAAGGAGTGCGGGCCGCTTTTCCGCTGGATTTTTATGACAACAGAATGGCCTGTATCGTGACCGGCGAGGTCTTCGACGATCTTTCCGGGTATGCGACCATCTTCCATGAGTTTATCCACTGCGCTCAGATGGCGACCTGCGAACTCGAGCTCAAAGCACGGCTGAGCATCGCACAGCAGGCCGAAGCGGTGGGTGATTACATGTGGGAGCTAGCTCATCCGTTCCCCTATTCAGACGGGACCTTCGTAGAGATCTACAGCCTGTTTTTGGAGAGGGCGGCGGCAGGCGACATGGCCGCGGTATCCCGCTGCCGTGCGTTTTTACGGGAAGTGCTCAATGCTCAGGATCATGAGTACATGGTCTGGCAGGAGTGGAAGGAAGGCTTCGCCCGTTACATCGAGAACAGGGTGAGGGCGGAACTCGGGCTCGAGCCGAGAGAGAGCGAGGCGGCACCTCCCTTCGACCGAGTTTCCTTCTATGAAGGGGGCGCCCGCTACATCTCCCTGCTGGTCAGCGAATACCCGGAGCTGGAAAATGATATCAAGGAGCTTTTCCGGCGCATGGCCGGCGGTTCGTAAGAGGAGAGCGTTCATGAAAAAATTTGTCCTGATAACGCTGGCGCTGGCTCTCGGCCTGTGCGGCTCGACCTTCGCACAGGACAGGGGATTCGGGTTGGGCGTAATCCTGGGTGAACCCACGGGGATCAACTTCAAGGCCTGGACCGGTTATAAGACGGCTTTCGTCGGGGCCGCGGCCTGGTCCTTCGGGCATAAAGACTCCCTGCATGTGCACCTGGATTACATCGTTCACAACTTCAGGCTGCTGAAGCTGGAAAAGGGGCACCTCCCCGTCTACTACGGGATCGGGGTCCGTATCAAAACGGGAGACGACGTCCGGTTCGGGGTGCGCGTCCCTCTCGGGATCAATTACATGTTCGAGAAGGCGCCCCTGGATATATTTGTGGAGATCGCCCCCATCTTCGACCTCACGCCCAAGACCGACCTCTTTTTCAACGGAGGGATCGGGGTCCGCTACTACTTCTAGGGTCGTTCCGCTAAATTGTCATTGCGAGCGCTTAAGCTTCATAAAATGAGAATGGACGAACCGGTATGATCCGGAATTCCCGACAAACCGGAACCCTATACGTGCTGGCCGCGTTTGTCATGTGGGGCCTGCTTCCTGTTTACTGGAAGGCCCTCCAGTCCGTACCCTCCCAAGAGATCCTGGCCCACCGCGTCTTCTGGTCGTTTGTCTTCGTCTCCCTCCTGCTGGGGAGGAAGAAACGCTGGGCCGAATTCAGGTGGACCTTCCGCAGCCCCCGCAACCGCTGGGTCTGTATCCTGACCGCCGCCATCATTGGGTCCAACTGGTTCATATACATCTGGGCGATCAATCATGACCACATCGTAGACTCCAGCCTGGGCTATTTCATCAATCCCCTGATCACCGTCCTTCTCGGGGTGATATTCCTACGCGAGAGGCTGAACGTGTGGCAGGTCTCAGCCCTTGTACTGGCATCGATTGGGGTGGGGTATCTGACATTGCAGAACGGTAGGATCCCCTGGATCGCGCTCTCGCTGGCCCTGACTTTCGGTTTTTACGGCCTGCTGCGCAAGACCGCCCGGGTCGAGTCGCTCATTGGGCTGACGGCCGAGACCGGGCTGCTTTCGGCGTTGGCCCTTGCCTTCATCCTGCTGCTGGCCGCGAGGGGCGAGGGGGCGGCGGGCACCGCTTCGGTATGGACCCATGCGCAGCTATTAGGGGCCGGCCTGGTCACGGCTATGCCCCTCCTGTGGTACACCATAGGCGTGCGCCGGATCAAGCTGTCCACCGCTGGATTCCTCCAGTACCTGGCACCCACCATGCAGCTTCTGTTGGGTGTGCTGGTCTATGGGGAGCCTTTCACGCGCACGCATCTGATCAGCTTCGGGTTTATTTGGGTTGCCTTGTTCATCTTTTCTCTTTCCAACACCCCGCTCCTCAATCGCCGACCCCTCACCGCAGCCCCAGATTAGTTGAGGCTGCAGAGGCGATCCTATCTCTATCATCGCCGAAGACCCACCCGACCACCCCATGGGCTCAGATAGAGAGGAAGCATTTCCAAAACCGTGTTGATTGTTAGATCAGTCGGGTAAGCTGATAAGGAAGCCGTCCGGAGGCGAGCGGGCATGGTTCCTCGAAGAGGAGAGCGAGCCGAGGAATTAGGGGATTTTTCTCGCTGGGGAAAATCACCGGGCTGACGTTTCAGCTTGCCCGACTGTCGCTTGATCACGGTTTTGGGGATGCTCACGATAGAGATAGGATCGTTGACACCCAGATGAAGATAGACCATAATGAGGCTTATTTCCCTGATAGGAGGCCGGCATGCGGAAAGGTTTAGGGCGTGAATTCCTGAGAAAGTACTCGCTGTTTCTCTTGATTTTCCTGATTACCGTCTCTGTGAGCATCTCGACTCAGACGGGGGAAGGCGGAACCTGGGATCCGATCGAGAATCTCGCGGACTTCGGGTCGTGCACCAGCATCATGGTGGGCCGCTTGGCTTCTGTGGACGGTTCGGTCATCACCTCCCAGACCTGCGACGGCAACTACCGCACCTGGGTCCGTATCGAACCGGCCCAAAAGTTTCCCGAGGGAGCCAAGACCAAGATCTACGGCGGGCTGCTGCACAACGAGTTCGCCGGCGACCTGAGACGTGTCGAGGTCAAGGGAGAGATCCCTCAGGTCAGAGCAACGCATGCCTTTCTGAACACCGCCTACCCCTGTATGAACGAAAAACAGCTGGCCATCGGGGAGACAACCATCGGCGGCCGCAGAGAACTGCGCAACACGGAAGGCCTGTTCCTCATCGAAGAGATCCAGCGCATGATGCTGGAACGCTGTACGACCGCTCGTGAGGCCATCAAACTGGCCGGAGAGCTGATCAAGGAGTACGGCTATTGTGATTTCGGAGAGTGCCTCACCATCGCCGATCCCAAAGAGGTCTGGCAGTTCGAGGTCTTCGGCCAGGGCCCGCTGGAGATCGGCGGAGTCTGGGCAGCCCAACGCATCCCGGACGACCACTGCGGCGCGTCCGCCAACATCCCGCGCATCGGAGAGCTCGACCTGGACAACCCGGATTATTACATGGCTTCGGACAACGTGTTCCAGGTGGCCCAGGAGATGGGCTGGTGGGACCCGGACAGCGGCGAAGAGTTCGTGTTCTGGAAAGCCTACAGCGGCCGCAAGCCTTTCTCCACCCGGGAATACTTCGTGTTGAGCCGGCTGGCCCCCTCGCTAAACCTGAGCAGGGAGGCCGACGAACTTCCCTTCTCGGTCAAACCCGACGCCAAGGTTTCGGTCCGGGATGTCATCGCCCTCTTCCGGCAGACGTATGAGGGAACCGACCTAGACATGACCAAGAACCTGGTCGCAAAGAGGCGCCGCTCCGAAGATGTGTCCAAGAGTGCCGTGGCCAGCCCCTGGATGTCCTATGACATGATGTCGCTGCTGAACACCCTGAAGCCGGAGACCGTGGTTCGGCAGCGCACCGTCGCCATCGCCGCCTGCTCCTATTCCGAGGTGCTCCAGTGCCGCGACTGGCTGCCGGACGAGATCGGCGGCATTGCCTGGTTTTCCTTTGACAACCCGGCCCAGAGCCCCCGGATCCCGATCTTCTCCGGGACCACGGAGCTTCCCCCCAGTTTCGAGATATGTGGTCAGCATCGCTTCCGCACCGACTCGGCCTGCTGGTGGTTCCGCCGCGCCAACAAGCTGGCCACGGTCCGCTGGGGGATGACGCGGAAATTCATCGAAGACGCGGTCAAGGAATTCGAGGACAAAGCGTTCACGGAGCTGCCTCTGATCGAGAAAGAGGTATTGGCCCTCTATGAAAGCGGGGAAGCCGCGGACGTGGAAAAAGCCAGGAAATATATAACCCAGTACACCAATGATTTCGCCCGGGCGGCGATGAATAAGTACTGGGAGTTAGGGGACAGGTTCTGGACGATGTTTGCGCGCGGGTTTTAGCAGCCGCTGTGGTCGCTCCACCAGTTATCGACTTCTTCCAGCATGCCGTCCTGGTTGCGAAAGATGTACTTATGGCCGTATCTGTCGCCTAGTTTCACGCCCTTGTATATCACGATCAAGGTGAGTTCGTCATTCTTATCGAAATATTCTTGGGCTTTTGCCCGGGCCGTCTCTTCCGAGGCATAGGCACGGGAGTCATCCAAGATCAGGGTTTCCTCGGCATCGTAGTCTGCTTTGCTTTTGTGCCCTTCGATGTAGAAATACTCTTTCATGGCTGGCTCATCCTTTCTGTCCACTATAGCGTGAACGCGGATTTTTCGCAAGACTTGAATTTGGGGACATTCCCCCCGGTGCTACCCAGCTAATGACCTCTAGGAATCGTGATTTTCGAGCAGAATAGTACCTGAGGGAGCGTCCCTGATTTTGCGTTGACATAGTTTTTTTTATTGTGTTATATAGAATTCGAGCCTATACATTATTTGGGAGGATTCAAAAATGGGCGAAAGACAAGAAGCCTGCGAACGCCTGCTCGACAACCTCGAAGACGCCATCGCCAGCCTGGAACGCGGGAAAGATGAATGTGAGATGGAAAACTGGACTCTATTCGCACCGGAAGACCTGGTTGAGGTCATTGACCAGCTCCGGGCGATGGCCGCCAAGCTGAACCTGAAGATATCAGAAGACGATTTTGGTGAAGAAGAGTGATCCCGGGTTGCTCCTGTTGAAACACAGAGCCTTTCGCCTTTTAACCTGGGCCGCTGCCGGGATGAGCCTGTGGTGGTCTTTTTCAGGGGCGATACCTATGCAGCAGGCGCCGCCCGACCTGCGGGTCGATGGTGATCGGCTCCTCGAACGGCTGGACAGGCTGGCGCGGTTCGGGGGGACTCCGGAGGGCGGTGTGAACCGCGTGGCTTTCGGCGATGAAGACATCCGCTCCCGGGTTTACTTGAAACAGCTCATGGAGGAGGCCGGTCTCGAGGTCCGTATCGATCCTGCGGGGAACATGATCGGCAGGCGGGAGGGACGGGATCATTCGCTGCCTGCCCTGGCATGCGGCTCCCACACCGACACCGTGCCCCATGGGGGGAAGTATGACGGGGCGCTGGGCGTGATGGCCGCCATCGAAGCCGCACAGGTCCTGGAAGACAACCGGATCCGGACCCGCCACCCCCTGGAGGTGATCATCTTCACTGACGAGGAAGGCGGCCTCGTCGGTAGCCGCGCTATGGCCGGGGAGGTATCGGATGAGGCGCTGGAGATCGTGAGTCACAGCGGGAAGACCATCCGAGATGGGATACTTGCGCTGGGAGGCGATCCGGAGAATCTAGAGGGGGCTAGACGGAACAAGGGAGACATCGAGGTTTTTCTCGAGATCCACGTGGAGCAGGGCGGCGTGCTCGAGCAGCAGGGGATCGACATCGGCATCGTGGAGGGAATCGTAGGCATCAACTGGTGGGATGTCACGATCGAAGGGGCCGCCAACCACGCCGGCACCACGCCGATGAACATGAGGCGGGATGCCATGCTGGCAGCCGCGCATTTTGTGATCGCCGTAAACACCATCGTGCGCTCCGAGCAGGGGGGTCAGGTGGGAACCGTGGGCCGTATACGGGCGGAACCGGGGGCTCCTAACGTAATCCCGGGACGTGTGGTCCTGAGCCTGGAGCTGCGGGACCTTTCTGCCGATAAGATCCGTATGATGTTCGGGCGCATCCGGGACGAGTCCCGCCGGATCGCTGAGCGGACCAGAACGGAGATTTCCTTCTCGGCCATCGATGCCACGGCCGTTCCAGCCCCTACGCATCCCCTGATCCGGGATCTGCTGGAATCGTCTGCCGGAGACCTGGGCCTCACCAGCCTGCGCATGCCCAGCGGCGCGGGGCACGATGCGCAGGAGATGGCCGAGCTGGCGCCTATCGGCATGATCTTCGTTCCCAGTGTGGGAGGGATCAGCCATTCCCCCAAAGAGCACACGCGGGCTCGGGACCTGATCAACGGCGCCAATGTCCTGCTTCGCACCCTGCTGAAAATCGACAGGGTCAGGCTTGGAGTATGAAGTGAAGATCACAGAATACCAGATCGACGATTATTCCGTGGAGATCTACGCCAGTGACCTCAAGGGGGCCCGGACTCGATGGGGGGAAAAGACCATCCGCCTGTATTCCGGAGGCAGGGAGGTGGCGCAGGCTGTCTTCGCCCGGGAAGGTGCAAAGCTGCCGGAGCCTTACCTTTCCGGGGGCAAGATCTTCTATTTTGCCTCCGGCAGTCAGTTCTCGGATGTGATCGACCTCCTGCGTAACGAACAGGCTGTCTTTATCGCCTGGAAACCGATCTCCGATCCCCGGGAGGAGAACGACGGGGATGCCTACTTCTACACGGCTCGTACGCGCAGGGAGCCGGATTGACTGGCAACTTTGCCTATGATATAGCTATTGCGTTCCGGCAGATCCGCCGAAACATCGACTAAAGGGTGGTGAGGGAACCGGCAGAGGTGTTGCAGGAGGTTTCCCGAGTGGACGATAAAGATCGCGTGCAAGAACAGCATCTCTTTCAGCTATCCATGGACCGCTCCGGTGACGCCATCATGTGGATGGGGGCGGATGCCGGGTTCATCTATGTAAACGAGGCGGCCTGCCGCTCCCTGGGGTATTCGCGGGATGAGCTGCTGGCCCTCAAGGTTTTTGATATCGACCCCAACATCACTTCCGAGAACTGGAAAATACTCTGGGCCGACCTTAAGGCCAAGGGATCGGAGAAGATGGAGTCCCTTCACCGCCGCAAGGACGGCAGTGTCTTCCCGGTTGAGGTCACGGGAAACTATGTGAAGTTTGAAGGGCAGGAATTCAACTGTGCCTTCGCCCAGGACATCTCGGAGCGGAAGCGTTCCGAACAGGTTCAGTCGTCCGTGTACAAGATCTCGGAGGCGGTGCATGCGACCGAAAGCCTGGAGGAGCTTTTCCGGACCATACACGAGACTATCACCGAGCTGATGCCCGCCAAGAACAACCTCTACATCGCGCTCTTCGACGAGGATTCCGGGATGCTCACCTTTCCCTATTTTGTGGACGAATTCGACGAGGCCCCGGCTCCGAAAAAGCTCGGGAAAGGCCTGACCGAGCACGTGCTCCGGACGGGCAATGCCCTGCTGGCCTCTCCGGAAGTCTTTGCCGAACTGGAAAAAAAGGGTGAGGTGGAATCCATCGGGGCGGCGTCCATCGACTGGCTGGGGGTCCCGCTCAAGGTCAAGGAGAAAACCATCGGGGTCCTGGTGGTGCAGAGCTACACCGAGGGGCAACGCTACACCGAAGAGGACAAAAGCATCCTGATGTTCGTCTCCGAGCAGGTGGCCATGGCCATCACGCACCGCCAGGCAGAGGATGCGCTC
>SDBS01008037.1_pt1 | contig 10214 bp, 5 predicted proteins | sample 2277091 | NCBI WGS metagenome assembly SDBS01 (sample SAMN10404972, study PRJNA504765) | marine sediment metagenome | isolation source: marine sediment core GS10_PC15, 163 cmbsf | place: Arctic Ocean: Southern Knipovich Ridge | collected 2010 | reverse complement strand
CCCCAGAGAAATGAGGCGGAAGGCCAGGGCGGAATTGTCGGTGGTATTGGCGCACCGGCATATGGGCGGCAACAGCATCACTATTCGCTTGCTCTACCGGGCGGCGAACAAGAAGGAGTGGTCCGATACCGGCGTGAGCAAGACCGTTAGACTCAACGACGGGACCGCTTCTCCCGGAGATGGAGACATGGGCCACGCCAAGGGACTGCAGACCGAAATGCTGTACTTCGAGCCGGACGAGCTCGGTCGGTTCGTCTACAAGGTGGTGGTCGATCCGATCGCAGGCGAATCCAACACCGACGACAACTCCGCCCAGGCCACCATCGAAGTCTCCGACGAGAAGACAAACGTGCTCCTGATAGGCGGCGGTGGTGGTTGGGAATTCCAGTACATCAAGAATCTTCTTCTGCGATCACCGGATCTTTACCGCCTGAGCGTGTGGCAGCAGAATGCGGACAAGGACATCAACCAGGCAGCATCAACGGGCATGAAGCTCTCGCGCCTGCCACGCGACCTGGCAGAGCTTATCGGCAGCCCTTCGGGCAAGCCACATCCCGGATACGACGTGGTGCTCCTCTTTGACCCCCAGCCCACGCAGAACGGCTTCGATCAGCAGTTCGTGAAAATACTGAAGACATTCGTCGGCAAGCACGGAGGGGGCCTGTGCTACATAGCCGGCAACAAGTACGCCGAGTCGGTCCTGCTCGGCGGGGAGCTCTATAGGGCGCTGTCAGACCTGCTGCCGGTGGTCCTTGCCCCGAACACCATTGACCTGGCAGTGCGGATAGGCCAGCGACGCCCAGAGTCGGCGCAGTTCGTCCTGACCAGCTACGGGATCGACCATCCGGTGATGCGCCTGGGCGGATCGGCCGACCAGACCAAAGATATCTGGGGCATGGAGTCGACCAGCGGCATACTGCCGGGAATCTACTGGTCGCACCCGGTCTCGAAGGTCAAGCCGGCGGCCAAGGTGCTGGCCGAGCACTCCAACCCGCTTCGCCGAACCGCCAGGAACGCCGCCGAGCCGCTCGTGGCGGTTCAGCCAGTCGGGGCAGGAAGGGTCCTCTACGTCGGCAGCAATGAAACCTGGAGGTGGAGGTACGTGCGAGACGGGTACTATCACCGGCGATTCTGGGCTAACGCCGTAAGATATCTGGCCACGCTGAAGGCCAGGCAGGTGGTGATCACCACCGGTGGAGACCGGTTCCTGGCCGGAGAGAAAATCTCAATTGAGGCAGAGGTATACGACGAGGAATTTGAGCCGATAAAAGAGCCCACCTTCACGATCATAATGCGAAAGGTCGGCGACAGCGACGCCCCCGAGACCATCACCCTCAAGGCCGTCGACGTGGATAAGAAGCCCGGGAGATACAAGACCACAATAGACGCCAAGCACACCGGCACGTACAAGCTGACGGCCCTGGAAGGCGATCCGCAGGCGGCCGAGAAGGTCGCCTCCAAACGCATAGTCATCGAACTGCCTAAGGCAGAATCCAGGAAAACCGAAGCGGATCTGGCCACCATGAAGAACGTGGCGTCACGGAACGAGAACTTCATGATGATCCACGAAATCGACAGGCTGGCCGAACTCATCCCGCCAGGCCAACTGCGAACCGTGCACGAGCAGCCCCACTACCTGTGGGATACGCCCACGATGCTCATTATCATCGTGCTCATGCTGGCGGCCGAGTGGATCCTCAGAAAGAAATACAACATGGCATAGGGAAATTATTCTGCTCCGATGGAAACCAAGTTGCTACAAGCAGGCGTACGGGTAAAGCTCAGGGGTCTGAGACGCTCACTGCGCGTCCGTCTGGTCGGGGAAGCTCTGGCCTGGCTGGTGGTAGCCGTCATTGCGGTGATATTCATAACGATGGGGATAGATTTCATCCTTCGTCTTCCGGAACGGCCTCTGCGTGCTGGGATAATGATCGTCGGCCTGATGGGAGTGGCCTGGGTGGTGTGGCGGCAATTGCTGTGGCCCCTTCGCGTGCCGATGAGCGATGACGATCTGGCGCTGCTGGTGGAAAGGCGTTACGAGAAGCTGGCGGACCGGCTTATCAGCACGGTCCAGTTCTCCCGGTGGACGACCGAGGCGTCGCTGGCCAGCCGGGCGATGATCGTCCGCACGGCCGAGCAGGCCAATGAGATGGTCGCCGGGATAGATTTCAGAAAAACCGTCGAGCGAGCGAACATGTGGCGCCTGCTGGGCATCGCGGCGTCGGCCGTGGCAATATTGGCGGGCTTCGCCATCTGGCAGTCAGACGTAATGACTCTGTGGTGCCGGCGCAACGTACTGCTGGCAGACGTTGACTGGCCGCAGGACAATTACATTGAGGTACAGGGCGACGACTTCAACGTGGTGCGGGGTGACGATCTGACGGTGGAGATTCTGAGTAACCCGACCGCGACGCCCCCTCCCTACGTAATGCTTCACGCCCGCTTTCCATCCGTCGGCAGGACCGAGGCCAAGATCGATCCGGACCCCGCCGACAGAAACAGGTTCGTCAAGACCTTCCGCTCTGTGACGGAGCCGTTCACCTTCTACGTTGTCGGCGGCGACGATCGCCGCGACAGGCGTAAAGGCCACACCGTGATCGTGATTGACCCGCCGGCCTTGCGCAAGATCCGCTTCATCGTGGAGTATCCTCCGTACACGAAACAGCCGGTCGGGCGATTCGACGGTACGCAGGGAGCCCTGCCCGTGCCCGTCGCAAGCACGGTCAGCGTCAAGGCCGAGGTAACAAAAGACCTGAGTTCTGCAACACTCATCCTTGAGTCCGCGGATGACAAGCCCTCCGAACGACACCAGATGAAGATCGAGAATATCGCCGGCCCCGGCGGCAAGCCGCGCCCACGGGGCATTTCCGGCCGGTTCGAAATCCCCCCCCTTAATCTCGCCGGGGCAAGGGTCCTGCGATTTGTGTTGTTCGATACCAACGGTTACACGAATCGCCGAGGCGGCACCTATGTCATACAGATTCTTGCGGACCGCGCCCCCAGCGTCGAGGCCAAGAAGACGGGCGTGGGGCCGGCCGTTACGCCCAACGCTATCATCCCGCTGAAGATATCGGCCAAGGATGACCACGGCTTGGTAGCTGCAAGGGCCGGCGCCGGCGTAAAGAACCGCAAGCTCAAGCTGAAAACCGATCGGGTGGAGTTCACGTTAGCGGACCCGCGCCGGCTCATCGCAAGTCATCGCCTGGACCTTCAGGAGCAGTCCCTGCGCCCCGGAGATGTCATCGCTGTGACCGCGGAGGCTGATGACACGCTGCCGAAGGAGATGGGCGGACCCAACACCGGCAAGAGCCCCGCGTTACAGTTCCGCATAGTCAAACCGGAAGAGCTGATGGCAGAACTGGTGCGGCGACAAAAAGCTTTGCGTATGGAGTTCATGGAACACATAAAGCTCCAGGATGATGCACGGGCCAAGACCCTGGCGGCTGCGGATGCGATCTCCGCTGACCAGGTAACACCCGAGGCCAGGCGATGGCTGGGCGCCTCGGCACGCGTGCAGTCGAGCGTGGGCACGGAATGCGCCAGGGCCGCGGAGATGTTCGCGGCGATCCTGGAAGAAATGGAGAACAACCGCCTTGGCAGCGCCCGGGATCACGAGCAGATGCGGGATAGGATAGTCAACGCCCTGAAGGCGCTGGGCAAGCCTATCCGTGAAATCACCGCGTCATTGAACGATCTCGCCAAGATCGACAGTGCGCCCACGGTGAAGGAGAAGACTCTCGTAATCGCAGACCTCCAGGAAGAGATCCGCAAGGCGATGGAGGCGATCCGCGACAGGATGGAGAAGCTGGAAAGCCGCCAGGAACTGGCCAATCAGCTTGAGATGATAATCAAATGGTCAAGCGATCTGCTCAAGAGTATCAAGGAGTGGAGCGACACCGAGGTCCGCGGGGTGCTGCACCCCACGACCGCGCCCGCGACCGGACCGGAATCCAAGAAAGACTGACCGGAAAGAACCAAGAGGTGATGAAATGAAAACTTACAAACGAATAATCGTATCCGCCGTGATGGTAGCAGCCGTGCTTGCCGTTTGCTCTGCAGCCGACGACAAAGAGGGCGACAAGCCGAAGGATCCCGGCGGCAGCGAACTGGTCGCACGAGAGAAGTTCATCAAGGCCCAGTTCCAGAAACTCACCAGCAAGATGCTGGAAGTGGCCAAGCTGGTCGAAGAAAGCGAGCCCGAGACCGCAAAAGCGCTGCAAGATGCCGTTGACCAGTCCAGAAGAGCGTTTGTCACCGAGGACATGGACAAGGTAGCTGAATACCTGTCCAAGGGCCTTGCGACGGCGGCCGCCAGTACCAAGCAGGATGTGATAAAAGAGCTGCAGAATATCCTGGAAACGCTGCGCCACGGGGTTATGGACATCGACAAGCGCATATGGCGGATAAAAGAATGGGATAAGATTCTCAAAGACTTAAGGAAGACGATCGAAGAACAAAAGGTTCTGGAGCAGAAGTCTCGCAATGCATCCCGGGCCGACAAGATAGACAAGGAAATGAAGGAACTCTCAGCAGCCCTGTCCGGCATCATAGCCCAGCAGAAGAAACTGCTCGCCGAGACTGAAAAGACCGACCCGGGCAAGGCCGAGGTTCGCAAGCTGGTGGACCTCCGCGACAAGGTGATCAAGCTGATTGAGGAGCAGGAAAAGGTCACCGGCGCCACCAAGGGCGCGCCGGTGGACAAGCTGCCCCTGGCCGGCAAGGCACAGAAGGATCTGGCCGACAAGACCGCAAAGGTGAAGGCGGAACTTGACGCCGCGGCCAAGGACAAGAACCTGGCAAAGGCCCTGTCCAAGGCGGGGGCTTCATCCAAGGCCATCTCCGCCGCCGCGAAGAATGTCTCCCAGGCAAGCGGCGAAATGTCCAAGGCCTCCAAGGCCCTGGGGAAATCCGACGCCAAGGGAGCCCAAGGCCCGCAGAAACAGGCCAAGATCGACCTGGAAGCCGCCAAAAAGCAGCTTGACGACGCCATCAAAAAGAGCTCCGAGGGCACGCCTTCGGGCAAGCTCGGCAAACAGCAAGACGATCTGGCAAAGAAGACCCAGGAACTTTCCGATGCCGTCAAGAAGGCAGCCGATAACGCGGGAATGGATTCCAAGTCCGCGAGCATGGCCAAGGCCAGCGGCCACATGGGCAAGGCCGCGAAGAAGCTCTCCTCGCAGAATCCAAAGGCGGCTGCAAAAGACCAGAAGGCCGCGCTGAAGGAACTGGAAGACAAGAAGAAGCAGTTGGCACAGCTTCACCGGCGAATGATGGAAAAGGCACGCGATCCGCTGGAGAAACAGGAAAAGGAACAAACCGAGCTGGCGGAGAGTACGTCAAAACTCGGCAATCAGATGAAGAAGTCTTCGTCGTCGAGCAGCGCCCCCGGTCAGCCTTCGGTTGCCAGTGCGGCCAAGTCGATGAAGGGCGCCTCGTCGAAGCTCGGCCAGAAGGACCCGGCCGGTGCCAACCCTCTCCAGAACAAGGCGCTTGATGAGTTAAAGAAAGCGGCCGAGGAACTCGAAGAGACCATCGCGCAGGAAAAGGAGATGGTACAGGCCGAGCAGCTCGCAAAGATCGACGCGATGCTTCAGCGAATCCTCAAGACGCAAAAGGTCATCTCCGCCGGAACCATAGATGTCCACAAGAAGCGAAAGAGCGAAAGCTATGACCGCCGCGAGCAACTTGAGCTGAGGAAGTTCTCGGATGGGGAAGGACGCCTTGCCGTAGATACCAAGTCCATCCGGAAGATGCTGCTGAAAGAGGGCACAACCGCGGTCTTCCCGGCCGTGCTGGAAGAAGTAAGAGGCGACCTTGCCAATGTGCAGAAGCGGCTGGCCGACGAGGAAGCCGGCAAGCTTACACAAGGCATCCAGGCGGAGATCGAGCGGAATCTTGAGCAGATGCTGGCAGCGCTGCGGAAGGAGCGGTCGCGGCGTAAGAAGCACCCGGGTGGGGGCGGAGGAGGAGGCGGCGGAGGAGGCGGTGGTAAGAAGCAGCCGCTCGTCCCGCCGACAGCGGAACTGAAGATGCTTAAGTCGCTCCAGGTCCAGATAAACAATCGGACGGTCATGCTTGCCGAGGAAAAGGCCCGGCGCGGCCCACCGGCCGAGTCGCTCACCAGGCAGCATAAAATCCTTTCGGATCGACAGAAAAAGCTTAAAACTATTACTATGGATCTGGCTAAGAAGCTGACTCCCGCGCCTAAAGGCAAGAAAAGAGGTGGATTATGAACCGCTTCACAAAACCTGATCTGACTGTAATGTTGCTGGTCGCGGCTGCGTTGGCCCTTTGGCCGGTGGCCGTACTTGCCGCACCGGAAACCTCGCTTCCTGAGGCAACGAAAAAGCCGGCCGAAGCAGCCGATGCTGATGCCGAGGCAGCCCACGATGACCTGGCGGACCTGCTGAAGGAATTCACACCGGAGCAGCTTGCGGAGTTGGTAAAGCGTGCCGCGGCAAACCGCCTTACCCTGGAAAGGCGGCAGGTCGCGATGGAGATAGACCAGGGGATCCTGTACGAGCCGGCCGACATCAAGGCCGCCGGCAAGATACTCCGCGACAAGCCGGCCAATACCCAGAAGGACAACATAGACCGTATCTGCCGCGCCTTCGCAAAGGTCGATGGGCGATTCGCCAAGCCCTACAAGCTCTTCGCCGCGAAGAAGTATAAGGAGGCCGCGGAGGCTGCCGGCCAGATAGTTGACCCCACCAGGGCCACCTATCTCAGCGCGGCTGAGCACTTTATCCAGGCCGAATCGCTGACGAACCTTGGCCGGCACGAGGACGCCGTGGAGGTCTATCGAGAGATCCTGATCAATATGCCGGATCGCATCAGCTTTGCGGCGGCGGCGGCCCTGGCGGCCGCTCAGGGATATGAAAAGGCCAACCGGTTCCTCTACGCAATGGAAATGTACGCGTATTGCCTGCGCAATTACTCGCTGACCATCAGCGATCAGAAGCTGAACCAGATTGTCAAGAAGGTCGAGACGTACGCGGAGATCTACAAGGACCCTCTGGGCGCGGTGGCCAAGAAGATGGGCCTGGTGCAGGTGCGGCTCGCGGCCGTGGACAGCGGGAAAGTGACCCGCAAGACCGAGGATGAAATCGTGGCGATTCTGGATGACCTGATAAAGACCGCCGAGGAACAGCAGCAACAGCAGACGTGCTCCTCGTCCTCGTGCTCCACGTGTCAGTCAAAGAAAGCGGGCCAGAAACCCGGCCAGAAGCCCGGGCAGAAACCCGGCCAGAAGCCAGGGCAGATGGCAAAGGGAGGCCCCCCCAGCGGGACAAACCCGCCGAGCTCCCATGCTACAAGAAGCGCGCTGGTCCCGGGCGGCGTCCAGAGGCCCGGCAAGCTCAGTGCCATCCGCCACACGACCGAGTCGGGCGACTGGGCAAAACTGCCCCCACGCGAGCGGGAAAAGCTCGAGCAAATCATGCGAAAGGTTATCTCCGAGAGATACCGCAGTATCATCAAGGACTATCATTCCGCACTGGCCGAAGACAGGGAAAGGGAATAACGCGGCGACACTGTGAGATCTCTTGCGGCTACGTGTCTGATCCTCTTGGCCGGCAACCTCATGTCGGCCGCTCAGCGGGTAGAGACCGTTGATGCGCGTATTATCGACGGCGAAGTCACCACCATAACCGACAACAGTGTTGTCATCACCGTCACCGGGAAACAGCAGACACTGGCTCGCCGGGACGTGTCCGAGGTGGTCTTCGGCAAAGCCGCGGACGCAATGGCCCGGCTGGAAAGGTCGGTGGTGGTCAGCGGTGCCGGGGATCATATCTGCGCGAATACCGTTACACTGGCCGGCGCCAAGTTCTCCATCGTATCGGCCTCGCTGGGGCGCGTAAGCATGCCGGTCGGCGAAGCTGCGGCCATCTACCTGCCTGCCACCAATAGCACCGCCGCCGCCGTGAAGCACAAATGCCTGGAAATGGAGTTGTCCGCCGGCAAGCAGGACCTGCTGGTGATAGCGAAAAAGGGCGACGCCTGGCTCGGCGTCGGTGGTGTCCTCACGGCTATCACCGACAAGGCTGTCACGTTTAACTGGAAAAACGAGGACACAACCACCGAGCGTAAGGGCGTCAGGGCAATCCTGCTGGCCCAGGTCACGACCAGGCCCGCATCCCGCGGGGGCATGCTTCTTGTCCGCGACGGGTCCAGGCTGGCATTCACCTCAATAGCCCTGAGCGACGGGAAGCTGTCGCTGAAGGTGCCCTCTCTGCTGGGGACCATCCAGATAGACCCAAAGGCCATCGCCTCGATCAGGTTCGTGTCGCAGCGAGTGACGAATCTGGCTGACATGAAGCCGGCGGCGGTCAAGCAGTACGGATTCTTCGACAAGGGCTTTCCGTATCGCCTTAACCGGTCGGTAGCGGGCGGCCCGCTGCGGCTCGGCGGACGCGTGTATCGCACCGGCCTGGGGCTGCACAGCTACGCCAAACTGACCTACAAGCTCGACGGGACCTACACGAGTTTCGTAGCCGTTGTCGGAATCGACGAGTCGGTGCGTCCCAACGGTAATGCGCGGCTGATCTTTCTGGGCGACGGCAAGGAGTTGATCCCAAAGCTGCGGCTGACAGGCAAGGACAAGCCGCAGATCGTCCGAATGAAGCTCAAAGGCATACGGAACTTCACGATCCAGGTGGGCTTTGGCGCGGACGACCTGGACGTATCGGACCATGTGAACGTTGCCGCCGCACGGCTCATCAAGTAACTGGTAGCCGGTAGCCCGTAGTCAGTGGGCGGAAACAGCGGCTATTTCTCAGCGGCCGGCGCGGGCTGCTTCTTTTGGAAGAAGGCCGACTTCTTCTCCTGCATCTTCGGCCCCCAGATCCGGATATTATCGATTCGCCCGGAATCGTCGAACGAGCCGAAGCCGACGTAGCCACTCTTGAAGGTCTTGTCGTTGGCCTCCATGATCGGCTTGGTCATGTCGTCAAAGAAGACTTTGATCGTGCCGTCGGAGGCCTTGCGCTCCAGGCGGACCTTGTGCCATTTGGCCTTGCCCCAATCGATGCCCTTGGTGGTCTTGGTGGCGATATTGGTCCGCGGCTTATCGTTCACGATCATGATGTTGTGAGCGTTCTTGTCGGCCTTCGTGGCGATGTGAACGTAATAGTACTTGCTCTTGTCGGTAAAGCCGAAGAACAGGCACATGTCGCGGTGGCCGTACTCCTTGCCGGTCTGGAGCAGGTCCGCTTCGAGGATGAAGTCCTCGAACACGCGGTCGCTGATCAGGCCGATGATCAGCGGCGAGCGGACCTTCGGCCTGTACTTGCCCTTGCCGCCGAACTCGAGCGCGCCGCCCTTGTCCGTACTGGCCAGCTTCCACTGTTTGGCGTCGGTGAACTCGAAGTCGCCGATCGCGGCAGGCTTGTCGAAGTTCTGCGAGTAGAGCAATTTGTAGCCGTCCGGGACCGCGGCGAGCATCGCACCGGCCAAAGCTAACACGCACAGGATGAAAACCATTCGTCTCATGAGTCTACCCTTCCAACCCCCCTGCCACATTCGGCCTTTGTCATACGCGGCTACTTGGTCTTGGCGAATTCTTCGTATCGCTCGGCGATTTTGGCCTCTTTCACGTCGCCGCTGTGGAACAGAAAGCGATAGCGGAACGTGACGGACTCACCGGCCTTGATGGTCATGTTGCCCGCGCCTTTGCCCTTGCGCTCAAAATTGTGCAGGCCGAACGGGTTGGCCGTCACCAGGCCGTACGTCCGCGCGTGCCACCACGTGGGATGCCGCGGATTGCTCGGATGATCGAAAATCGCCACGCCCACGGTCTTGCCCTCAATGGGCGCCCAGTAATCGACCCACTTCGCCCGCTTGCCCCATATGGCCTTGCCCTTGACGCCCTCGGAATTGCAGCACTTGCCCTTAGCCACGGGACCGTCCACACGAAGAACCGGGTTCGTCCGGATCGCCATCGACCCCTCCTTCGTGTCGCCCAAGATCACCTTGCCCTCGGAGGCCTTGATGGTGATCTCATAGTCGATGGCCTTGCCGCCCCCGATAGCCAGAAACGCAATCGTCCGCTCGTCCGTGCACTGCACCTTACCGTTAGCGTCCACCCACTTGTTACGCGTGCGGATCACGCCGCGGCCGTCGCTCGCGCCGGCCTTAACGATCTTGTCGTGAACGATCTTTCCCTTGTTCTTGCCGAGCAGCCAGAAGTCTTGGCCGTTCACGGCCCCGTGCGT
>SDBS01008036.1_pt1 | contig 10216 bp, 10 predicted proteins | sample 2277091 | NCBI WGS metagenome assembly SDBS01 (sample SAMN10404972, study PRJNA504765) | marine sediment metagenome | isolation source: marine sediment core GS10_PC15, 163 cmbsf | place: Arctic Ocean: Southern Knipovich Ridge | collected 2010 | reverse complement strand
ATCCCCACTGCAGGTATATCCTTTGCTTCCATTGCTGCGTATCACCTCAAAAAACCCTTTATTTACGTTCGCACAGCCGAACGACAGCACGGGAGAGGAAGGCAGGTGGAGGGGATTCTGTTGCCGGGTGACCGCGTCTTATTGATGGATGACCTCATAACCAAAGGAGGGTCAATATTGAAATCTGCCGAAGCGGTTAGAGCCGAGGGTGGCGTGGTAACTGACGCCGTTGTTTTGATGGACCGTGAGGAGAATGGAAAACAAAATTTGGCTAATGATGGTATCAAGCTTCATTATATGCTCACAACAAGTGAACTTGCCCGCAAACTACATGACATTGCCGTTATAACCGACGAGCAATTGAGTACCATACTAAAACGAGCCAAAAAGAAATAGCGTCTGACGTGCTTCCAGTTTCTGCGTTTGTTCTCTAGTGCCAACCCGTCAAATGATGCCTGCGATTTTCTGTTTTGCTGAGTACGTGTTCTGATTTTGGATATTTATTCTGCTTTCATCGTTCATAAAAAGGGTACATTGTTGACCTTTCATAAGGGACACATCAGTGGGAATACTGAATAAGTTAAGGCGACTTTTCAAAAGTTCCACGTTTTATCACTGCCTACGCTGTGGATATGTACTGCCAAAAGAAGAAGCCGTGATCTCAGGCTGGGACTCCCAGCAATCGCTCCGCCACATTCACTGCCCTGAATGCGGAAAAATAATGACATATCACGTGAATTATAGTTTATGATCTATATCTGAACTGTCTGTAATCAAAACTTAGAAATAAAGAAGGTTGACTGTTGTATTTGATTCTGTTCATTCGTAGTATATCAGGTCTTCGAGTTCGAGTGTTTCATGAAGTTTGGTGACTGCCTCGTAAACGTCTTCTTCATGTTTGGCGCCTGTGCAAACAAGTTTTCCGCTGGCGAAGATAAGAATCACAACTTTTGGTGTATCCACTCTGTAGATGAGACCCGGAAACTGTTCAGGTTCATACATGGTTCTGCCCAGAGAGTATGCACACCGTTCAAGGTCTATCAAGCCCGCCAAATTTATTGAAGCAACAATGTTCTGTATCTTTAACTCGGGTTTTCCGATGATAATTATCCCGCTTTTTTTCAGTTCCCTAACAACTTTCATAACTGCCCGTTTCGACTCTTTCTCTGACTTAGCTCCTGTACACACCATCTTCCCAGAATTGAATATTAAAGTAGCCGTCTTTGGTTTCTTTAACCTGAAAACTAATCCCGGAAACTGTTCCGGACGATACTCAACTCCTGGATACGCTTTAACAATAGCGTTCAAGTCAAACCTTTGATTTAATGATGCAGACGCCACAACATTCTCTATTCGGATAGAGGCTACAACCTCGGGTATCTCAAGCCCTCCTTATAAAACAACACGAATTTGTTGCAGAGTTATTTATAAAGGCTTGCTTCATCGTCGCCACGTTTAAGCTTCTTTCTCGCTGAAGGAGCCACTTCCACGATTACAATAATTGTTATCCATAACGCGACGAAGGCTACTTTCACCTCAAAGGGCGTAAAAAACAGGGCAATATTACCCAGCCACGGCACCTTAACCCCCAGATACCTGCCGACGATATCACTTTCTCGCACTTCCCTTCCGTCTGGCCATCCGTTGTTATCACCCCATGTTACAAAACTATATGTTCCATCTTCATTATCTTTCTTTTCTACTGCTCTGTGCACAATCAACTCGTCAAATCTATGAAACACGATTATATCGCCAGGCTGGTCAGCGTCTTTAGTGGCGGCGTGAATGTCAGCGGCGTTCTGTATCCCTTCAATAAGTATAAGATCTCCTGCATACAATACGGGCTCCATGCTTCCCGAAGCGACAGCCAAGATCGGATTTTCCGTTCTGAAGACGAAACTTAATCCATACCACAAAATTAAGACAGCAAGTATCACGGCAGCTATCATTATAACTGTCTGCATGTAATCTCGCTTGAGTATCCCAGGCAACTTCATACTAACTCTTGGCTCCGGTAAGCTATAGAATTTTTTTAGGTTTCTTCTCCGTTACAAAACATAAAAACCTAGCGCCTAAAAAATAAAAAAGGAGGATAGCGTGGTCTAAGTTTGCCTATGTTTTGGGTTTTCCTACCTTTAGACAACTGTTAGCCATCAACTGAAGTTTCATTGCACTCGAGGACGCAGACCTCGGCGAGGTCGGAGCATCAGATTTTTTGCTTGTTTAAGACAACCTTGAAGGATTTATTGCAACTGGGACAATCAAAAAGTCCTATTGTCAATTCTGTCCTCTTTCCTGCCTTATCTGGGCGACCAGCCATCTTCCAGCTTTTTCTTTCTTTGGCGACTTCAGCTCCACAGTTTTTACATTTTGCCATTTTTATCTTCCTCCATTAAATGTCACATTAATGTTTTGTCTATGATGAATAAAAGATTTGCCTTCCATTCTTACCCATGAAGAACGTGATAACCTCCTAAAGAGCCACTTTTTTAATCTGAAACATTCTTTTATGGTTCCAAAATGCTTTTTACAACGGTTTTGCTTTACCTCTTCAGCTTTGGTGCATATTGACTTTGCCAGAGAGACCCAAAAACGTCTTCGAAGGGTTCGTCAAACCTATCCGCAGATTGATTAAGGAGAAAGGCTTCAAAACACCCACTGAAACCCAAGAAAAAGCTATCCCAAAGATTCTTGAGCAAAAAAATGTTCTTCTAATATCTCCCACCGCCACTGGAAAGACTGAATCAGCTGTTCTTCCGGTTCTTGACATGCTTTTGAGGATCCCTGAAAGAAGGCGGGGAATCAAAATCTTGTATGTGACACCCCTCAAGGCGTTGAATCGTGATATACTTGAGCGGTTGGAGTGGTGGTGCAACAACCTTGATGTTAAATTGGCAGTTAGGCACGGCGACACCGACAACAAGGAGAGAACTAGACAGTCTAGAAGCCCTCCAGACATGCTGATTACCACACCTGAAACGTTGCAGGCTATTTTGCCAGGAAGACTGATGCGACAGCATCTGAGTGCGGTGCGTTGGGTGATAGTTGATGAGGTTCATGAGCTGGCGGACAGTAAGCGGGGAAGCCAACTGTCTCTGGCTCTTGAGAGGCTACGTTGGGTAACCGGCAGGGACTTTCAGCGCATCGGCTTGTCCGCTACTATTGGCAGTCCACGAAAGGTTGCCCAGTTTCTAGTCGGCTCCGAGCGTGAAGTCGAGATATTGCAGGTTACTCTTGCGCGGCAAATTGATTTGAAGATACTTTTTCCACAACCCACTCAGGAAGACTATGAGCTGGCTTCGTTGTTGTTTACTCATCCTGAGGTTGCCGCTCGCCTCCGCGTTATTCGTCGATACTTCGAAGATCACAGGTCCGTTCTTCTTTTCACGAACACTCGTTCTATCTCAGAGGTTTTAGCGAGCCGCTTCAAGGTTTGGGATGTGAATTTTCCTGTTTCGATTCATCATGGCTCATTGGCTAAACCCAGTAGATTAGCAGCGGAGCGGGGGCTGAAGAACGGCGAGTTGAAGGGTCTTGTTGCAACTTCTTCTCTGGAGCTGGGCATAGACATTGGGCGTATTGACCTGGTGATTCAGTATATGAGTCCCCGTCAGGTTACGCGGCTGATTCAGCGTATTGGCAGAAGCGGGCACAGGATCGGACGCACCCCAAAGGGCGTCATCATCACCATGGATTCAGATGATACCCTTGAAGCTATGGTTATAGCTCGCAGAACCATAAACGAAGAACTGGAGCCTCTGGAGGTTCCTCCGAAGCCCTTCGATGTGCTTGCTCATCAAATTGCTGGGTTACTGATGAAACAGAGACAGTGGAGCTTCAACGAAATTCGTGACCTCTGCACGAAAGCTTTTCCCTACGCTGACCTTACCGTGAAAGACATCGAGAACGTTCTGGATTATATGCATCGCCGTTTTCCACGGTTTGCATGGGTTTCCGAAGAAGACAAACTAGCCATCAAGCCCCGCAAAACATCGCCACTGTATGAATACTACTTTGATAACCTATCCATGATTCCTGCAGAAAAGAAGTTTCTGGTTATTGACGAGGAGCAAGACTCTGCTGTGGGTGTGCTGGATGAAGCCTTCGTTGCCGAGTACGGCAAACCTAGTGTCAAGTTCATTATTCAGGGTAGACCTTGGCAGATCGTAAGCGTTTCTGGCGACAAAATCTATGTGAAGCAGACTGAAGACCCAACAGGAGCCATTCCAAGCTGGATCGGAGAGGAGATTCCTGTTCCTTTTGATGTAGCTCAGGAGGTCGGGCAAGTCAGAGGTTTCGTGGAAGAACAGGACAAAAACGGAAAAACAACCACCAGAATCGCCGAGGAGTTGTCTGAAAAATATCCTGCTGACCCAGAAACTGTGTTGCGGGCGATTCGTGAAACTGTTGAGCAGGTCAAAAAGGGGTATCCTGTGCCCACGGGTAAGCGGGTTCTGGTTGAGGATTGGGAAGACTTTGTGATCCTGCAAGCCAATTTTGGGTCGTTGGCGAACAGGGCTTTGGCTCAGTTGATGGGTCACATTTTGTCTGATCAAATCGGATATAGCGTTGTTGTTCAGCATGACCCATACCGCATTTTTGTTAACACAATGGGTGCCGTCGACGCCGATCGTATAATAGAAGTTTTTGATGTCATGAAAAAGATGAGCGAACTGGAAATCCGGGACATTATGGTCCGTTCTGCTGTCAAAACTGGGCTTTTCAAGAGGCGAATGTTCCATGTTGCACGAAGGTTTGGTGCGATACAGAAGTGGGTTGACTTGAGCAGGGTTAGTCTCCGTAAGCTGATGAAGAGTTTCGAGGGCACAGCCATCTACGATGAGGCTCTAAAAGAGATTTTCAGGAAGGACTTGGATTTGGAACGTGCAATTAGTGTTCTTGCTGCTATTCGGGAAGGCACTATTGAACTATGTAAGGTGGAGACTGCTGGGGATGCTTCTCCGATTGCAAGGGTTGGAATAGAAAAAGTCAGCATGAAAACTGATCTGATTCCGCCTGAACGCATGAAACTTATTTTAGCCGAGTCGGCTAGGGCGCGTCTGCTCACCGAGGTCCGAACCTTTGTCTGCACTAAATGCTGGGATTATCTGGAGATGATACGGTTAAGTGATTTGCCTGACCATCCTGTCTGCCCCAAATGCGGCTCCCCCGCGTTAGGGGTACTTAGAATTGAAGAAGCTAGAGTCCAGTCCTTGGTTGACAAGAGAGGAGAAAAATTGACCAAAAGCGAACAACAAATCAACAGATGGGCAGTGAGGACGGCTAGGCTTGTTTCCAAATACGGCAAAACCGCTGCAGTATCCCTCGCCGGAAGAAACCTGTACATTACTGACGCAGAAGAAATCCTAGAAAAAGAGAATGTGCTTTCAGACCACTTCTTCGAGTTAATTACAGAATCTGAAAAGAAATCTCTGAAGCGCAAATTCTGGTAAAACCCGTCTGAATCACTGCACTTTCACCATTTTGACGTGATTATTTGTTTTGGCGTAGGTAATTATAGATGAAGCGTATGGGTGCGGGTCCGACACTTATTTTTCCGTTTCTCTGGTCTTGTATCATGGCTGCCAAGTCGTAATAGTATTCTTCTTTGCCTTTGCGAATCAGTTTCTTGGCTTGGTTGCTGCCATACAAAAACAGGAATCTTAGTACATGCCCCTTAGCTCCACTTTTTGTAAGAAAAATTCCTCCACCGTACTCGCTCATCAGAGTTCTGTCAGCCGTTAAAACAACCTTGTAGCCTTCACTTGCTTTTCTAGCCAACAAGTCCCCCAAACATAGAACTAATTATACACATCTAAAATTTAGCCTATCGGGTATTGAACATTTTTAGTCTTCACGAAAAAGAGACCATTTGTATTCTAATATTTTCGCGAAAAGCATAAAAGTAAGAGCTTATCTATAACACAAAAACAAAGAGGAGAATGCATTGTTTCTTGCGCCTTTTGTTGCTACGCCTACACCCGTAGTGCGTAAGATGCTTATTTTAGCTGAACTCAAGCCCGGAGAAGTCCTATATGATTTAGGTTCCGGAGACGGTCGAGCGGTTATAATGGCTGCCAAAGACTTCGGCGCCACATCTGTGGGCGTTGAACTAAGAGACGACCTAGCAAAGAGAGCCCTAAACAACATTCAGGAACTCAGTTTAAATGAGAAAACACAGATCATCCAGAAAGACATATTTAATGTCAACCTGTCTGCTGCTGATGTCGTATTCCTATATCTAACAACCAGCGCAAACGAACGAATCAAACCAAAACTGGAAGCCGAACTCAAACATGGAACCAGGGTTGTCTCACACGACTACGAAATTCTCGGTTGGAAAGCCAAGAAAGTTGACAATTTCTGCGAAAACCCTAAGCTAGGCTACCCGTCTCACACACTCTACGTCTACAAAAGGTAGCCTTTCTTATTTTTGGTTTCTCGCGTTTCACTTATAAGCAATAACGCCGTTATAAGCTTGTGACCACAGTTGCGACCACCATGTGAAATTGTTGTACGCTCTGTTCTGCCAGCGTTTCGCTCTCTGGTAGCAAGGCGACTGATAGAGAACTTCAATTTTTCTCAAGTAGCTGCGGCTAAAAAACTTGGGACAACCCAAGCTTCCATAAGCCATTATCTCTGCTCAAAACGTGGAGAAAAGATGGTGAAGCAGCTTGAAGCCTCTCCCTCTGTCCAAGACATGGTGGATGAGATCGCCGAAGGCATAGCCGCCGATAAGACTTCTCCCTTTGATGCCATGCTGCGGTTCTGCAAGTTATGTGAAGTTCTAAGATCCGGAGACCTGATATGTGACTGGCACAAAGGCTGCTTAGCCGTTCCAGAAGCATGCAATGTTTGTCCATCAATATCTAAACAACATTGACAACCTATGCTCTTCACTTGGAGCACCTGATTTGCCATAAAAAACGTTTGACCTAAAAATTACTGGCATTGTAAGGCACAACAGTTATGCTCCTCTGAACACTATTGTATTGGCTGTGGTGGCGGATATAAAAAAGAAGCGACAAAGACACACTCTAAAAGAAAAAGAGGCAAAGAGGTTTCTCCTAGAAGTTTATACAAAGCTAGGAGCAGACGTTGAACAGTTTATTGGATCGAAAACTCGCGTCGAGGTGAATGAAACTGAAACCGCTGAAGTCTTCATCTTCAACGGAAGACCCCTATTGGCAAGGTCAGACGGATCGCTTTTTTTCACCCTATCTTTCGAAGAGCTTTTCTCGTTGTTCCCAAAAATAGTGGTTGACATGGGCGCCGTGCCTTATGTTTGCAAAGGGGCAGACGTGATGGCTCCCGGAGTTCGCTCCATCAAAGGCGAATTCAAAAAGAATAATCTTCTTCTCGTAGTTGATGAACGCCACGGTAAGCCCCTAGCCGTAGGTTTAGCACTATTCAGTTCTGAAGAAATGAAAACTGCCAAACGCGGAAAAACCGTAAAAAACCTCCACTACGTGGGCGACAAACTCTGGAAATATCTGAGAGGCTCTTAGCTAACTTTTTTGTTCGTTTCGTGGCGATTCAGGAAAAATCATTGTAAAACTGTATGGTTGCTTCACAGGAATTATAAAATGCTAATTCGAAACCTAGATTTTTGAAGATTATAGGCTGCATCAAGCGGAAATGTTTAAAATAAAACTTCTGTAACTAGTTAAGGAAGTGACATCATTTGTCAACATCAGAACGGGAGAACAAAAAAACTCAAAAGAAAGCCTACCTGAAAGCTATGCCCCTGCGAACCCTCGCCGACGTAGAAGTTATAAAACACGAACTCAGCTTGGGAAACATCCTCATTCTTAAAATTACTCCTCTAGCTAGAAAAAGCATTGAAGACGTCAAGAAGGCTGTGAACGAACTTTCTGGCTTCACTCAATCCATCGGAGGCGACATCGCCAGCCTAGGAGAAGAACGTGTAGTTATAGTGCCAAACTCCATCAAAATCTGGCGCCAAGAAACTGGCGTCTCTAAAAAAGCACCTACCGCAGCTTAATTGTTTCCAGAACCTCTGGAACCAGAGACTCTACATTATATTTTCTCCTGAAAAGATTAGCCATACTCATGCTTTTCGATTTTTCGCCGTGAAGCACAATTATTCTCTCAGGTTTCGGCCTCAACCGATGGATGTAATTGACAAGCTGCCTCCTGTCAGAATGACCAGAAAATCCCCTGACTGACTCAACCTGCATTTCAACTTTCATCACTTCCATCTTTCCTTTGCTGTTTATGATGGGAACATCACCTAAGCCCTTCTGGACTCTCGATCCCATGGTTCCATCAATTTGATAGCTGACAAAGATTATCGTGTTGCGTTTATCCCCTGCTAAACGTTTGAAGTAATCGATTACTGGTCCGCCTTCCAGCATACCTGAGGTAGCCAAGATTATGCACTGGGCTCCATCCACAATCTCTTCCCTTGCGCTGGGATGCTCGACAATGGTGAAGTAGTCCGACTGGAACGGATTGACTCCCTCATAGAGGATGCTGTTTCTTACTCCTTTAGCTAGATACTCCGGATATGCAGTGTGGATCGCGGTTGCCTCAGAGATCATGCCTTCCACAAAGACTGGAGCCTCCTTCAGTAGTCCTCGTCGCATATAATCGTCGATAATCAACATGATTTCTTGTGCTCTTCCCACCGCCGGGACTGGAATCAAAACTTTGCCTTCCCTGTCCATAGTCTGGTTGATTATGTTTGTGATGAGCTGTTCTGATTCTGCTCTTGTGGGCATAATGTCTCCCGGAGCCCCGTACGTACTTTCTGTTATTATTGTCTCTACTCTCGGAAACATGGAAACTGCAGGCTCAAGAAGCATCGACTTGCCAAACTTGTAATCTCCAGTATAAACCAGATTGTGGAGCCCCTCGCCTATGTGCAGATGAATTATCGATGAACCGAGAATGTGCCCAGAATTATGTAGAGTCAAACGAATATCCGGAGCTATATCAGTCACAGAGCCATACCGCAAAGGAATCGTGTGCATTACCGTGTCTCGCACGTCCTTCTGACCGTAAGGCGGCATAATTCCCTGCTTGTTCGCAACATCTAGGTAATCCAGCTGAAGCAGGGTCATGAGGCTTGAAGTGGGAGCCGAACAGTAGACCGGTCCGTCGTAACCGTACTTGAACAGAAATGGTAGAAATCCGCAGTGATCCAGGTGTGCATGGCTTATAACCACGGCGTCTAGGGCGTCTAGATCAAACTGGGGTGTATCCAATCTTGGAAATGCTACTGTAGAACTTGTAGATCCCGGGTTGATGCCGCAATCCATTAACACGTTGCTTTCTCTTGTTTGAACAAGGATCGCTGATCTTCCCACTTGCCGGAAGCCGCCCAAGGCGGTGAGGCGGACATCTCCAGCTTCGTAGACTGGGGGTCTAAAAATTCGTTCACCAATGGAACGAAGTATCCGTTCTCGTTCCTTGCTTTCTGAGTAAAGAAAGTGTCGCATGTGAGCGATGATTTTGGAGGGTATGGGTGGGCTTCTTAGAATTCGGGGTCGCCAGCGTGTCTTTTTAATGATCTCCTGCAAGACCGCGCCGTTTTTTCCAATAACCATTCCTGGTTTTTTTGCTTCTATGATGACTTCTCCGAGGCTTGGATCAAAATTTATGTTCGTGATTTCCGCCTCTTCGGAGACAATCTCTTTTATGATTCTTTCTGTATCCCTTTCTTTAGCTCTTATAGAAGGGTCAGAACGCACAACTATCCTCTTTCTAATAAGCTTGACAATCTCTGCAATTACGAAACTTTGTTCAACTAGAACTTCCGGTTTTTTGGTGTAAACCGCTAGAGCTGGTCCCTCATATTCTATTCGAGTGACTTCAGCCTCTGAAGGAATTTTCTCCAGTATGTGTTGGCTTATATCCACTTGGTCTTTCCCAGATGATCTCAAGCTGTCTTACCGCTCCTCAGGAGCCCCCTAGAATTTCCTTCTTTTCCTCAGTGCTTAGTGCACGGTAGCCTTCTTTTGTTATGATTGATATGTCAAAGTTGTTTCCGCTTGCTATGTCTCTCTTCATAGCTGAATCAACAGCGCGCACAACAACAGGTAATATGTCCTTTATTTCGGAGCCTTCCTTGTATTTGTCTTCCAGAACTCCGTAAGCTATGGGGGAACCTGAACCTGTAGCGACACAGTTCTCTTCTGTGAGGCTACCGAAAGGATCTAACGAGAAAACGTGAGGTCCTGTAGAGTCAACT
>SDBS01008035.1_pt1 | contig 10217 bp, 12 predicted proteins | sample 2277091 | NCBI WGS metagenome assembly SDBS01 (sample SAMN10404972, study PRJNA504765) | marine sediment metagenome | isolation source: marine sediment core GS10_PC15, 163 cmbsf | place: Arctic Ocean: Southern Knipovich Ridge | collected 2010 | reverse complement strand
GCAGGACAAAAATTGATTATTAAATATCATTAATGTCCTTTTCTAAAAATCCTACAGTCTCAGGAGAATTGGTTTGTATGTTTTCCTCCATAAATTGACGACAGTGGTTTTGAGGGAGGTCAAACTGTAGACAAAATTCAATCTGCGCACCGGCTTTATTTGTTTCTTCTTTAGTTAGATAAAAATTGGCCAACTCGATGTGGAGATAACTCCATTCAGGAGTAAAGTTTATTGCTGTCAGCCAAAATGGAGCTACTAGGTCAAATTCATTGTTTTTGTAAGCCAATAAGCCAAGAGAGTAAAAGAATTTGGCCCACTTACTGGGATCGGGTTGAGTTTTAAAATTTTCTTTTCGGAAGAGATTTATATAAGCCTTTTCCAGCTCGGGATTATTTGGAAGTGTGGGAGTTGTTATTGAAGTCTGTGAGACAAGTTCAGGGTATTCTTGGGAGACTTCCTTAAGTTTAATTTCAGCAACCTTGCTTAAATATTCTAGCGCCCGTTGCCCATCAGAGTTGGATACGGAGGCGCGAGCGCGATTCAGATAATAAGGAATTAGATAAAAAGGTTTGTTGCGCGAGAAATAAATAAACTCAGACAGAAATAGTAAGGCGATAAATACAAATACAAAAATAATGAGTTGTTTTATCTTCATGTTTTAAAGATACCCTGAATTGTCTCAAATACAGAATTAATTATTATTGTTGTTGTTTTAAATAAAATTGCAAGATCCTTTAAAAAATGGGCTTTCAGAACGTATTCTTTATCCAATTGCATCCATTTTTTAAATTTCAGCGAGTGAGAGCCTTCAACTACCCAGCTACTGGTAATTCCTGGTTTTATAAGTTCTCGCACTTTTTGGGTTTGAGTAAGCTTTTTTGCTTCTTTAATAGGTAAAGGTCTTGGTCCAACCAGACTCATTTCACCTCTGATTACATTTATAAGCTGGGGAGTTTCGTCTAATCCGGTTCTGGCCAAAAGCCTTCCTGTTCCCACAAAACGAGGGTCATTCCTAATTTTAAAAACAGGCCCATCCGCCTCATTTAAATGGAAATAGCGCTCCTGAAGACGTTCGGCCCCAACTTTCATTGTTCTAAACATTATCATTTTGAACACTTTGCCGTTTTTACCAACCCGTTTTTGGGTAAAGAAAACGGGCCCTTTTGAGGCGAACAGGATTAAAATTGCAAAGCAGACAAACAAAGGAGAAAGAATAGCTAGACCAAGACAAGAGAGTCCAACATCTAATAGGCGCTTTAGTAAGGACCGATGATAAGGGTGTGGGTATAATTTGGATCTCATCTAGACAGTATAACCTGACTGGTATACTCAAAAACAAGTACGATAAAGATATAAGAAGTGACCTAGGGTAGATTACTAACCAGAGGTGCCTTCGAGGATTATGGTTTCTGTGATATAAATTAGTAAGTTTGATAGTGATATGAAAATTAAACCCAATATTGATATACCAGCCCTAAAGCGACACCTTGAGTTTATTTGGGCAATGACTGAAAGGGAAATGAAGACTCGCCATAAACGAGCGGTTTTTGGCTTGCTCTGGTTGGTATTTGGCCCCTTCATGCAAATGTTTATCATTGGTTTTATTTTTTCCTTTTTCATCAAAATTCCAAATTATTATCTTTTTCTTCTCAGTGGACTACTGCCCTGGAAATTTTTTTCAAATTCTTTTTCTCAAGCTACGCCTAGCATTATCTATGAACGCTCTCTTTTACAAAAAGCAGAATTTCCAATAGACGCAATTCCTATTTCAAAGATTCTCTCAAATTTCATACGCTTGATTGTTTCATTGATACTTCTATCTATTTTTCTTGCCATTACCGGTACTCTAGTATTTCCCCGGATTCTTTTGCTCATACCTGCCCTTATATGGTTATTGACTTTTACTGTAGGTATTTCGTTATTTAGCGCGGCCGTGAATGTCCGCTATCGGGATATAAATCACTTAATACAATCGACATTAACTCTTTGGTTTTATGCAACCCCCATCCTTTACAGTCTGGCTCTTATTCCTCAAAAACTTTATTACATATATGCCCTAAACCCACTTACGGCGATTTTTGAGCTGTTTCATCTCTCTCTTCTTGGTCAGGGACAGATTAACAAACAAATAATGGGTATCAACATGATTCTTACCACAAGCATTGTTTTTATAGGAATTATTGTCTACAGAAAATATTATCAAAATTTTGTCGACTGGCTCTAGAATGAATAACACAGCCATTAAGCTCACTAAGATTTCCAAAAAATACATTCTGCAAAGCGGGAAGACTACTTTACTAAATAGTATCAAGGGTGGAAAAAAAGAGGAATTTTGGGTCCTCAAAAACATTAATTTAACTATTAAAAAAGGAGAAAGCATTGGCATTATTGGTCCAAATGGAGCAGGAAAAAGCACATTATTAAAGATTATTGCCGGAATTACAAAACCATCTTCTGGCAAATTAGAAGTTGATGGGAAAGTGATAGCATTAATGAATTTAGACGCAGGGTTTCACCCAGACCTTTCGGGAAAGGAAAATATTTTTTTAAATGGGATGTTGGGAGGAATGAATAAAAAGACGATAGAGAAAAAATACACTAAGATTATTAAGTATGCGGGTATCGGAGATTTTATTGAACTTCCCTTTTATACATATTCGGATGGGATGAAATTTCGCCTTGCTTTTTCTATTGCCATAGAAAGCAGCTGCGACATACTAATAATGGATGAAGTTTTTATCTCTGGAGACATCGATTTTCAACATAAAATAATAGATACAATACATAGATTCCAGAAAAAAGGTGTAACCACCATTGTGTGTTCACATGTACCATTGTACGTTTGGGGATTTTCCGATACTTTTTTTGAGATTAAAGCAGGTATATTAAAACCATTACCAAAGAAAAAAATATCAAAGACGATAAGAGATGAAGATGAGAGGTGGAGCAAATTGATACGCTACCCATTTTCTTAAATCCAGATTTAAAATTGCTTTATTTGACGGAGTAGTTTTTTGAAAATATTGAGGATTTTTTTAAGCCCGCTTACTACTCGGAGTACCCACCTATCGTATTTACTCAGAGAATATAGCTTTTTGTAGTTAAAATTGGGGATGTCGTTTGAACCTAGGTCGTATACAGTTTTTGTTTTTACTCCTCTTTTACTACTTATTTCTTTTTTAGTAATTTTTTCATTCGTTAATTGTTCTTCAAGTAATATTCTATGTTGTCAATCACCATCTGAGTTAATTTTTCTTTTGATTCTATAGTAAGTCCTGCAATTATTTCTGAAAAAATAACATTTTCAGTATCCTTAAATGCTTGATAGTATTCATCTGAAGTGACTCTATCAAAAATTGCATAGTTGTCTTTTTTATCGATCCACGCTTGAAAATTTTCAATAGAGAAAACTTTACCCAAGCATGTATTTACTAGAATTTTCCCAGGCGTCAACAACTTAAATTCTTTTTCTGTTAAAACTACAACATTTTTGGGAACTTGCAGGATTATGAAGTCTGATTTAGTAATCAACTCGTCTAATGGTACAAAAGTTATCCCGTCAGATTCAATTTCAGCCTTCCTACTTTTGGAGTTATAAAGAACGTTCATTTTAAATCCCTTGGCTGATTGCATTATCAATTTTCCTACTGATCCTGCACCAACTACTCCAAGGGTTTTATTTGATAGTTCTGCGGGGTCTTTTTTCCACTGATATTTTCCAAAACCTCGAATTAGATTAATCAAGTGATAGAAAATAAATTCAACTGTGGCATCGTCCCCATAACCCCCAGCTTTTGTAACTACTAGGTTTTTTGATAAGGCAAAATTAACGTCTAACTTAGCTGTACTCCCACCACAAACGCCAATATATTTTAAATTAGGCATTTTTTTGATAATTTCTTTAGAAAGTGGGAGATCATAAGAAACCAAAACGGCGTCAGCTTCATTGATAGATTTTCTATTGTCAGGTTCAGAAATCGATTCTAACGTTAAATTAACAACCGGGGCGTCAGAATATTTTTTAAGCATTTCTCTTCCATCGTCAGTAATATTTAATTGGCCTAAAATTATTATTCGCTTATATTTGTTCATAACCGACTCTAACATAAAAGTGTAAAATAATGACAGAATCATATTTGATATGTCTAAATTCAAACAGGATACAACCGAATTTTCATTTATTTTAAAGCCAGCCAATCATGGAGTAGGTGTTTTCTCCGCACACGGCATTAGAAAGAAAACTTATTTGAGATTATTTGGAAATCTTACAAAAATAAATCCTCGATTGGACTTAAGAGATAAAAATGACGTTCCGCAGCAGTTTATTAAATACACCATGTCTAAAGGTGAAAAATTGGAGTGCTCTAGGGACTTTGGAAGAATGGAAGTAGGTTGGTATCTTAATCACTCCAAAACGCCAAATGCTGCTCATCAGGATTATCAATATTATGCACTACGAGACATTAAATCAGGAGAAGAAATATTGATTGACTACAATACGCTTGAAATACCAGAGGAAGAAAAAGAGGATTTCTTGAAATAATAAAACTGTCTATCGTTTCTTATAAAAATTAATAATTTTTTTTATCTCCTCTTTTATTTTTAAAGTGAATTTGTATTGATAGCTAATCAGGTAAGCACGTTTATAGTTGAATTTTGGCAGCTCATTTACTCTCAGATCATAGATAGTTTTAAATTTATGTTGTCCCTGTCCAATAGATATTGTGCTGCCGGGTAAAATAAAAATCTTTGGATACGAACCATACTGATCGTAGAAGGTGTTCGAAAATCGTTTTAGTTTCGATATATCTTTTTTGTGCTTAGTTTCATAAAAAATCTCTAAATAGTCAAGCAAGTTTTTTTTACGGATTAATACATAAAACTTATTCGCCGGATTAATTTGTCTAATTTGAGTGCTAATGGAGTTTTTATTTAAATTAACTACCATAAAAGTCGCCATATCTTGAGTCCTACCGAGAATTCCAGCGAAGACAGCCTGCTTACAAATTTTAGAGTAAGAAAGAGTAGTAAGATCACTAGTTTTATATCGAATATATGGCACATCCCTCCTAATAAGCGAAGTTTCAATCATTTCTCCACTTGTATCATGAAGGCCAGTTTCTGGGTTCACGACTTCTATAACCTTAGAATTGGGATAAAAATGGTAGTGCCCACCCTTATTACAAGAGTGGCCAGTATAACGACTCTCTTGAGATCCAACGTAATCAGTCCATTCGATTTCAAACTTTTTTTCCACAATTTTTCGTAATTTTTTATCATTCCACCCCGGTTCTCCTACTGTGTTGATTTTTTTGAGTTTTAATTTTCGAACATCTTTACCATTCTCCTCTGCATACTCCATTATTTGAAATAGTTCAGTTGGGTAGCAATGTAAGAAATTGACATTAAATTTTCTAATCAGTTGATATAGGGCAGATGGGCCCATTGGATGGTAGGGGATATATTTAATACCTGCTTTTTTAGCAGTTATGCCACTTACATAAATTTCTATCCCTGTTTCGGTATTAAGCAGCGTGTCGTTTTTATTAATTCCCTTGCTTTTTAAAAACTCTAGCTCAGATATCACGGCGGACTTAGCATCATCAATAGAGTATGGGATAGCAAGGCTTTTTCCACTTGTAGTGCCCGATGTAGACGTAAAGAGAAATATGTCGCTACTTTTACAACTGTAATTTGTTCCAAACGGAGGATTTGCTTTCTGATCAGCGTAAAGCTCATCTTTTGTGGTCATTGGTAATTTGAAATAATCATCCCAGCTGTCAATCGTTTTAGTTATTCCAGCAGCTTTATACTTTTTTTGATAGAATTTATTGTTTTTTAATGCACGAGAAACAATAGCTTTGACGTGCTGAAAGTTTGTTTCGTTGTAACAGAGAAGCCTTTTTGTTTGATTGATCATGGCAATTTATTCTTATTAAGTTTTATAATTCTCCTATTTATAAAGGGAGAGAAATGGTTTTTGTATCTTTGTTGTAAATCTTTAAGTTTCCAATCATCGGTAGAAATAGTTTTCCGACACAGCGACGATTTACACTTACATTTTATTCTCCATTTTGGGTAAACACAAAACATGGCATAATCTACTGTTAATTCTTCACCAGTTTTAATATCTCTTTTAGCAATTAATGATAATTCGTCTTGCATCCAAAGGTTCGGGTTACAGGAGTGGTTCATATAAAAACCTATTGTTGGTGTATCTCCAACATGATAAGCCAGGTAGAAACCTTCCCCAACAGAAACAATACTATCTTCAGCAATTCCTCCCTCTTCTAGATCTTTAATCGTCAATGTTTTTCCTCCCCCCCAACAAATGACCTGTTCACCCCTTTTTATTGGAGCATTTGAGAAAATACCCATCCCATGGATTTTTGATCGTTTTTTCTCAACGCGGGCATCAATTACGGTATTCCTTTTGCGTATCTTTCTGAGTTTAAAAAAGGTTTTTACATCCTCAAAATCCATGACATATTCTACCAGATAAGAGAAGCTTCTGTTTGTCTGCGAAAGAGTTGCTGTTTTGTGGTTCTTTGTAAGTAATTTGCTCTTACAGCCTCTGAATACAATAGGCGTTACTTGTATTGGCAAACTATTTGCTTGGGGGCAAAAAGAGTGTAATATCAAGTTATGAAAAAGACAGATAAACGCAGGTCCCCGCCAAATAATAGTGAAGCAATTGCCACCCTTCTCCTCCTTGATCTTTTTGAATGTCCAACTGCTTCAGATACTAAGGAAGTTGTTCGAGCTATGGAAGGGGTAATTAAGAAATTAAAACTGAATATAATTAAGAAAGCCGAATATCATTTTGCACCATACGGATTTACGCTGGTTTATTTATTGAAAGAATCGCATTTTTCAGTTCACACATGGCCTGAACATAATTGTCTATGTGTTGATTTGTTTAATTGCACCCCCTTAACAAAAAAACAGACACAAATTGTGCTTGAGGTGTTTTTAGAGTACCTTAAACCAGGTCGACACCACATTGAAAGAATTGAAAGAGGAGAGAAATGACAAAATCTGCTAAATTATATTTTCCTAGCTATGAATCACCGAATTCTTCTACTATTATTGGGATAAAAAGAACTCTTTTTCATACCTCATCAAAATATCAAAAAATTGAGGTATTGGAGTCATACGATTATGGGAATATTTTGGTATTAGATGGTGTTATTCAACTTTCTGCCAAACACCAGTTTATTTATAGCGAAATGATTGCCCACCCAGCCGTATTTGCCCTAGGGAGGGGTATAAAAAATACATTAGTAATGGGAGGGGGAGACGGTGGTACTGCCCTTGAGTTGTTAAAGCATAAACAACTCAAGATTGAAGTATGCGAGCTGGACAAAGAGGTGGTATTGATTTGTAAAAAATATTTTCCCGAAATAGGAAATGCTTTTAGAAACAGGCGAGTGAAATTACATATCGATGATGGCAGTAGTTATTTAAAAAAAATAAAGCAAAAGTATAATTTAATTATTAATGACATAACTCATCTTAATGGAAATGCAGCTAAGCTTTATTCAAAAAAATATTTCAAACTATGCAGGCAAAAGTTGGATGATGATCTTAGTGGTCTAGTGGCCCATGCTTCCGGTACACCTTTTCAAAATACCAACGAGCGCAAGTTAATTTTTAATAATATTAAAAGTGTATTTAGATATGTCCATTTATATCTAGCAAGCATACCGACATATCCGACAGGATTATTTTGTTTTATCTATGCATCAAACAATACTCCGCTAACCAACTTTGATAGCCAATATTACGAGCGGTTAATAGAAAAGAATGTATTCATCTACTACAACAAAGAAATTCATTTTGGTTGTCAGAAGTTGCCGGAGTTCATTAAAGGGTTTCTGAAAGTTTAGGAAGAAATAACTTTTGGAAGCAGAGGAGCATTAAACGCTCTCTAAATACTGTATAGTCTCGGTTTTTTGAAGATAAAATTGCTGCTCATGCTCTGGTTATAGGCGCCGGTAACATAAAATATTAGATAATCACCTTTTTCAGCTTTCGGCAGTTGATCTTGGTAGAGGATATCATCTTCTTTGCACGTAGCCCCGTAAACGATTGAATTTATCATATTTTTCTTTCTTTCTTTTAGATTTTTATCAAATACTTTTACAATTTGCGGACGATAATAGATCAAGGGCAACATGGTTCCAGCGGCATTAGTTGTCAAAATTTGCCTTTTCTTTTGATGTTTTGAATTTATAACTTTAGTGATAAATATTACGGCATCATCAACCAGATATCTCCCCGGCTCAACGATTAACAAAGGTTTTTGGCTTGGGAAAAGTTGGGTTAGCTCTTTTGCTATTGGCTTGACATAGTATTCTATTGAGAATGGGTTCCATTTCTTTCTATGTAGTGGAGACAATCCACTTGCGGGGAACCCTCCGCCAAGATCTAAATATTTAATATTTGCCAAATCAGAGGTATTGGATTTTATGAATTTTCTTAGTGATCTAGCAGCTTCGCGATAACATAAGGGATTGTCAACATCAGTGCCGATATGCACATGAAAGCCGGCAAGCTTAGTGTTTTTCGAAGCCACTATTTTTTTTACAGCTTGTCTGGCATCGCCTCTATTGATTGAAAATCCAAAACGGCTTTCTCCAAGGTAAGGAATTTTAGTATTAAGCCGCAATCCTATTTGGTAAATTTTCTTTAGCGAAAGAGACATTTTCAAAAGCCTGTCTAGTTCACTAAAATTGTCGACAAAAATTAAGGCTCGATCTTTGAGTGCTTGAAGTAATGCTTTATTTGTTTTGCAGGGGCCGTTGAAAATAATTTGATTCCCTCCAAATCCAAGATTTTTGGCCATTTCATATTCTTTTCCTGAAACAACTTCGGCCCAAAGATTGTTCTTTTTAAATATATTTGATTCGGCGAGTTCATAATTAGTTTTAAAAGAGTAGGCAATTTGATAATTTTTCCAATGTTTTTTTAAAGCTTTTTCGAGCTCTTCTAGGCGCTTAAGGAGAATATCTCTATCGGCAATGAACAGTGGAGTAGGATTTTTATTAAGGAGTTTTTTAATTTGTTTGCGCTTTTGGGCTATTTTGGGAAGCTTATTGAATGGTGGTTCTTGGCCGCTTTGATTAAGATTAAAGAATATATTTTTGAGTTTAGATAAATACATGTGCCTTTATTATATAATGTGTATGGATATTGAATAGCATGATTTTATGACCGCAAACTTTTTAAATCCGAAAAAACTGGTATCGGTTAGGGATATACGTAAATTTATAGACTTGTATGCGAAAAAAGACAACTGGCATAACATAGATAGAGCTACTGGAAATCTGGGCCATGGATGGATTCATTATGGCATTATAAAGAATCTTAAGCCAAAGCGCGTATTGGTAATTGGCAGTTGTTATGGATTCATTCCTGCGGTTTGTGCAATGGCCTGTCGCGACAACAAGAAAGGGAAAGTGGATTTTGTTGATGCGGGATATGATCAAGTAAACCCTCGGGACAATAAATTATTAGGAGGTGAGGAAAATAGACACTGGGGTGGAGTTGGTTTTTGGACCAAGGTTGATATTGAGAAACATTTTGGCGCCTTTGGTTTGAACAAATATATCCAAACCTATGTGGCCATCTCAGTTGAATTTAAGAAAAGATATCCCAACAGAAAGTGGGGCTATGTTTATCTTGATGGCGAACATTCATACAAGGGTGTTAAGGCCGATTTCAAAAGATTCTGGCCAAGTGTTACAAAGAATGGTATTTTAAGTCTACATGATTTATACACCCAAGAAATTGGGGGATTGGAATATGGAGTTGGGCAATTTTGGCGAGAAATAAAGAAAAAAGGTGAATACAATTGTTTGGAAATCCCAGGAGATTTTGGTTTAGGTATTATTCAAAAATGAAAATAGATATAAAAAGAATAAAGTTACTGGTGTTTAAAAAACTAAAGCAAGTCACCCCGCTCCAGATTTTCACAATACTAGTTGTAATTACGGCAACGGTTTTTGTCGTTAAGTATTTTGGCAAACAGGGAGAGTGGAGGTTAATCAGAGTCCAGGTGGTAGGAAAAGATTGGAGCAACAGCTATGTTGAATACGAAGGGTTTAGACCGCCATATTGGTTGGTAGAAAGTATAAAACAAGGAGATGTCGAACTGAATGTTGATGGGAGTAAAATTGCAGAAGTAATCAAGGTCGAACGTTATAAAAGAGTTG
>SDBS01008034.1_pt1 | contig 10219 bp, 4 predicted proteins | sample 2277091 | NCBI WGS metagenome assembly SDBS01 (sample SAMN10404972, study PRJNA504765) | marine sediment metagenome | isolation source: marine sediment core GS10_PC15, 163 cmbsf | place: Arctic Ocean: Southern Knipovich Ridge | collected 2010 | reverse complement strand
CAAGGAAGCACTCGAGCAGATTCGCAAGGTGGGGAGCAATAACATAATTATCAGCTCTATCAAGTCGGTGGAAGAGGTCTCGCAGAGTACAGTGTACTCGCAAATGAGTATTTACGGTCTGACTTATGAGGATGAGCTTCGCGTCGCGGAGACATTTGATGCGATCAAACGGGTAGTACCGGTCAAACTGATACGGAAAGAAGCACGGCTTGGGACGCGGAATATGGAACTGCGTATAGTGGGGACGATTCCGGCGTGGTTTGAGCTGCTGAAGCGAGATATTATGGCCGGTCGTGTACTGATGGCGAATGATGGGAAAAATCGGGCGGGGGTTGTGGTCCTGACGGAACACGGGGCGAGGAAGCTGCTCGCAACGGAGAATACTATCGGCCAGATATTGCGGATCGGCGGCAGCTACTACGAGATCGTTGGGATCGTCAAAAGCGAGGCGGGCATGGCCGGCAATATCCAGATGCCGGACGAGGAGATCGACGCGTATATTCCGATCGAGGTAGCCAAGGAGCGGTACGGTGACATCATGACGCGTAACATGGCCGGTACTCGAATGCGCGAGATGGTGGAGCTTCATCAGATGATTGTTGAAGTTGACGCGATTGAGCACGTTGAGTCTGTAGCCAAAGGCATCGAAGCAATGCTGAATCGCTTTCATAAGAAGAAAGACTATCGTGTGTCAGTGCCGCTGGCCCTGCTAAAACAGGCGGAGGCAACGAAACGAACGTTCAATATTGTTCTGGGCTCAATCGCGTGTATTAGTCTCCTGGTAGGTGGTATTGGGATTATGAATATTATGCTTGCCTCGGTGACCGAACGTACAAAGGAGATCGGGATTCGTCGTGCAATCGGCGCCAAACGCAGACAGATCATCAGCCAGTTCCTTATCGAAACGGTGGTGCTCTCAACAACGGGGGGCTTGATTGGTATCGGGCTGGGATTGTTTATACCATGGCTTATCACCATATTTGCGGGCATGCCTACCGTAGTGACGGCCAAGAGTGTTGTTCTGAGCGTTGGAATCAGCATCACTGTCGGCATTGTCTTCGGCCTATATCCGGCCATTCGCGCGGCTAACGTGGACCCAATCGTCGCTTTGCGACACGAGTAGGAAGGTACCATGTCGGCAAAGAGGAATCAATGACGCCGAGAAAGGGCCAGAAGAAACCAAGTCGGCGACATGGCAGGTATCGTGTCATGTTGTTTCACCTAATAACCACAGTCATCGTCCTCTTGCTCCTGGCGCTGGGCGAGCTGGTGTTGAGATTGTGTGTCCCTGCCCCCGCGATCGATCTATATGATCCGTATGTCTCGTTCAGCGGTCTGCGTCCCCTCTTCGTCCTCGATTCAACGGAAGGACGCTTCGAGACGGCCGAGGAACGTCTGGCTGCCTTTCGTCACCAGTCGTTCGCCGCCACGAAGGATCCGGAGACGTTTCGGATTTTCTGCCTCGGGGGCTCAACCGTACAGGGACGGCCCTACTCCGTAGAGACGTCCTTTACGACCTGGCTTGAGCTAAATTTGCGTGCCGCCCGACCAGAAGCGGATTACGAAGTCGTCAACTGTGGCGGGATTTCCTACGCCAGCTATCGCCTCGTCCCCATCATGCGGGAATTGCTCGAGCATGAGCCGGATCTCTTTATCATCTACACTGGACACAACGAATACCTCGAGGACAGGACATACCGGCGTATGAAGAGAGCACCACGAACACTGATACGGCTTCATTGGATGATGCTCAAGCTTCGCAGCTATTCTCTTGCAGAGCGGTTCCTATCGCGTCGGCGCGCCCGGGACGCCGGCGCGGAACGTTCACCAAAGACTGTTCTGCCAACCAAAGTTCAGACCAAGCTCGATTCCCAGAACGGATTGGAATCCTACCATCGTGATGAGGTATGGCGCCAGGGCACTATCGAACACTTCAGCCGCAATCTGGAGACTATGGTCCGGATGTCTCGCATCGCTGGAGTACCTGTCATTCTGTTGAATCCGGTCTCCAATCTTAAAGACTGTCCGCCTTTCAAATCGGAGTCCCGGACCGACCTTTCGAAGAGCCAGATGCGGCGCGTGGCCGAACTGCGGGAACGAGCAGGGAAACTGGACTGGGGCGATACCTATGGAAAGATCAGACTCCTCGAGCAGGCTGCCGCTCTCGACAACCGACACGCCGGGCTCCTCTTTCTGCTCGGTAGGTGTTACGCGCACATAGGGCGCTCGGCCGAAGCAAAAAAGTGGTTCGTTCTGGCGAAGGAGGAGGACGTCTGTCCATTGCGGATACTGGAGCCCATGCACAAGGCCATTCGGGAAGTCGCAGCACAGTATCGCGTACCGCTTGTGGATGCAAAGTCGCTCATCGAGGAATGTACCGAGGACGGAATTCCAGGCGACGAATGGCTGTTGGACCACGCCCACCCAAGCATCGAAGGTCATCAACTTATCGCCGAGGCGCTATACCAAGTCCTGGAGGACATGGAACTGGTGCGCACACCCGAAGGCTGGCGGACAATCCGGGACGAACTGTGGCGACGTCACCTTTCGTCCCTGAACGAAGCTTACTTCGCACACGGAGTCGCCCGGCTCGAAAGGCTGCACAAGTGGAGTCGCGGGCGCATCCCAATAGAATGATCTACTCCATGATTGGATAAGGTATTGTAAAATATTTGAATCATTGATATAATAATGCAATAAGGACGGCCATTAGACAACGTTATGTTTTTTATCTCAAGTATCGGTTAATGTTGATTAGGAGAATATTGTGAAAAACGAAAGCTTAATAACTCGAAAGAATTTTTTAAAGGGGACCGTTGCCGTTACAGAAAAAATCGCAATATTATTACTCGCATACGGCATGGTGTGCATTTCGCTCTCGGGTGCGGCTCTTGCTGCGGACGCAGACTGGGAATACCTTTTTGACGGTAAAACCCTTAACGGCTGGGTCCAGCGTAACGGCGAAGCAAAGTACACCGTTCAAGACGGTATGATCGTCGGAACCACGGTTCTTAATACTCCCAACAGCTTCCTCTGCACCGAGAAAATGTACACCGACTTCATTCTGGAACTGGAGTTCCTTGTCGTACCCGATATGAATTCAGGCATTCAGATTCGCAGCCACAGCTTCGAGCGCTACAAAAACTACCGCGTCCACGGCTATCAGGTCGAGATCGATCCGGGCACAGGATCCTACAAAAAAAAACCCAGGAATCTGTTGGCCGATGGCAAGCCCGCCCCTGAAACGGCCCCGCGGTCCTGGTCTGGTGGTATTTACGACGAAGCCCGTCGTGGTTGGCTCAACAACCTGACTAAGAACCCGGCTGCTCGACAAGCCTTCAAGCAAAATCAATGGAATCACTACCGTATCGAGGCCATTGGCGATAGGATACGAACCTGGGTCAACGGTGTGCCAGCCGCTGACCTGAAAGACGATATGACCTCCACCGGCTTTATTTCCTTACAGGTCCACGGTTCCAAAGTTGCAGACAAAAAAATCAAATGGCGCAATATCCGCATACAGGATATCAGCAGAGCTAATAAGAAAACTCTGAAGGCTCTGATTGTTGACGGCCAGAACAACCATAATTGGAAAGGCACTACGCCCGTTCTCAAGAGTTTACTGGAAGAAACCGGCCTGTTTGCGGTGGACGTGGCCACATCGCCCGCCAAAGGTCAGCCGATGAATACATTCAGGCCGAATTTTGCAAAGTACGATGTTATTGTCGCTAACTATACCGGCGCAGACTGGCCCAAACAAACCCAGGATGCACTGGTTGAGTATATGAAAAACGGCGGCGGTTTGGTTATCTATCACGCCGCAGACAACGCATTTCCCAAGTGGAAAGAGTGGAACGAGATGATAGCTATCGGCGGATGGGGCGGCAGAGACGAAAAGTCCGGGCCGATGGTGCGTTATCGAGATGGCAAAATCGTTCTCGATAACTCTCCCGGTCGCGGTGGAACCCACGGCCCTCAGCACGAATTCCAAATCATTATCAGAGACCTTCATCATTCCATCACCGCAGGCCTTGGCGAAAAATGGATGCATGCGAAGGATGAACTCTATAGTAAACTCCGAGGCCCCGCAAAGAATATGAAGATTCTCGCGACCGCCTACGCCGATGCGGCAAAAAAAGGCACCGGCGAACACGAGCCAATCCTGTTCACCGTGCGCTGCGGCAAAGGAAGAATTTTCCATACGGTCCTCGGTCATAACACCGAACAACTGCGCTGTGTTGGATTTATAGTAACCTTTCAGCGTGGTACTGAGTGGGCCGCCACCGGACGAGTTACCCAGGTGGAAGTCCCCGCAGACTTCCCTACTGCCGATAAGGTCAGTATCCGGGCGAAACGCCTGGCGGACTAAGACGCAATCGAAGATTAATGACATCGGGAAGCCTCGTCATGGCCTGGCGGCAATCGAGGAAGAGATTCGAAAAGGGAACGTGCGCTCTCCCTTGAAACGTAACCGGCCTAAAAGAAGATTGAAGAAACGTTACCGAGCAAGACTCAAAATATCCCCAAAAACTCTTGCTAAGACATTCACCTTAAGATACACTCTCCATTTGACCTGAATGACCTGTTTCGATAATGAAAGGAGTATATCGATGTTGAACCGAACATGTCTTTTGCACACAGCGTTACCTCTGCTCATTCTTGCAGCCTTACTTAGCTTTGTCGGATGCAATCAACCTCAAAGTCCTGCCGCCGAGGCAGACCTGACGAAACCCGACTGGGAAGAACCTGAGATCATCGGCATAAACGAGGTGGACCTAACGACCCCTGACTGGGAAAATCCCGAGGTCATCGGCATCAACAAAGAGCCTGGCCACTGTACTCTCGTCCCATACCTCGATATCGAAACGGCCCTCAAGGCCGACCGCAAGGCTTCGCAGCTCTACAACTCGCTCAACGGAAATTGGAAGTTCCACTGGGTCAGCAAGCCGGCCGACAGGCCACGTGATTTTTATAAACCTGATTATGACGTCAGCACCTGGGACCAAATCCCCGTACCTTCCAACTGGCAAATGCACGGTTATGGCAGACCGATATATCTAAACAGCCGTCATCCTTTTCCGCCAAATCCGCCTTATATCCCTCACGACTACAATCCCGTCGGTTCCTACCGAAGACAGTTCACCATTCCCGGCGACTGGGAAAACCGCCAGATTTTCATCCACTTCGACGGTGTCAAAAGCGCCTTCTATCTGTGGGTCAATGGCAGAAAAGTCGGATACAGCCAGGGTAGCATGACGCCCGCCGAATTCAACATCACCCAATACATCGAGCCTGGCGAAAACACCCTTGCCGTCGAAGTCTATCGCTGGTCCGACGGCAGCTACCTTGAAGACCAGGACATGTGGCGGCTCAGCGGTATCTATCGAAACGTTTACCTGTTCGCTACTCCACAAGTGCACATCCGTGACTTCTTCGTCCGAACCGACCTCGACGAAAACTACACCGATGCTACTTTGATGATTCGCCCCAAGATCACCAATTACTCTGACCAGGACATCGAGGGATGGACGATTGAAGCTCAACTCTATGACCCAAATGCAGAACCTGTTTTATCCCAACCACTCAGCAGAACTGTCTCTTCCATCATCGGCGAGAAATACCCGCAAAGAGACAATGTGAAGTTCGCACTTTTAGAACATAAGATCAGCAATCCCAAGAAATGGTCTGCTGAGTTTCCGAACCTGTATACATTAGTCCTGACTCTCAAGGATGCCGAAGACAAGACCATCGAGGCCGAAAGCTGCCGCGTGGGCTTTCGCAAAGTCGAGATAAAAGACGGTCAGCTCTTTATCAACGGCAAATCCATTAAACTCTTCGGTGTCAACCGGCATGAGCACGATCCCGACCACGGCCGCGCCATCCCCGTCGGCCGGATGGTCCAGGATATTATATTGCTTAAACGGTATAACATTAACGCCGTCCGCACCTCCCATTATCCTGACGACCCAACATGGTACGACCTGTGCGATGAGTACGGGATTTATCTTATCGACGAGGCCAATCTTGAATCGCACGACCTCAAAGGCTACCTTTCAAACGTCCCCGGCTGGCACAGTGCCTTTGTAGAGCGGGCCATACGTATGGTCGAGCGCGATAAGAATCATCCATCTGTCATTTTTTGGTCGCTCGGCAATGAGACGGGCTGCGGGCCGAATCACGCTGCTATGTCAGCGTGGATAAAAGAATACGATCCGACTCGCCCGATTCACTACGAAGGGGCAGCGGGGAATCCTGTGGATTACCCTTACGTTGATATGATAAGCCGAATGTATGCGAGAATTCCTGAAATCATTCGGCTGGCCACTGATCCGAATGATGAAAGACCGATGGTCCTCTGCGAGTACGCCCACGCGATGGGCAATTCCGTCGGTAACCTTAAGGAATACTGGGACGCAATCCGCTCTCACAAACGCCTCATCGGCGGATTTATCTGGGACTGGGTAGACCAGGGTCTACGTAAAAAGAGCCCGGACGGAAAAGAATTCTGGGCCTACGGTGGTGACTTCGGTGATAATCCCAACGACGGAAACTTCTGCTGCAACGGCCTCGTCCAGCCCAACCGGAGACCAAATCCTTCCCTCTATGAGGTCAAGAAAATATACCAGCGCATCCATATCCTGCCCGTCGATGTTTTGACCGGAAAGTTCCGCGTCCACAACGAATATGATTTTTTAAACCTTGATTTCACTGATATCAACTGTGAGCTCTCCGCCGACGGCCGCGTGATCAAAAAGGGTAAGTTACCGAAAATGCCGCTTGCCCCGGGCGCTCAACGAAACTTGCAGATACAATTTAAAAACATGCCGGACCTCCAGCCCGGTGCTGAATACTGGATTAAGATAGTCTTTACACTTGCCAACGATACCTCCTGGGCCAAGCAAGGACATATCCTTGCCTGGGATCAGTTTAAGATTCCTTTTGACGTCCCCCCGGCAACGGTTGTTGATCCGAACACTATGCCAACGCTTGCGCTGAAACAAACCGGGCAAAATATCATCATCACCGGCGGTGATTTCGAGCTTATGTTTGGAAAAGAATCCGGCGCACTTGAATCTTTCATTTACAATGAAAAACAGCTCGTCGCCTCGGCTCTGGTTCCCAACTTCTGGCGAGTGCCCACCGATAATGACGAGGGGAACCGCATGCCCAAACGCCTTGGTGCCTGGCGTAACGCCGGACTCAATCGAACCGTCAATACTGTCAACGCCGAGCAGCTAAAGCCCTGGATTGTTCGCATCACAGCCGAATCAGCTATTCCCGTCGGAACAAACACCACCTACAAGACTGTCTATACCGTTTATGGCAGTGGTGACATCATCGTCGATTCCACCCTCACCCCGGATGGCGATGACCTACCCGACCTGCCGCGGTTTGGCATGCAGATGGCTGTACCCGACCTGTTCAACAGGCTAACCTGGCTCGGCCGTGGACCTCATGAAACATATTGGGACAGAAAAACCGGCGCCGCTTTTGGCCTCTTTACCGGCAACGTCAATAGTTTCATACATAACTACGTCCGGCCTCAGGAAAACGGCAACAAATCAGACGTCCGGTGGATGGCCCTGACCGACAAAGAGGGAGTAGGCCTCGTCGCAATCGGCATGCCTACAATCGATATCAGTGCCTGGCCATTCACGATGCAAGACCTTGAAAAAGCAAAACACATTCATGAGCTGTCTCAGAGTGACACTATAACCGTCAATCTTGACTATAAGCAGATGGGCGTCGGCGGCGACAACAGTTGGGGCGCGCGAACGCACCCTGAATACACCTTGCCGGCCAAATCCTACCACTACCGCTTGCGCCTCATGCCCTACGCCCCAACGCTCGGTGACATCATCAAGCTGACACGGCGAGCCTTACCTGAATTGCAATGACCGCGGTACTATCAGCCACGTCTATCATACAGACCGGCTCATCTACGCGCGCACCGGAGGAGTATTTGCGCAGGAGGAAATTATCGTGATCGTATTCAGCGATAACGTGGCCGCCACTGCTGACTTGCGCCAGCAAGCTTTGAGGATACGGTCCTCTCTAACAGATTGTAAGAAAGCCGGTCCGGCCCTATACGAGCTTGTCGTGGCCTGTGGCGATGGGATGGAATATCCCGCGGCCGGGCCTGAGATAACTTTGCTTCGGTACGAGATCCTGTTTGCTGGCGTTCAGCAGCCAGTTCCAACTGAAGCTGCGACCGGTGAAGGCGGCCATGCGAGCGCCGATGGCTGTCAGCGTGCTCTCTGCGATTCGTTGGCCCTCGTTGAGCAGGTTGCCGCTGCGAATGCTGTTTATCAGGTCAATATGCTCCTGCTGCTGCCCGTTGACGTTTTCGCCCTTGTACTGCCACTCGTTCTCGCCCGAGATGCGGCTGCTGCAGTCGCTGGTACCTTTGGTCCCAACAATCTTTTCACCGTTGCGTCCGGTGCCGGGACTATGCCCGCTGAAGCTCAGGCAACGGGCGCCGTTGGGATACTCGAACTCCGCGAAGATATGGTCCCAGATGTCCCCGTTATATTTCTCCCAGTCTGCATCGCTGCCGTTGTTGTACTTGCGGCAAACATCTTTAGCAGATCCAATCTGACTTTCGTTGTAGCTGCGCCAGGCGCGGCCGCCCACGGCCATGAAGTTCTTCGGCGGGCCGTTGAAACACCAGTTCATCACGTCGATGTTGTGGATGTGCTGCTCGCATATCTGGTCGCCTGAAATCCAGGTGAAGTGATACCAGTTGAGGCACTGCCACTCCAGCTCGCTCAAGCCTTCCTTGTAGCCCCGGAACCAGATGCCGCTGCCGTACCAGTAGCATTGGCCGCCCACCAGATCTCCGATCTGGCCATCGTGAATGCGCTTCATAAGCTCTACGCGGCTGAACTCGTGCCGGCGCTGCGTGCCGCAAACGATGGCAAGCCCTTTCTCCTCGGCGATTTTGGAGGCCACCATAACGTCTCGGCAGCCGGCCACATCCGTAGCGACAGGCTTCTCGGTAAAGATGTGCTTGCCAGACTTGACAGCGGCCATCATCTGCCGGCCTCGAAACGCCGGCGCCGTCGCCATCAACAGCAGATCTGCTTCGCATCGAGCCAGCTTCTCGTGGCAATCGAATCCCCAGAAGAGGTGGTCATCGTCAATCTTCACGCGACCTTTAAATTTGTCGTCCCTTAAGAGCCTATCCCTGGTTTTCCTGACCTGACTTTCGAACAGGTCGGCCAGGGCGATGACCTCCACGCCGGGATCGGCCTGCAGGCAGTGACGCAGGGCACCATTGCCGCGCCCGCCGCACCCGAGCAATCCCACTTTGATCTTGCCTGACCCTCGCGCGTGAACCTTCGATGCAACCGAGCCGGCTAACGCTACTGCGCCGGCGGCTGTGGCAATATTTTTCTTAGATATGCCTTTGTCTTTCTTTGACGCTGTCATATTGAAAATCTCCTTTGTTCGTTATCTTTAAGCCATTTGGCCAAACAAGCAGACGAATCTCGTCAACCGGTCCGCCGATTATCCCCGTCGTCTTTTCTTGCTCTGCACGAAGCCGGGTAACTGGTACACACCGGGAACCGCAAACGTGGGCAAGGGCTTGGAATCACTAAGCTTGAGATCGTCCGGCGGTAATAAATCCAACGTGCACCTGCTCATGAACCATGACCGTTTAAACTGCTGCCGTGAATAGGCTGACTCCCTGCCCATAATTGCGCAAAGCGTGCTTTCCGCGATTCGCTGTCCCTCGTTAAGCGGATTTCCGCTCCGAATGCTCTTAATCAGATCGGTGTGTTCCTCCACGTACGGGTCGGGATTGGGGCCTTCGTAACGCCACGAGTTCTCGCCCTCAATTAGCCCGGCGCAGTCGCTTACGCCTTTCGTACCGACTACACGCTCACTAACCCGGTTCGTCGAATCCGGAATCTGCCGGCAGGTGCTGATAGTCCGCACGTCACCGGGGTAGAAGAACTCAACTCCGAAGTGATCAAAGATGTTACCGTACTGCGGGGCCATCCGGTCCTGCCGACCGCCCAGGCCGTGAACCTGGTCGGGAAGGGCACCGAATGCCCAATTTATCACGTCAATGTTGTGCACGTGCTGCTCGCATATATGGTCGCCCGAAAGCCACTTGATAAACAGCCAGTTACGGATTTGCCATTCCACGTCCGCCCACTTGCCGCTCTTGTAGTTGTCCCAGTTGGTCTTGGCGCGATCGACCCAAAGCGCC